>Ga0247804_10001551_pt1 | contig 10619 bp, 9 predicted proteins | sample UWRJL029104C1_FD_181142 | JGI IMG/M metagenome (GOLD analysis project Ga0247804, IMG submission 181142) | Plant litter microbial communities from Arlington Agricultural Research Station in Wisconsin, United States - UWRJ-L029-104C-1 | ecosystem: Environmental > Terrestrial > Plant litter >...
CACCGCTGGCAATTTTACGCACAGTAATACGTGCTGTGTGTGATGCTGCGCGGTCTACGCGAATAACAACGCCTTCAAAAATCTGAATACGTTCTTTAGCACCTTCTTTAATTTTTTGGTGAACTTTGACAGTGTCACCGCTTTTTGCATCAACAACAGCGGGTTTCTTCTGTGCTTCGTTTACCAATTTAATAAGCTCAAAACTCATCTTTATCTCACTTAATCTTTTATATCTGTAATCAAGTATCCAATATACCACAGCTTCCCTGTTATTAAAAGGGGTGAGGCGTATTTAGATAACGCGGTTTACTTCATCGAGTGTCGTATCACCACGAAGTGCAGCCAAGACGCCGTGTTCAAGCAATGAAACCATGCCGTCTTCGCGCGCCGCTTGCTCAATTGCTTCGGTATGAACTTCCGCTACATCACCGCGTAAGAACTTTTGCACGCTTTCACGAACGACCATCTGCTCCATTATCACAATTCGCCCATTGTAGCCAAACGGCGAGGTCTCACTAGGCACAGGGCGCCATAGTTTGAACGTATCGAGGTCGGGCTTCTCAATATGTGCAGGAAGATTTGCGAGCGCGCCTTTTACCCAGTTGCGAGTAGCTTCGTCTGGATCATATTCCTCTTTTGAGGCGTCATCGAGTCGACGAACCAACCGTTGTGCAATTACCAATCGAATAGCTGAGCTAAAGATAGGATTTACGCCTATAAGATCAATCATGCGACTAAACGCAGAAGCGGTAGAGTTCGCGTGGAAGGTTGATAGCACCAGGTGTCCTGTAATTGATGCTTGAATCGCTGTCTTGGCAGTATCGGCATCACGAATCTCACCCACCATCACCACATCAGGGTCCAGACGAAGTACTGAACGTAAGTGATCTGCAAAGTTTTGTCCGCCAGTGGTGTCAACAGGAATTTGCGAGATACCAGAAATACCATATTCAATTGGATCTTCAAGTGTAATAATCTTGCGATCAGTCGTATTAAGCGCGTTAATCATACTATAAAGTGTTGTTGACTTACCCGATCCAGTTGGACCAACCATCAACACCATCCCACGAGGGTGGCTAATAATTTCATCGATTTCCTTGCGCTCATCAGCACCAATCCCGAGACGTTCAAGATTCAACATAGATTCATCGTAGTTAAATAGACGAATAACTGCATCTTGACCATACATCGTTGGAATAACCTCGATACGCATGTTCAAAAGATGAGTTGCGCCATCAATAGTGATTTCTTTTTGCATGTGACCAGATTGAGGTTCATTAGCGGCAGTTGAGATGTTAGCGCGTGACGCAAGTGCACCCAGGATAACTCGGTAACGGTCGCTATCAAGTTCTGCGACAGGGTGCAGTGCACCATCGATACGCATACGGATACGAATACCGTTTCGTTGATTTTCGATGTGAATGTCGCTTGCACCAAGCCTATCTGCTTGAGTAATTAGATAATCAAATACTTCATCACTACCTACAGAATTAAGTGTTGTGCTGACTTCTGACATCGTGTCGCTGTCACCTTCTTTTGCGATCTTGATATCATCATAGACCGCAACAACAGGCGGATCATATCGATTCATCATCACATTGAATCCACTCAAACTTATCAAAACAAAGACAACGTTTTGCGCCTGAGCTGCATATTTACTTTGCAGATCACGAAGGAAAGACTGAGGTGTCTGCGTTGTAACACCAAACTCCCACGGAGTCGAATCCCCGCCGGCATGGAGTGACACAAGTCGATTGCGATGCATCTCTTCATTCGAGAGTACATCAGGAACAAGATCAATGATTTGCTCAATTGAACGGGTATCAAGATACTGCATGCCCAGAATCGATGCGCGGTTCTGAGTTGATTGCTCATCTTGTTCGCGAGCGCGTTCTTGAATTTTCTGTTCGTCCATTACCTATCATCCTATCAAAAAACGTAAGCATTTTATAGTGGTATAATGACCACGATGCCCGAAATTATCGTTATCGCCCATAATATTAGATCAACGCACAACGTTGGATCTATTTTCCGTACAGCCGAGGGCTTTGGTGTACAGAAGATTCTACTTACCGGATACACGGCCTATCCACGCATCGAAAACGATCCTCGCCTGCCCCATATTTCGGAAAAACTTACTGCGCAGATTCACAAAACCGCCCTTGATGCAGAAACCTTAGTGCCCTTTGAATACCGTGAAAATCCGCCGCTTGACGAATTGAAACAGCAAGGCTACACACTCATAGGACTTGAACAGTCCGAACGAAGCATTATGTTAGCCGACTACACTTCCCCTACTAAGATCGCCCTACTTATCGGAGAGGAGGTCCATGGCATAGAACAATCTCTCCTCGATCAGTGCCAAGATGTAATCGAAATTCCTATGGTAGGACAAAAAGAATCATTCAACGTGAGTGTTGCAACAGGCATTGCACTTTACGCTCTTACAATTTAGGTTACGGTTTGCGGAGTTAATTGAAAATGCTATAGTAACCCTCGTCAACTTGTACATTTTCAGTCCACCGAAAGGTATCCACATGTCGCTTGTTATCAGGCCAACCCTGCACTTGCTATTGGGTCGTCAGGCCACGAGCGCTACATCAACAAGGGCACGCGTAGACCTTGATGATGGCACTAGCATTTTCGTGAGTCAACTCAATGGTCCTTCGCCCAACCCAAGCTTCCTCATCGACTGGTTCTCGTCACTCCAGGGATTCAGCCTTGAATCAATGAACGATTTCGAAACCGATCCCAAAACGCACGAGAACTTCAAGCGTATTTGGACGCTCTACAAAGAGCGGGTTGCCGAGAACCAAGAACACGCCATCGACGACGAGCTGCAAACGCGCATGCTCGAAGCGATCGAACAACGCAAGTTAGTCTTGCGCCTAGAGGGCATCAAGCATGACCAGCTCGCGATTGGCGAACAGGTCAGTGCGCATCTCGTATTCTTCGGCTTTGGTCGTGCGCCTCTTGGCACAATCGTGGACATCAAGTTGCTCTAACCCGCTTTTACGTCGATTTCTCATATAGAACATCCGTGGAGGCGGGTGTTTTATTTTAAAACGACCGCGTCTTCACCTAGTAATTTCACAAGTTCACCAACCAAGTCGTTACTGCCGTCTACCTTGAAAGGCATCTTGATCGCTGATTTTTTATCAGCACCTAGCACTAATACGATATCTGTTACACCAGGAAATTCACTACAAATTTGCTTCAAAGACACAAGCGTACTTTGGTCGTCAGGATTCTTGACGTGTACAAATAACTTCTTAATTGGCTCTGCAGCAAGTACGGTATACGACGATGCTGTTGCCTTAGGTGCTGGAGTAGACGCTTCATTTGCGGCCTGGCTCTTTGCCTGCGCTTTTAAATTGCGTTTCGCCATAACACCCGCAGTGTGAGCTTTTGGACGAGCCATTTTATTTCCATGTGATTCATAGTTGCGAAGTTCTGCATCGTCAACAATCTGTACATCGTCAGCAATAATTTTGATGTCGGTGCTGAGGTTTCCATCGCGGTCTCGAGCATTCACTTTACCTGACACACGAATGACCGAATCTTGAATCAACTGACCACCAACGACTTCATAGATACTTGGGAAGACAATAATTTCCGTTTCAGAAGTCTTGTCTTCAATTTTCACAAATGCCATCTTTGACCCACTCTTTGTGACAATGCTTCGAACAGCAGTAATCAGCCCACCAACCGTAAGCGCCTTCCCGTCAATATCTGTTGAGAGCTCACTCACAGGCACTGTCTGCTCATTGAAGTATGCATCGTAGTTATCAAGCGGGTGTGCGCTAATGTACAGGCCTAGTAACTCACGTTCCCATGTCAGGCGTTCTTTGTCAGTGTGTTTGACTGGGGCGTCGAGCATCGCGACAGATGGTTGGATTGACGCAACATCTGCCAAACCACCGAACAGATCAGTTTGACCACTAAGTGCCTCTTTTTGAATCTTGGAAGCAAAACCTTGAATCGTCTCGAGGTTAAATAGAAGGTCAGAACGATCAGCTAGATTATCAAATCCACCAGTTTTAATGAGTGAGTCCCATGCTTTTTTATTAAACCTTGAGGTTGAGACACGTTTTGCAAAGTCTTCAACAGTCTTAAACTTGCCGTCGTTACGCGCACGGAGAATCTCTTCAACCGCCGCAGTACCAACACCCTTGATCGCTGCCATACCGAAACGAATTTCTTTCTTACCAGGTACAACCGCGAATTCAACGAATGATTCGTTTACATCTGGTGACAAAACCTTGATGCCCATGTGCTTACATTCGTTCATTTCGATTGCAAGTCGCTCGAGGTCATCTTGGTCGCTCGTCATAAGCGCCGCCATAAATGCTTCTGGGAAGTGTGCTTTCAGATAAGCGGTCCAGTAGGCGATCAACCCGTAACATGCCGCGTGAGATTTGTTGAAACAGTAGGCAGCAAATTCTTCAAGCTGCTTCCAGAATATTTCCATTTGCTTTGGATCAGCGCCAGAGATATCTGCAGCACCTTCAACGAAGCGAGTCTTCATCTTGTTCATCATTTCGACGTTCTTTTTACCGATCGCTTTACGAAGCGTGTCGGCCTCACCACCGGTGAATCCGGAAAGGTCTTTTGAAATCTGCATGACTTGTTCTTGATACACCAAAACACCGTAGGTACTTTGCAGCGCACCCTCCATTTTTCCATGCATGTATTTAATTTCTTCTTCGCCATGTTTACGCTTAATAAAGCTGTCGATAAACTGCATAGGACCCGGTCGATACAATGCAACCATGGCGATAATATCGTCAAATACTGTTGGCTTCAGCTCGCGAAGATAGCGCTTCATTCCCGCAGATTCAAGCTGGAACACACCTGTAGTGTCACCTTTTTGCAATAGAGCAAAAGTCTTTTCGTCATCTAACGGAATTTCTTGTAGGTCAATGTCGGTATTGAATACTTTTTTAATGATGCGTAATGCATTGTTAATCGTTGTAAGGTTTGAGAGTCCCAAGAAGTCCATCTTGAGCAGTCCCAGCTCTTCAACAGGACCCATAGGGAATTGTGTCGCGACAACACCCTTTTGTGACATTTCTACCGGCACAAACTTCACCACGTCGTCTGGCGCAATCACAACACCTGCGGCATGCACTCCGTGACTTCGAATCGTACCTTCAAGTTGAATCGCATAATCTAGCACCTTCTTCACTGTAGGGTTTGATTCATATTCATGCTTTAGATCAGCGTCTTCTTTCACACTGACCGCAAGAGGAATTGCCCGACCCTGAACAGGCGGAGGAATAAGCTTTGCGAGTCGATCGCTTTCGCTATACGGAACCTGCAACACACGTGCCACGTCACGAACAGCAGCCCTCGCAGCCATACGTCCAAATGTGCCAATATTCGCGACACGTTCGGTGCCATATTTTTCGGTACAGTACTGAATCACCTCATCACGGCGCGTATCTTGAATATCGATATCGACATCCGGCATGCTAATACGGTCTGGGTTCAAGAAACGTTCAAAGAGCAGGTCGTACTTCAACGGATCAAGTTCGGTAATACGGACAGCATACGAGACGATCGAGCCAGCGGCACTACCACGGCCCGGACCAAAGATGATGCCACGGTTCTTGCCCCAGTTAATAAAGTCTTGGACGATCAAGAAGTATCCATTGAATCCCATTCGATCAATAACACCTAATTCGTAGTCTGCACGCTCAAGCACCTCGGCCGAGATATGCGTGCGATACTCATCAACGGTAAATTCAAGCGGATCATCCGTCAACGGCAAATCACCGTACCGCGCAGCCAAACCTTGGAATACCATTTGGTGTAAATATGATTTCTCGTTGTAACCATCCGGTGTTGGGAATGTTGGGATGAGAATTCCACCTAGTTCCAGTTCCACGTCACACATATCAGCGATTTTACGCGTATTTAAGATAGCCTGCGCATGTGTTTCACCCCAACGACTAATTATGTCTTCAGGTTCGGTGACGTGCAGTTCAAAGTCCTTCAAAGACATACGTTTTTCGTCAGACAAAAATGATCCAGTTCCGACACAAAGAAGGATCTCATGTGCATCCAGGTCGTCGTGCACGAGGTAGTGTCCATCACTTGTGACAACCATCTGGATATCAAGCTCCTCTGCAATACGCTCGAGGTATCCATTAATCTTAGTCTGTACGTCCCAACGCGCAGGTGCTTCCATATGCCCATGGTCTTGCAGCTCTAAATAATAACGATCGCCAAAGACAGATTTATACCACGCAGCAACACGCTTTGCTTCTTCATAGTTATCGTTTTTTAGGTTTTCGCCAACTTCCCCACTTGCGCAGGCTGACAAGATAATTAGACCTTCGTTATATTTTTCCAAAAGTTCATGATCAATACGCGGCTTGTAATACATACCTTCAAGGTTCGCAATCGAACTCAAGCGCATAAGGTTTTCGTACCCAGTTTTGTTCATTGCGAGGATAATAAGGTGATATCGTGCCTTGTCCTTTTGTGGATCACGATCGTGACGAGAACGCGTCGCTACGTACGCTTCCATACCAAGAATTGGTTTCACGCCTTCGGCTTTCGCTGTTTTATAGAACTCGAATATACCCGACATCGTGCCATGATCGGTGATAGCAACAGCTTCCATACCGAGATCTTTTACTTTATTAAAGAGTGCAGGGATCTTTGTGAGTCCATCGAGGACACTGTACTGTGTATGATTATGAAGGTGCACGTAACTAGACGCGCTCAAAGATTGCGCTACAGCTTGTTCTGTATTAGTTTCTACTACCCCCATGGATATTCTTAGTATAGCGAAAGAGACTCCGAACGTCTGTAGTAAAAAAGGATTGAAGCTACAATTATTGGTTACGGACAATATCGACAATGTATTGTACAAAGTCACCAACACCGCCAGGAAGATCAACTAAAAGGCTTAGAAGCCACAATACTAACGCCACGACAATCGTACCACCTGCAATACTTCCGACACCGAAGAAAATACCTCGAATAAAGTTCATTTTGTAGACCTGAGAACGAGATTTATTAAAATCATAAAATAGATCTTCCATGATCGCTCGTCGAGCTTCGTTTTCGTTGTCCTTCTTGAGCTTTGATACAGCTTTCTTAATCATAGTTATGATTATATCCTAAGGACATACAAAAGACGCGCTTTTCATAGCGCGTCTTTTTTAATAGGCAAGAATTATTTATTCTTTTGGATTGTAGACTTTGCGTCTTTTGCTGCTTGTTGGCTTTTTGCCTTCAAGTCTTTTGTTGTACCGACGATACGGTCAGCGACTTCACTTGTCACTTTGGCTGCTTTATCAACAACATCTTCAGCAACGTCACCAGCTTTGTGCTTTACGTCGTTTGCTTTTTCGATAACTTCGTCTTTTTTATCGAGCGCACGACTTTTTAGTTCGTCGCGAGTTTCTTTTCCGCTTTTAGGAGCAGTCAAGATTCCTGTAACGAAACCAGCTGCGATTCCAATAAGTGCTCCGATTGCAAATTTACCTTTTGCCATGATTATTTCCCCTTTTTAGATGACTTAGTATATTTCTTGATGTATCGTCCGATAAGCTCTGCGACGAACATCGGTGATGTTAATCGAGCTACTCCAGAGACTGCAGACTCGACAGAACTTACTGCATGCTGAGCGGTCTTCGCAATTTTGCGAATCTCGGCAGACAAACGAATAAGATAGACGGTCAGAATGATTCCAACAATCAGAAAGATTGCAAGAGCAACTGCGAGAATGATAACAAGTATTTCGGCGGCTGAACTCATGTTTGCTCCTTTCTAGTGATCTTAATTACACTCTTATTATACGCTTAGTATGATATGAGGGCAAATAACTAGCTGAGACGTTGCTTTAAAAAGGCAGTCAATTCTGGACCATACTCAGGGCTCTCGAGTGCTAGGTCAACAACGGCTTTGATGTACTTTAGTTGGTCACCTGTATCATGCCACACGCCATCAATAAACCGTCCATACACTTCACCGGCTTTCGCAAGCTCGTTAATACTATCAGACAATCCAATTTCACCACCAACACCAACTTTTTCTTGTTCAAGATATTGCCAGATATCAGGTGTGAGCAAGTAGCTCCCTACTGATGCAAAGTTTGAAGGCGCGTTCGCTTCACCAGGTTTCTCGATCAGTTCACTTAATCGGAATAAACGATCAGATTTCTCTGCTGCCAAACTTGCCATACCGTACTTATCGGCATCCTTCTTATCAACTTCGATCAATGATATAACAGACTTGCCTGTTTCGTTATATGCTTCCTTCAACTGAAGTGGCCAAGGAGTTTCGCTTCTAAAGAAATCATCAGCGAAGAATACAAAGAACGGTTCGTTGTCGTTTATAAGGTGGCGTGCATTAAGGATTGGCCGTGCATTTCCTTTTGGACTACCCTTCTGGCGAACATAGACGAAGTTCGCGAGTTCAGCGACACGTTTAATTTCATCAGCCTTGTCGTGTTTACCATTTTCTCGTAGTTCGGCTTCGAGTTGATCGCTTCGATCAAAATGGTCTTCAATCGCACGTTTTGTCGAACCTGTGACGATGATAATCTCAGTCACACCTGCAGCCACCGCTTGTTCAACAATAACCTGAATTACAGGTCGATCGATCAAAGGAAGCATCTCTTTAGGCATTGCTTTTGTCTGAGGCAGGAATCGTGTTCCTAAACCGGCTGCGCAAATGATCGCTTTAGTAGGCTGTTTCATAATTACTCCTCTAGTTTTTTACGGATAAGTTGCTGCGCAAGGCCTGGGTTTGCTTTCCCAGCTGATTTCTTCATAACTTGTCCAACCAAAAAGCCGATTGCTTTATCCTGGCCGGCCTTAATATCTTCGACTGATTGTGCACTCGCAGGATCAGCCAAGACTTCATCAACAATTGCCTGAATTGCAGATTCATCACTCACTTGAAGCAGGTTTTTAGATTCAGCAATGTCACGAGGTGTCTTATCGCTTGTGAGAAGTTCTACGAAGATCTCTTTTGCAGCAGTACTAGAGAGCTCGTTCTTCGTCACCATAGTAGCAAGCTCTGCATAACCTTCAGGACTAAAGTTACTTGCGATGACCGCAATCTCTTCCTCACCAGACGTCACTGAGCTTGCAAACCAGTGCGCAACCTTTCGGGCCGCATCGTCACCAGCTATTGCTTGAATCTCAGTGATAAGTACTGCGTAACTCTGTGTGCCTAGAAGCGCTTCAGTTACTGAACGATCAAGCCCAAGATTTTGCCAAGCTGCACGGTAATATGCCGGAAGCGCAGGAACATCAGCCTGAATCGCCTCTACTTCTTCTGCAGTTAATACAACCGGTGGAATATCCGCATCGGGCATGTAGCGGTAATCTTGCGCATCTTCTTTACTTCGTTGTGAGCTGGTCTTACCTGTTGTATCATCCCAACCACGAGTTTCTTGCACGACAGCTTCACCTTTTTCGAGTAATTCAATCTGGCGAATAAATTCGTATTCAGCAGCTTTTTCAACACTTCTAAATGAGTTCAGGTTTTTTACTTCAGCGCGGCGACCAAGTTCGGTTGCACCTTTCAACGCAACAGAGATATTCACATCGAAACGCATGTTACCTTGATATAAATCACCTAACGTTACACCGGCGAATGTCATTAAGCGGTGCAGTTCAGTCGCGAATGCTTTGGCGCCAGCAGCTGAGTGGATATCTGGTTCCGACACAATCTCGATAAGTGGTGTACCGGCACGATTGAGGTCAACGAGGCTGAACCCAGCATAGTGCGTCAGCTTTCCAGCATCTTCTTCGATGTGTGCGTGATGAATGCGAACGTGAACAAGATCACCATCGAGTAACGGTGCTTCAACGTACCCACCAATGATAATTGGCTGATACATTTGGCTGATCTGGTAGCCCTTTGGAAGGTCTGGGTAGAAATAATGCTTTCGATCAAATCGGCTAACATGTGCAATTTCTGCGTTTAGAGCTTTCCCGGCGCGAACAGCAAGGCGAATCGCTTCATGATTGAGAACTGGGAGCATACCAGGAAGTCCAAAGTCGATTGGACTCGTTGCAGAGTTTGGTGATTTTCCACGAGAGTCGTTATCCGCACCACTAAATAGCTTACTGACAGTCGCAAGTTGCACGTGACATTCGATACCAATTGTCATGTCGTATTTGTCGAGAATATCTTGAGATACCATTAAATTGCTCCTATATCTTTCAGTGCTTGTTTAAATGCCCCAAGCGCACGACGAGCACTATCGTAACTGAGTCGCACTTCAGGTTCGTGGGCGATTTGATTACGGAGTTTATGTGCAGTCCATACATTATTCGCATTAGACCATTTTGTTTGCATCTTTTTCATACGCTCACCCATAGTTGCACCTTGGATACCTTTATCTTTTAAAGCCTGATCAAGAAGTGTATCGGCGTGCAGCACGCTCATGTGATACGTACTCATTTCATCTTTTTTCAATGATTGCTCAATCGTGAGCCAGCGTGATCGATACTTTTCGACGTTCACCCCACTTGGGCTTTTGCGTGTGAGTGCGATAACCGCAAAAAGGAGGCCCGCAAACACGAGGATTGCACCTAGGAAAAGGATGATTGAGGTCGATTCCTGCATCATAATGACTGCTCCATGCT
>Ga0247804_10001555_pt1 | contig 10616 bp, 9 predicted proteins | sample UWRJL029104C1_FD_181142 | JGI IMG/M metagenome (GOLD analysis project Ga0247804, IMG submission 181142) | Plant litter microbial communities from Arlington Agricultural Research Station in Wisconsin, United States - UWRJ-L029-104C-1 | ecosystem: Environmental > Terrestrial > Plant litter >...
TCCTACCATCGCTCTTTTACCTGTAAGGTCACAAACTCTTGACATTATACTTATCTTTTATCGTTATTCAAAATCAGGGTGCAAAGAAAAGAAAAATAAACCATTGTAGCAAAAAATTATTGCACAATTTTTAAAATTTCTTTCTGTAATATTTCTAAACTCATAATCGTAGCTCTATCTATCACTTTTTCACGTGGTTGGCCAAAATTAAATTCTTCAACAATTATATCATTTGGAGTAGCTAAAGCAATAAAAACTGTTCCAATTTCAGCATCTGAGTCTCCTTTTGTCGGTCCGGCGTTCCCAGTTGTAGCGATTGCATAGTCTGTTTTGAGTATCTCTTTCACATTCAAAGCCATAGCAGAAGCAACTTCTGCACTTACTACCGAATATTGATCTATTAAATCCTGCGAAATACCGAGAACGCTCACTTTTGCATCACTTGCATACGAAACTACACTGCCTCTAAAGTAGTTAGAAGCCCCGGGAATGGCTGATAAAATCGAAGCAATTTTCCCTCCAGTAATACTTTCTGCTGTTGCAATTGTTTTATTTTGTTTCGTAAGCAGCTTTCCTACTACAGATTCTATCGTTTCATTTTCTTCATAACCTACTATGATATCATGAATTATAGCATCCAAAGATTGTACATTTTCTTCAATTGCCGATTCTAATTCTTCTTTATTAGTTCCTCTTGCTGACAATCGCAAACGTACCCTTCCAGGGTTTGGCAAATATGCTAATTTGATAAAATCAGGAAGATTATTTTCCCAATTTTCTATACGTTCTGCTACCAGACTCTCACCTTGACCGTAGGTTAAAATCGTTTTATGAAGAATATATGGACGCTTATATTCGTTAACTATTTTAGGAATTATTTCTTCTTCCACTAAATATTTCATCTCGTAAGGAACTCCGGGAAGCGAAATAAAAACAGTGTTTTCTTTCTTCATCCACATTCCTGGTGCGGTACCCATTTTGTTGTGCAAAACGGTGCATTTTGACGGAACTAAAGCCTGATCCTTATTTAGTTGAGAAATTGGCCGTTTATAAAAACCTTCAATCAATTCTGTTACATGAGCTAAAACTTGCGGATTTACAACTAACTCATCGTCAAAGTATTCACAGAATGTTTTCTTTGTGATATCGTCTTTTGTAGGACCTAAGCCACCTGTAATTACAACAACATCAACTTTATTTTGCAGTTGCCTGAAAGTGTCCAGAATATGTTTTTTATCGTCACTGATCGAAATCATTTCATGAATTTCAACACCAATTCGATCCAGTGATTTCGCGATAAATGCAGAATTCGTATCTACAATCTGTCCTATTAAAATTTCATCTCCAATAGTAATAATAGTTGCTTTCATATCATAAAATATTTTTCTTACGAAGTTTTAAATCACTAATCGCAAGGTCATTATCAGAAAGTAGGTTGTTATAGAAAAGATTTACGAAATACCAGAACATTTTCTTTTACAAAAAAAAGAAACAGATCTGACTAAAATGAGCAAAAACAAGAAATTACATTCGATTAAACATCAAAGTCTTTTTTAATTTCTTTTATAGCCTCTTTTACTTGTATTTTTATACTTTTAAAAGTTTCAACGATTTCCTTTTTTTTACCTTCAGCTTTTGTCCAGGCTTCTACCTGAAGAATTTCTTCAAATGCTACATTCAAACCCATTAAATCTAATGTAGGCTTAATTTTGTGCGCATAAGCATAGGCATATTTATGGTCCTTTTTTTTGATTCCTTCTTTGATTTGCTTTAAATCTTCAGGAACTTCTGTAACGAATAGTTTAAGAATTTCGTTTACAAATTCAGGATCATTATCTGAAAGTGCGTACACTTTCGAAAGGTTATATTTTAAAGCCATTATTTTACTTGTATTCTAAATAATTTTTTATCTTCTAAAAAGCCCTCCAAAACGTCATTTGGTTTAACCGCAGCAACACCTTCCGGAGTTCCTGTAAAAATTATGTCTCCTATTTTAAGCGTAAAGAATTGCGATACGTACGAAACAAGTTCATCAATTTTCCAAAGCATAAAACTCGTGTTCCCTTTTTGAACGGTTTGGGCATTGTTCGTAAGTTCAAAACTAAGATTTTCCATCGAAACAAAATCAGTTTTAGGCAAAAATTCTCCAATTACTGCCGACCCGTCAAAAGCTTTTGCTTTTTCCCACGGCAAACCTTTTTCTTTTAATTTAGCCTGTAAATCTCTGGCAGTAAAATCGATACCAACGCTTATCTCATCATAATACTTGTGCGCAAACTTTGGCTCAATATACTTTCCTACTTTATTAATTTTAACAATTATCTCTATTTCGTGATGAATTTCTTCAGAAAATTCAGGCATCACAAAAGGATGCTGTTTTAATAAAACAGCAGAATCAGGCTTCATGAAAATCACGGGCTCTGAAGGTCTTTCGTTCTTTAATTCCTCAATATGATTGGCATAATTTCTGCCGATACAGATTATTTTCATTTCTTTATAAGTTACTAAGGTTCTAAGTTGCTAAGATTCTAAGAAAATATGCAAAAAAACTCAGCATCTTAGAACCTTAACTTAGAATCTTACTTCGTATTTAATCTTCTTAATTTAATAGCTGTCAATACCTTTTTGGTATATAGAGGAAAATCAGCATTTTGAATCCAGCTAAAATAGCCCGGCTCTGTTTCTAATACTTTTTCTACTTTTGCCCCTTTGTGTTTTCCAAACGTAAAAATCTCTTCGTTATCTTTATCAAAAGCAATCATTCCTGCAAAATCTGCTATTTTTTTGCGAGTTGTAAATTCAGACAGCACTTTCATATCATTTTCCAATTCAGGGTAACGATCTAATTGCGCTTTTAAAATTTCGTAAGTTGCCATCGTATCCGCTTCTGCGGAGTGTGCGTTTTCTAAGTTTTTTCCACAATAAAATTTTAAAGCGGCACTTAATGTGCGCTCTTCCATTTTGTGAAAAATAGTCTGCACATCTACTGAAACTTTATTTTTCATATCAAAATCAACTCCGGCACGAAGCAATTCTTCAGCCAATAACGGAATATCAAAACGATCTGAGTTAAATCCACCCAAATCACTATCCTTAATCATATTATGAATTTGAGGCGCCAGCTCATTAAAAGTTGGTTCATTTGCTACTTTTTCATCTGTAATACCATGAACTGCCGTAGTTTGTGGCGGAATTGGAATAGTTGGATTCACCAACCAGGTTTTACTCTCCTTATTTCCGTTAGGAAAAACTTTAAATATTGAAATTTCTACTATTCGATCTTTTCCTATATCAATTCCTGTAGTTTCGAGATCAAAAAAGCAAATTGGTTTGTTAAGTTTTAGTTCCATATTTAAATTTTAAAAGTCTACAAATATAAATTTTAAAGACGAATTTTCCCCGTTTTTTTTATAAAGTTCCCAGAATTCTTACTTTGAATATTTATTTATTACAAAAAGAAAACCCTTTCAACATCTAAAGAGTTAAAAGGGTTAAATTTTTATAAAATTATTAATTTTTAAAAGTCTCTATCTACATCAAAAGCTTCTAAATATTCGGCAACCCGTTTTACAAAACTTCCTCCTAATGCTCCATCTACCACTCTATGATCGTAAGAATGCGATAAGAACATTTTTTGGCGAATTCCGATAAAATCACCTTCCGGAGTTTCGATAACTGCAGGAACTTTACGAATTGCACCAAGAGCTAAAATTCCGACCTGAGGCTGATTGATAATTGGAGTTCCAAAAACACTTCCAAACGTACCTACGTTGGTAACAGTATACGTTCCGCCTTGTGTATCGTCTGGTTTTAGTTTTCCTGTTTTTGCACGGTTTCCTAAATCGTTAACCGCTTTTGCCATTCCAACAAGGTTTAGCTGATCTGCATTTTTAATAACCGGAACAATTAAGTTTCCGTTTGGCAAAGCTGCAGCCATTCCTAAGTTTATATTTTTCTTTTTAATAATATAGTCACCATTCACAGAAATATTCATTCCCGGAAAATCCTTTAATGCTTTTGCAACCGCTTCCATCATAATAGGCGTAAAAGTCAGTTTTTCGCCTTCTCTTTTTTCAAATGCAGCTTTAACTTTATCCCTCCATTTTACAATATTCGTTACATCAACTTCTATAAACGACTGAACATGAGCTGAAGTTTGTACAGAAGCAATCATGTAGCCCGAAATCAGTTTACGCATTCTGTCCATTTCGATAATTTCATCACCTCCATTTACAGAAACAGGAACTGCCTGCTGACTTTTTTGAACTGTTGGCTCAGCAACTTGCGGAGCAAACTGAGGTGCCGTTTGGTTTGGTTGTGGTTTACCCTGAATCACTTGTTGATCCGGAACAATTGCACCAGACTTACGATCTTCAATATATTTTAAGATATCTTCTTTTGTAATACGTCCGTCTTTTCCTGAACCGTTAAGACTATCTAATTCATCAACAGAAATTCCTTCTTCTTTTGCAATATTTTTTACTAATGGAGAGAAAAATTTATCTGATCCTGCAAAATCCTGAGGCACAGTAACTGTTTCTTTAGCTACTTCTATCGTTTTTTCAATTTCAGCAACTTCAGCAGGAATTGCAGCTTCCTGAGTTTTAACTTCTGGCGCACTACCTTCAGTTTCGATAATTGCAATGGTTTGACCCACCTGAACTAAATCATCTTTGCCAAATAATTGTTCAACTAAAATTCCCGAAACTTCGCTTGGTACTTCGCTATCTACTTTATCTGTAGCAATTTCGAGTACAGCTTCATCAGCTTCAATTTTGTCTCCAACTTCTTTCAACCAGTTTGTGATAGTTGCTTCAGCTACACTTTCTCCCATCTTAGGAAGTTTTAATTCAAATCTTGCCATATTGTTAACCTCAAGGGTGATTTTAATTTTCAGATTGCGAAATTACTGAATATTTTAAACATAAATTATATTTAATATAATTTTTTACTCAATTTTTATAATTTGACCTCTATCATTTCTAGAATCACTTCCAATAATAAAATTTGTGTTTTTGGGGAAAATTTTAAAAGTAATGCTCTTATCTTTAAGAGTTTCTATGATTTTGATACATTTTTTGAATGAAACATATCGATTATCCAAAATTATTTCTACTCTTTTACCTCCCAAAATATGCGACGAATTTACCATTTTTTCTTTTTTGAAATCGAAAATAACCACTTTATTTTTGAAAATGGCAGTCAATTCTTCTGCTAATTTTTCATTTGAAGAATACAAAACATAACTTTCAGGTACAGGTTTTAGTTTCGTTTTTCCCTGAAACATTTTAACAAAAGAAAAAAATAATATTCCAACTTTAATAAAAACTTCAAAAAAGAATGATTTTTTAAAATGTTTCTGATAAAAGAAACTCATCGCTTCCTGAAAACGTTTCATATATTTTTCATCTTTTACAGTACTTTCTCCTTTATAGTGAATTACCGTTGTTTCATGAAAATAATAATTTGATTTCTTATTCTGCAAAGCGCGATATGATAAGTCAATATCATCAGCATACATAAAACAATTTTCATCAAATCCCTCTAAATCAACGTACAAATCTCGTTGCATAAACATAAAAGCACCGACTAAAATATCAACTTTTCCCGTTCTGGTCTCAGATAAATGCTGGGCATAATATTGATTAAAAAGATTCGATTTTGGAAAAATTTTATACAATCCAAAAAACTTTGTAAAAGCAACCCAAGGTGTTGGAATTCCTCGTTTACTTTCGGGCAAAAATTTTCCTGTTCCGTCTATTAATTTACAGCCAATAATTCCTAAGTTCATTTGTTTTTCGGCGAAAGCCAAAATTTTAATAAAAGTATCTTCTGCAACAACCGTATCTGGATTTAAAATACAAATATATTTTCCCTGAGCTTTTGCAACGCCAATATTATTTCCTTTAGGAAAACCGGAATTTTCCTTGTTCCGAATCAATTTTATTTCCGGAAATCGCTCGTTCATCATCAAACAGCTGTCATCTGTAGAATTATTATCGATGACAATTATTTCTGCATCAAGCGCAGCAATAGCTTCCTGAACACTTAAAACACATTGTTCCAGGAAATAACGTACATTATAATTGAGAATAATTACCGATAATTGCATTAAAATTTGGGCTGTGGATTTTGTGGAAAGTTAGAAATTTTCTGTTAATCCTAGCCGTAATGACCAATCGTTTTTGCTAACACCAAAATCTAAAGCCAGATTACTGTTATTTCTTTTATTCCATTTAATACGAATTCCGCTTCCAACAGCTGGGTTCCATTTATCGAATTGATAGGTTTCTAATTTTGAAACTGATGAAATATTAGCAAAAAAAACAGCGCCAAAAAATCCATTTCTTGTAATGTCAGTTCTATATTCTGTTTCAAAATAAAGCAAAGCATTGCTTCGGTATCTGTTTTTTGTAAATCCTCTGCCCGTTTTACCTTCACGATCCCAACCTATACTCGGAAGATCAAGATAATGCGGTTTTCCTCCAAAAGTTGACCAGTAAAAAGCTCTTGAAGCCCAGACTCTGTGTTTGTATTTATTAAGCGAATGGTATTTTCGTGCATCAATATAAAGTGATTTCCATTTTCTTCCTTCTGTACCACTTGTATTGATTCGCAAATCAGCCTCCATATATAAACCTTGTTCAGGATTAACTGTATTTTCCCTGGAATCATACAAAGCCTGAAAAGCGTAGCCAAAAGAACTTTCATCTGAAAAATTATCATTCATATATTTTACATAGTCTGTATCTTCAGATATATATGATTCTTCGGATATATTTTGATAATTGTCTAACATTAGCCCCATTCCCAACCTGAAATTACCAATTACTTTTCTTGTTATAAACTGATAAAATCGCCATTGCTGATAATCTAAAGTAGACATCTCGTCTTTAGTATTATGTTCTCCGAGACCGTAAGTAAGCTGTGGATAAATCATATACCGATAATCGCCAATAAAATTCCATTTATTATCTTTCGTATAAATATAAGATTGAAACGGAAAAACATATTGACTGCTAAAACTAAAATAAGGCGAAAAAGAAACCTGTGACATTTTGGTTGTATTATGATCTTCGCCCAAATAAAAAATGGTGAGAAAGGAAACGACTAATCCTGTATTTGAATTGGCATCGACAGGGACCGGCAATAATGAGAAAGCAATTCTTTTATCTTTACTGTTTCTTACTGAACCCTTTTTGTTGAATATTTTATATAAAACATCTAGAATATCTTTTTTCTCCAAGGGTATGCTATCATTTTGCGAATAACAAAATGGAGCAATAAAAAAAACAAATACCAGAAATTTTATTTTTGAATTACTCATCAAAACTAAATTAATATATTTTCTTACAAATTTAAAGATTAATAAGATATAAAATAGTTTTCTTGAAAGAATAAGATGATCGCTAAATAAAAAAGAATAGTATCTTTATAAATGCAATTGGATTTTGAATTTATTGCAAATTTTCATTACCAATAACATTAGAGCAGAAAATACTAAACTCCAAATAATTCCGGGAAAACCATCCCTTAAATAATCCGGAATAATCTGAATGTTAAAAGTCAGGTTAAAATAATAAATAACTCCGGGCAAAATATAAATCAACAATGGATTTGCCGCCGCAGGCATAAAGAATTCGCTCCATTTTGTTTGTTTTTTAACTTCCATTAACCAATAGAGAAAATAAAAAATAACCGTGCAAATTGCAGCAGAAAACATGGTCCAGGATGGAGTTCCTTTTATTTTCGAAATCCCGTAATACGGTCTTAAAAAATATCCTACAGTAAAAAACAAAACTGCAAACAAGATTACTTGCCAATTTATTTTAAATGTGCTTTTTCGATCAAAAAATAATAACGAGATTACTACGCCTGCTGCGACCAAAGATGCATGCGTTAAATGTCCTGCAATAAAATTAAACCATGACATTTTTTGCAATGCAATGCCTTCCGTTAAATTGACAGAATTGGCGATGACACATAGTGTCAAAAAAATAATCATTGCCCATAATTTTCCTGAAACAAGCCAATAATATACTACTGTGAAAAGATATGCCCAACCTATTAAACCCAAAATTCCCCACCATTTTGGCGTCATACCAATTTCTCCAGTTTCTTCCTGAACGTATATAAAATATAAAGCTGCTAAAACCAGAATTCCTCCATATTGAAGCAGGTTTTTTAGCCAGAGAGGAAAATCTTTAGGATATTTATTCCAAATTGGAATTGGCATCGTATAAGCCAAAAGCCCCCACAATGCCGGTGCAATAATCATTTTTGATGCATCATAACCATATTCTGCATTTACCATAAAAACACCTATTATAATTAAAGCCAATGCCCTTTTCAAAGTATGTGTCCAAATTGTTTTTAGACTATCACCTTTCACCAATCTTGCGTTAAAAGCAAATGGAATTGACATACCCACAATAAATAAAAATGCAGGAAAAACTAAATCTACAAATGTCATAGCATCTGCATCTGCCGGCATGTGTTTCATCCATTGCGGAACATTTTTGACACTTGCCAACTCATTTACAAAAATCATTACAAAAATTGTAATTCCACGAAAAGCATCTATTGACACAATTCTTTGATTATATAAATTTTCCTTGATTTTCATAAATTATTAAACTTTTAGCAATGCAAAATATAACATAATTAATTAAATGCAAAATTATCTTTCATTAACGAGAAAATATTTATTCTTTCAAATTATACACGAATGAGTAAGAAAATATCTATCAATTTCCTTACTTTTGTGTTATGCTATCATTTTTTAAATCAAAACCGTACTTAAAAGACCTTCTGTCTGACGATTATATAGATATTCATTCTCATCTGTTACCAGGAATTGACGATGGTGCACGAAGTATGAATGAGACCGCTAAACTCGTAAAATCGCTGAAAGAAATTGGTATTTATCAGTTTATAACAACTCCACATGTTAGTCACTATATCTGGAATAATTCACCTCAGTCAATTATCGATAATCATTCTAAAACGAAGCTTTTATTAGACGATCATAATGTAAAGGTTCCGTTTAATGCAGCCGCAGAATATTTTATGGATGACTGGTTTGAAAATCATTTTAAAAATGAAAAACTGCTTACCTTAAAAGATAATTATGTTCTGGTTGAAATGTCATATATGAATGCTCCCGTGCAATTATATAAAATACTTTTTGATTTGCAGGTTGCAGGATATATCCCGGTTTTAGCCCATCCGGAAAGATATTTGTTTTATCATAAAAACCTTAATGAATATGACAAATTAAAAAAAGCAGGATGTTTATTTCAACTAAACTTATTAGCGTTAGTTGGTTATTACGGAGAAAGAATTACCAAAGTTGCTGATCAGCTTTTAAAAAAGGGACTATACGATTTTACAGGCAGCGATGTGCATCATAATAATCATATAATGGCATTTAATCAAAAAATAAAAGTTGGAAATATTGCTACATTAAAGGAAGTTATAGCCAATAATCAGTTTTTTAAATTTTAAGCAAAATCCTTTATTAAAAATTTCTATACTATAAAAAAAAAGCGGTTCAAATACTTGAACCGCTTTTTTTTATGATTGTTTTCTATTTTGAAAAACGTTTTTTGAACCAAGGTTTTTTTGTTTCTTCATTACCATAACCGTAACCATATCCATAACCTTTTGTAGAGTCAGTATCATTAAGAAGAATACACATATTTGGTAATTTTCTTTCTCTGTGAAAAGTATTTGCAATAGACAACATACGTTTTTCTAAAACATTTGCACGCATTACAAATACAAACGTGTCAGCATTTTTGGCCACCAGTAAAGTATCTGTAACTAAACTAACCGGTGCTGTATCAACAATAATATAGTCGTATTCTTTTTTTAATACTTCAAAAAGCTGATCTACTTTTTTGCTCATTAACAATTCAGCCGGATTAGGAGGAACAATACCTGAAGGAAGAATATAAAAATTTTCATAGCCGGGATGTTTTACTATATAATCCTGAATATTGTTTTCACTTGATGACAAATAATTTGTTAATCCAAGAGAAGGAACATCAATATATTCTGCAAATTTTGGATTTCTAATGTCCATACCAATTAATAAAACCCTTCTTCCTGACAAGGCAAATGTTGCTGCCAAATTCACTGATATAAATGTTTTACCTTCTGATGAAAAAGTAGACGTAACAAACAATGTTTTAGCAGTTCCTTCAGGAACTTTATTAAGCATAAACTCCAGATTGGTTCTTACAATCCTGATCGCCTCTGCAGAGCTGGTTCTGCTTTCAGATTTAATTAGTTCTCCACTATCATTAGATGTAGGTATATCTCCAATAAAAGGAATTTGCGTTTTTCCCTCTAAATCTAATTTACTTTTAATTTTAGTATCCAGTAAATCATCCATATAAATAAAGCCAAATGGAATTAATAATCCAATTAATATTCCGCCTAGGTATATTATTTTGGTCTTAGGGCTTACCGGAAATTTACCCGCTTTAGCAACATCTATAACACGTGCATTTGGTTCTGTAGCAGCTAACGAAATAGCTGTTTCTTCTCTTTTTTGCAATAAATACAAATACAGTTCTTCTTTTACTTTTTGTTGCCTTGCAATTACCCTG
>Ga0247804_10001556_pt1 | contig 10610 bp, 8 predicted proteins | sample UWRJL029104C1_FD_181142 | JGI IMG/M metagenome (GOLD analysis project Ga0247804, IMG submission 181142) | Plant litter microbial communities from Arlington Agricultural Research Station in Wisconsin, United States - UWRJ-L029-104C-1 | ecosystem: Environmental > Terrestrial > Plant litter >...
GTCGATCATCTCCCGACGTGACTTCGTCAGCCGTACGCTGCGCAGATTGCGCCTGGAGGCTCTCACGCATCTTGCCACTTCAGACCTAGTTGTTTTGAAGTTCTCCTCAGATGCGACATTGTTGACCCATGCCCATGAGACTTCGCATTTCAGACTTGATGTCTAGCGGGGGCGATCCGATCACGGTTCCCCTATCGGGCGTAACGTGCATCGTCGGCGGCAATAACGCAGGCAAGTCCCAACTGCTCCGTGACCTATTTCTGTCCATCTCGACGTATGACACCGCGCCAGTGACTCTTTCGAGCGTCGAAGGAGAGCGGCCGGTCGCAACAATCGAGGAAACCGAGGACTGGTTGGAATCGCACGCCGTGCGACTTCCTGCCCGTTCGGGTCAATCCCAACTGTGGACAACCTCGCAGGGTGACTCGAGGATGTCTGTGACCGACATGCAACGTTGGTTCCCAACTGGCTTGATGCAAGGCCCCCTCTACCTCGGCAATGCGGCTCCATTCTTCGTGCAGCATTCCACCGCTGGCTCGCTGTCCGAATACGCGACAGGGATCATTGAGCCGCGGGGTGGGTCGAACGCTCCGCTGTCTCTCCTCTTTCGCGACGGCGAGCTCGAAGAAGCTCTTTCCAATCTGATCGATCAAACGTTTGGTATCGGTCTTGTACTCGACAGAATCAACGCAGAGATCAGATTGAGAGTGGGGTCGGTGGCAGTCCCCGTGCCTCCCGTCAATCGCCCCACTGCAGAGTATGCCGACGCAGTCGCAGCTCTCCCGACATTGGACGCGCAGGGCGACGGGATGAGGAGTTTCGTTGGACTTGCGCTCCATGTACTTACAGCAGCGTCCAATGTCTTCCTTGTCGACGAGCCTGAGGCGTTCCTGCATCCGGGTCAGGCCAGAGCCCTCGGGCGTTGGCTTGCCGCAGAGGCAATAAGAAAGGACGTACAGATAATCCTCGCGACTCACGATCGCGATATCGTACTTGGTTTGCTGGAGGCGGGCGTCAATGCGCCGGTCAACGTGGTGCGGATCGCCCGTCAGGGAAATCTCAGTCATCTCTCCCAACTAGCCCCAGACGAGGTGCGAGCTGTTTGGGATGATCCTGTCCTTCGATATTCGAACGTGTTGCAGGGGCTATTTCACCGAAAAGTTGTGATTTGCGAGTCCGATGCAGATTGCCGTTTCTATGGCGCGGCGTTGAACGAACTCGCGGTCGAGACCGCGCGGACTGCTCACGGTGACGACGTCCTGTTCGTTCCCAGCGGTAGCAAGAATCGCGTTGCTGCGCTGGCTATCGCACTGACCAAGTTGGGGGTTGAGGCGGCGGCCATCGTTGACTTCGACGTACTGAGAGTCTCGGCCGACATCAGAGGAATCGTGCAAGCGGTAGGTGGCGTTTGGGACGCTCAGCTCGAGGACGTATACAAGAGAACAATCAAGTCGGACAATCAAGCCGAACTTTGGGCGCGGATAAAGAATTTGGGGCTGGCGGGGCTAGCGCCTGGCGACCCATCGGCGGCTGGCCCGGTGCTTCTAGAATTGCTCGGAGCGATGGGCATTTTCGTCGTTCCTGTGGGCGAAATGGAAGACTACGACCGCACGATCGCGCTGCATGGGGCGGCTTGGGTCAGCTCGGCGCTTGAGAGAGATATACATCAGAGTGCGCCGGTGAAAGCTCTTGTGGAGTCCATCTTCTAAATCTCAGACGGCTGATTCGTACGTCTTTAGTGCAGTCGACCTGCGTCTAACTTGGTTGTTGGTTGACCCATCCACCTTTCGCGAAAGGGCAGATGAATAGGCCAGCCGGGCGGTAGCAACCCCGTACGCCCCCTAACGGCGAGTACTGGTGGCCTTGGCGCCCTCCTGCCGCCCAGACGTGAGGAGCAGGCATCTCAACCTCCCGCAGTCCGCGCGGAATGTAGGGGAGTGAAGGGCCGGCTGCTGATCACGGGCGCTGCAGTGGATGCCAGGCCATAGCTCCGCTATGGGTCCATCAATGGTTCATGCGACCTGTTTGACGATGACTTCGCGAGTGATGCAGCCGATAACGCGCAAGCATGACGCCCGCACCGGGGGCTTAGGCGGGGTCCAAATACCTCGCGTGCGTGCGATGTATTGATCATGCGGGCTCGTGAAAAAGAGGCGCACTGCGTCTCTTTTCGACGGAGCCCCCTGTCGGATTTGAACCGACGACCCCCGCTTTACAAGAGCGGTGCTCTAGCCGCTGAGCTAAGGGGGCGAAACGCGCGACCCTGCGGGCGCGCGCGACACCATGTTACCGAATCCGGCAGCCCTAGAAGGGCGGCGGGTAGAGGAAGACGTTGACCTCGGAGGCGTGCACGATGCGGGTGCTGTACTGGTCGGGTACGTAGTTGTACTCCTCCAGGAAGACGCTGCCATCGGCGTAGACCTCCTTGACGTACGCAAGGTGGTTGGCGCCCGTGTAGGCGATCGAACCGACGATCGGGGTGTTGCTGTACGGCCAGCCCTTGGCCTGCCACTGTCCGTACCACTGGCGCGCGTTGCCGCCGCCTGGAGTCAGGTTGCCCCAGTCGTACTTCCACGGGGCGCCGACCGAGCCGGCGTCGCGGTTGAGGCGCCAGACGACGAAGTCGACACACTGGCGGTAGACGTAGCGGAGCGGGGAGAGCGACGTCGTGTTCGCGTCGCGCCACGGGTAGTCGTCCCCGGCCTGGCGCGGGCCCGGCTGGCGGGCCTGCATGAGCGCGATGCGCTTAGCGGCCTCGAGCTCCTCGTGGGTCGTGGCGCTGAACTGCTCGCGCACCACCGCGGCCGCGAGCACTGCGTCGTCGACGACCACGGTCTGCGGTGCTGCCACCAACGGGTCGGACTTGTCGCCAGCGATCTCACCCGTCGCCGCGTAGGCGGGAAGGCCGGCCGCGAGGAACATGCCGCCGGTCACGAGCATGACGGTGATCGTCGTCAGCGGGTTCTTCGGAGCGTTCGGGTCGCGCTTGGCGCGAGGGGCGCGTGAAGCGCGTGCGATCTTGGGGGAGCGGGCCGCCTTCGACACCACTCGGCCGCCGCGTGATTCACGCAGTTCGCGACGGGTGGAGGCCGTGATTTCGGGTTGCGTCGAGTCCGCTGACACAGTGGACTTTTTGACGACGCGCAACATAAATCAGGTGTTCCCTTCGGGCTGGCCTTATCGACCGTACTTGAAAACCCGCGCCACGTCGAGAGTAACGAACAGATAACGTCGAGAAAATTCCTACTTCGCCACGAAGGCGAGGCGCACACCGAAGCCGATCAGCGCCGCACCGGTGACCCCGTCGATCGACCTGCGCACGACCGGTCGCGTGAGCCAGCGACGCACACTCTGGGCGCCGAAGATGATGAGCGCGAACCACGCCGCGGTCTCGATGCCGTGCACGCCGGCGAGCAGCACGCCCATGATGAGCTCGTTCGATCCGGGCGGGATGAACTGCGGCAGTACCGCCACGTAGAAGGCGCCGACCTTTGGATTGAGCAGGTTCGTGAGCAGCCCCTTCGACCACGCGCCCCACCAGCGGCGGGGGAGTGCGGCGTCGAGCGCGTCATCCTCATCCGACTCCGTGGGGCGGATGACGCGGGTCCAGAGCAGCCGCGCACCGAGGAACACCATGTACGCGGCGCCGACCACCCGCAGCACCGTGAAGGCCACCTCCGAAGCACGCAGCAGGGCGGCAAGGCCGACGGATGCCGCGACCCCCCAGACGAACGCGCCGGTGATGATGCCGACCCCCGTCGCGATCGCGAGCCGCCTGCCCTGCACAAGCGCGGAGCGCAGCACGAGGGCGGTGTCGAGGCCGGGGGTGATGGTGAGCAGCGCCGCGACCACGGCGAACGACAGGAGCGCGGTCTCGACGCTCACGAGCGACGGCTCACGACAGGGTGCTCACGTACCGCGACGCGTCGAGCGGCTTGCGCTCCTTCGGCGAGATCTTCTCCACGCCGCCAACATACAGCCAGCCGAGCAGGTGCTCGTTGGGGGCGAGTTCGTGCATTCGGTGCACGGCCTCCGAGCGGGTGTGGCCTCCGGTGCGCCAGAGCACACCCCAGCCGGCCTCGTCGAGCAGCAGGCTCAGCGTGTGGGCGACCCCGGATGCCACGGCCTCCTGCTCCCAATCGGGCACCTTGAAGCTCGGCTGCAGTCGCACCACGACCGCGATGAGCAGTGATGCCCGCAGCGGCTTCTCCGCGAGTTTCGCGGCATCCTTGCCCTCGAGTCCGCTCGCCTCGACGAAGGCCGCGCCGAGGCGCTCGCGGGCCGCGCCGCGCAGCTCGATGAGTCGCCAGGGGCGCAGCGAGCCGTGGTCGGCGACCGACCCGGCCGCCGCGACCAGCTCGAGCACCTGCTCGTGGCTGGGAGCGTCGGCCGTGACCCTGGAGTGCGATCGACGCCGGCGAACCGCGTCGACGGCAGGCATCTACTGTTCCTTGAAGTCGAGGCTCAGCGAGTTCATGCAGTACCGGTCGCCCGTCGGGGTGCCGAAACCGTCGTCGAACACGTGGCCGAGGTGCGACCCGCAGTTGGCGCACCGCACCTCGGTGCGCACCACGCCCAGGCTGCGGTCCTCGAGCAGCTCGACGGCGTCGGGGTTGACCGACTCGTAGAAGCTCGGCCAGCCGCATCCGGAATCGAACTTCGTTCCGCTCTTGAACAGCTCGGCGTCACAGGCCGCACACGTGTAGATGCCCGAACGGCTCTCGTCGAGCAGCTCTCCGGTCCAGGCGCGCTCGGTGCCGGCCTGGCGCAGCACCGCGTACTGCTCGGGGGTGAGCTCTGCGCGCCACTCCTCGTCGGTCTTCTCGACCTTGTAGTTCGTGGGCGCAGTGGCGTTGGGCGCGGTGGTGTTGGGGTCGGTGGTCATGGGGTTCCCTCCTTCGGGAAGAAGTCTTCCTGCACCATTAAACTCATCCGCATGCCGGAATGTTCCGTGATCACCAAAACCTGGCCGCAGATGACGGCGGATGACGTGTTCGGCTGGGCGAAACTGCGCACCGACATCTTCTTCCTCGAGCAGCACATCGACGAGGAGGAGCTCGACGACCGCGATCGCGACCCCACAACCGAGCACCTGTGGATCGAGGATGCCGCCGGCACCGCCGCCTACCTCCGCGTCATCCTCGACGACAAACCGTCGCACCTCGACGCGCGACGGCTGTTCGGGCGGGTCGTCACGCGAGCCGACCGCCGCGGCGAAGGGCTCTCGCAGCGACTCATCGCCGAGGTGATCGCACGCCACGGCCACAAGGCGATGCTGCTGCACGCGCAGGAGTACATCGCCCCGTTGTACGCGAAGTTCGGGTTCACGGCGTTCGGCGACCGCTACCTCGAGGCGGGCATCCCGCACATCTCGATGTACCGCGCCGGGCTCGATCGGGAATACCTTAGGTAAGGCTTACATTCCTTTTGACAGAGTCTCACTCCAGGCTCTACAGTCGAAGTTAGCTTAGCCTTAGCTAAGAAAGCACCCGGATCCCCCGACCGCTCGTCGCCAGCGGATCCGCTACCCGATGGAGAACCTCGCGTGACAATCGTGCCCAGCACCGGCGCTCGTCTCAGAACATGGCTCGCTGCCTCAGCGATTGCGGCCATCCTCAGCACCACCCTCATGGCAACGCCCGCGTTCGCCGAGGAGACACCGACGTCCGCGCTCACCGGTGAGACCGTCACGGTCGTCGAGGAGACCGCTCCGGTGGAGGAGAGCCCCGCTGACGCGGTGCCGACGACCGAGGGCACCTCGACCGAGTCCACCGAGGCGCCTGTCACCGTCGATGAGTCCGCCGATGAGGCCACCGTCGCGCCATCGCCCGACGGAGACGTGGCCGCCGAGACAACCGTCGCGGCCCGCGCGGTGCCGGAGGCGGCATCCGCTCTCGCCGTCGCCCCGACCCTGACGGTGACGCCCGCTGCGGGCATCGACCGGGCGGGCCAGTCGGTCACCGTTGCCGGCTCTGGATACGACCCGGCGAAGGCGCTGTACCTGGGTGTCTGCGAGGACCGGGACCTCTCCACGGTGACGTTCGCCATCCTCGACGCCTGCCAGGCGGTCGTCATGGTCACGGCCAACCCCACCACCGCCACGATGGTGAAGCTCGAGTCCGACGGTTCGTTCTCCTTCAGCTATGCGATTCCCACCTCGGCGACCGCGTTCTCCGCTCCGGCCGTCTTCACGATCCGCAACCACATGGGCATGGCCGACCGCACGCAGGACGCGAAGTTCGGCATCGCCTTCGCGCCGGTCGCGCCACTCGTGCCGACGCTCACGGTGACTCCTGCGACATCCCTCGACCGCGCCGGCCAGTCGGTGACGGTGTCGGGTGTGAACTACGACCCGGCGAAGCCGATCTACGTGTCGACGTGTGAGGACCGAGCCCTGTCGACGGTGTCGTTCGCGATGCTGAACTCGTGTGTTGCGACCGTGCAGGTGACCCCGAACCCGACGACACCGACGATGGTCAAGCTCGAGACGGACGGCACGTTCAGCTTCACGTATGCGTTGCCGTCCACGGCGGCAGCCTTCACCTCGCCCGCGGTGTTCACGCTGCGCAACCACACCGGCATGAACGACCGCAGCATGGATGCGACGTTCCCCGTGTCGTTCGCGCCGGTGGCGCCACTCGTGCCGACGCTCACGGTGACGCCCGCGACATCCCTCGACCGTGCAGGCCAGTCGGTGACGGTCTCCGGTGCCAACTACGACCCGACGAAGCCGATCTACGTGTCGACGTGTGAAGACCGAGCCCTGTCGACAGTGTCGTTCGCGATGCTGAACTCGTGTGTTGCGACCGTGCAGGTGACCCCGAACCCGACGACGTCGACGATGGTGCAGCTCGAGTCGGACGGCACGTTCAGCTTCACGTACGCGCTGCCGGCCGGGGCCACAGCGTTCACGACGCCCGCGGTGTTCACGCTTCGCAACCACACCGGCATGGCCGACCGCAGCATGGATGCCAAGCACGTTGTGGCGTTCGCCGCAGCCACTCCTCCGACGCCGACCGTACCGACACTGACGATATCGCCGGCAGTCGACTTGGATCGCGCGGGCCAGTCGGTGACGGTGTCGGGTGCTGGCTACGACCCGACGAAGCCGATCTACGTCGCGACGTGTGAGGACCGTGCGCTCTCGACCGTGTCCTTCGCGATGATGAGTTCCTGCCTCGCGGCCGTGCAGGTCACCCCCAACCCCACAACCGCGACGATGGTGCAGCTCGAGTCTGATGGCTCGTTCAGCTTCTCCTACGCGCTGCCGGCCGGGGCCACAGCGTTCACGACGCCCGCGGTGTTCACTCTGCGCAACCACACCGGCATGGCCGACCGCAGCATGGATGCCAAGCACGTCGTGGCGTTCGCCGCAGCGGTTCCCGAGCCGACCCCCACCCCGACGCTGACGGTGACACCGTCGACGAATCTCGACAGTGCAGGCCAGTCGGTCACCGTGTCGGGAGCGAACTACGACCCGGCGAAGGCGATCTACGTCGCCGTCTGCGCGGACCGCGATCTCGCGACCGTCACCTTCGCGATGCTCAACACGTGCGCGGACACCCGTCTGGTGACCCCGACGCCGACCTCCGCAACACAGGTGCAGATGGGAACCGACGGCACCTTCTCGTTCTCCCTCGTGCTCACCTCGGCCTCGGCCGCGCTGGCCTCGCCGGCGGTCTTCACGATCCGCAACCACATGGACATGGCTGACCGCAGCCAGGACGCGAAGCACGTCATCTCCTTCGCGGCGGAGGGGCCAACGGTCACGGTCACGCCGTCGACCGGACTCGACCGTGCTGGGCAGACCGTCACGGTCTCCGGATCCGGATACGACCCGGCGAAGGCGGTCTACGTCGCGGTCTGCGAGGACCGCGACCTCGCAGCGGTCACCTTCGAGATGTTCACCTCGTGCCTCGCCGCGCGACAGGTGTCGCCGAACCCCTCGACGCCGACAACCGTGCAGATGGGTGCCGACGGCTCGTTCAGCTTCTCCTACGCCGTTCCCGCTTCGGCGGTCGCGCTGACCTCGCCCGCGGTGTTCACGATCCGCAACCACATGGACATCGCCGACCGCAGCCAGGATGCGAAGCGATCCATCTCCTTCGCCGAGGAGAACACGACGCCGACGATTCCGACGATCCCGACCAACCCCGGCACCAATCCGGGAACGAACCCGGGCACGACGCCGGGAACGCCATCCATCGGCCTGGGCGTCAGCCCGAGAACGGTGAACCCTGCGGCGGCGAACACCTTCGCGATCACCGGCACCGGCTACACGGGTGCGGGTGCCGCGAGTGGCGTCTACGTCTCGATCGGCAGCACGTCGGTCTGGCAGCCCGGCTCCGTGCCGGGTGAGGGTGGCTGGATCCGCACGGTCTGGGTGACGCCCGGCAACATCGTGAACGGCACGTTCAGCACGAGCATCACGGTGCCGGCGAACACGTTCCAGTCGGGCGTGAGCTACGGCGTCGCGACGTTCGCCGCCCACGGCCTCTCGCAGACCAACCGCACACTCGATGCCTGGACGGGCATCACGCTCGACAGCGGTGCCGCTCCTGCGGCTGCGACGACCACGACCACCCGCACGCCCCCCGCGGCGCCGCCCGTGGATGAGGGCGTCACCGGCGCGGACACCGCCACCGAGGGCGGCGCCTACGAGGCGACTGCCGGTGGGTTCCAGCCCAATGAGCAGGGCATCCTCGCGGTGATCTACTCGACACCGACGGTGCTCGCCTCGAACCTGGTCGCCGATGCGAACGGTGTGGTGAGCTGGAAGGGCACCCTGCCCCGCGGCCTGACCGGTGAGCACACGTTCACCTTCCAGGGATCGGTGAACCGCGGCATCGTGATCACGATCGCAGCCGCCGAGATCGCCGGCTGCCCGGTGCAGGATGCCGAACTCACCTGGGGCTTCAAGGAGTCCTTCCGCAGCTACGTGAGCGGCTCGATCGCCAACGGCGAGTGGACCGTCGCCGACGGGGCGACCTACGAGGTGCCGAACTTCGGTTGGACCGACGGCCTCGGCTCGTACGACGGCGAGACCGGCGAGGGCGAGATCGCATTCACCGGATCCATCGCCTTCACCGGACACGGCGGCGTGCTCAACACCATCGTCGCCAACCCGATCGTGCGCTTCGACGACGAGAGCACCGCGACCATCCTGCTCGACGTCACCGGCACCACGCAGGAGGGTGCGGAGGTGCAGGCGCTCGGCATCGAGTTCGCATCGCTCGACCTGAGCGCGGCGACCGTCGACGAGGATGGCGTCGTCACGATCGTCGACGCGCCGGCCACGCTGCTCGCCGCCGGGGCCGAGGCGTTCGGCACCTACGAGACCGGTGAGGCCCTCGACCCCGTGACGATCGGCTTCGCGTCACCGGAGTGCGCGGTCGCGGCAGAGGATGACGCGGTCTCGACCACCGAGGGCGTCGAGTCCGACACCGCGGGTGCCGATCTCGGCTGGATCGTCTGGCTGCTGGTCGCGCTGCTCGTGATCATCGTCGCGGTCGTCGTAATCGTGGTGGTCCGCCGCCGGACGGCATAGGTCGCAGTAACCGCCGACCAGCGTGCTGTCAGGATGTCGGTATGACCGACACCCCGACAGCGCGCTGGTTCCGGCGGTTCGCCGACCACGACGCGAACGGGGCCTCCGCGGTCTACGCGGACTGGGCCGACGGCGTCGCGGACGACCCGGCCCTGCTCGAGCTGCTCGATCGCCTGCCGATGCAGAAGCGGCAGCCGCCGCTGGTCTTCGCGGTCTCGCGGTTCGTCGGCGCGCCAGTCGGACGGTTCACCGAGTGGCGGGCGTGGATGCTCGCGCACTGGCCGATCGTCGAGGCCGAGCTGCTGCTGCGGTACACCCAGACGAACGAGCCGCGCCGCTGCGCCGCGCTGCTGCCGGCCCTCGCGCGAATCGAGGGGCCGATCGCGCTGCTCGAGGTCGGGGCATCCGCCGGCCTCTGCCTCTACCCCGACCGCTACAGCTACGACTACGACGGCGTGCGAATCGACCCGGCCGACGGGCCGAGCCCGGTCGTGCTGCGCAGCGCCGTGTCGGGTGGTGTTCCGTTGCCGAGCGCGCTGCCGACAGTAATCTGGCGCGCCGGCATCGATCTCGACCCCCTCGACGTGCACGACCCGCTCGATGCGCGGTGGCTCGAGACGCTCGTCTGGCCGGAGCAGGAGGCGCGTCTGGAGCTGCTGCGCGGGGCGATGGCGGTCGCGCGCGCTGAGCCGCCCCTCCTGGTGCTGGGGGATGCCGTGGATGCCCTCGCCGCCCTCGCGGCGCGGGCGCCGAGTGACGCGACCCTCGTAGTCGTCTCGAGCGGGGTGCTCGTCTACCTGCCCGGCTTGGAGCGCCAGCGATTCGTCGACGCGGTCGGAGCGCTCGATGCGCACTGGGTCTCCCTCGAGGGGGCCGCGGTGCTCACGGGGATCGCGGACGAGCTCGAACAGCTGACCGACGCCGAGACCGACGGACGCTACGTGCTCGCGCTCGACGGGCATCCGCTCGCCTTCGTCGGACCGCACGGCCAGTCGGTCGAGTGGATCGATCCGGTCGGGGACTCGCCCCCTGGGGCCTAGCTCTCGGGGGCGTAGATTGCGCG
>Ga0247804_10001557_pt1 | contig 10609 bp, 10 predicted proteins | sample UWRJL029104C1_FD_181142 | JGI IMG/M metagenome (GOLD analysis project Ga0247804, IMG submission 181142) | Plant litter microbial communities from Arlington Agricultural Research Station in Wisconsin, United States - UWRJ-L029-104C-1 | ecosystem: Environmental > Terrestrial > Plant litter >...
CAAGAGTTCTGGGTGAAACAGTGATCTATAGTCACCAGTGCGGATCTCATCGATTGGTGAAGGGTCGAGGTCAATGAAGATGGATCGAGGAACGAATTTACCGTTGTTAGTTTCGGTGAACACGGTATCGAGCTCGCCGCTCTCGTGGAGGGCTTGCGCATCTGGATCTGGTTTGCCGTCACGAGTAAGGCCGTGTTCAAGAAGGTATCTTGGTGGTGTTAGTTGGTGTGATTATAGAAAGCAGGGAACAATGGGGGGCGTGACAAAGTAGTAAACCAAACCAAAACAAGTGATATAAGGGGAGGAAATACATACAGCTCCCAAGCACTATTTCCAAGCTGCGTACCAGCCTGTCCAATATGGAGGTGAAGAATCTATCATCAAGCATCTCGCATCAGTATCAATTGTCGCTGTTTACGAAAAGACAGCTTTATTTTATGAAAGTGACGCGCCTGCCCACGAACGGAGCAACTCTCCGGAAGCTTACCTCTCCTCGTGTCATTTTGATTGATAGTGCTACCTTGGCTCTTAGTATTGAGAATTAATGGATGTATTTAAATGAGGAAGTTTAGCGTCAAGAGAGCAGTTTAGCATGCAGCTCCACGAAGTTGGATTCTGTTATGTTGTAGGAATGATTTGGTGTTGATGAGGGTGGATGGTGGGGTTTCAAAAGCACACCGCCGCTTCGGTCCCACTTTTATGCCCCTGAGCGATCCTCGGCTAAGTAAGTAGATTGGATACCCTTTTGAAACTTGTATAGAGTCACGATATTGCGAACCAAATGGTAATCTAGTTTTCAATGGGTTAACTGTAAATCAATTTGAGTTTAAGCATTTTGAATGTGCTACTGTTTCCTATGGTACAATTTGATATGCGAGGAAGCCAACTATGCTGCAAGTGCAATCTTCATCAAGTAGCGCCGCCCCGAATACAAAATAGGGCGGCATCAATACGCCGGAAAAATCCACCCAAAAGCAGCCCATCAAACAGGATTCACAAAAGCTATGTTGAACTCTAATAATTGAGTTCTCCAGATCCTGCTCCTTCCACAGCATCAAGATCTTCATAGGACTTCAAGCTTCTTCCCTGAACAGCTTCGCGGGGTGCAACAGCTCCGCCGCCAGCTGCTCCATCGCCCCATCGACTACCAGCACCACCCGCACCACCACGAGAGCGTCCGCCAGGTGGACTAAGTCTGCCTGCATTATCACCCCAACGCTGTTGGGCACGGCCTTGTTGTCCCGGTCGATCATAAGGCCCCGATCGAGAGTTTGTCTGATACGGGCGGCCACCACGACGCATTGGTCCACCACCTCGATCATTGGCAGGTGAGTAGACCAATGGAGACTGGCCATTTTGACCGCCAAAGAAGGGTGGAAAGCCAAACCCTCCACCCATTGCCATTTGAGGCATGCCAATGTTCTGTAAGTTGAAACCGCGGGGTGTGCCAGCGGGCATGTGTCCGTTACCAGGAGGAAAGTGGCCGTTGCTGTTAGCATCGGAGCGTGATGGAGCGATACGAGCAGGATCCATCACATAGGTGTTGACCAAGTCGAACTGTAGTTCGTTAGCTAATGTCTCGTAACATGGAAAAGAGGTTGCTACTCACATCTGTTCTTAAGGACTCCAACCACTCAGGATGACGCTTTTCAACGTGCTTTTTCCAGAAGTGCTCTTCCTTGAAAAGCTTTTGGCAATCTGGAACACGACATCTAAACTTGTGCTCATCCTCCTGTTTGACGTATTTGATAAGCTCCTTCTTTAAGGCTTCCTCTGTTGGTTCGCCACCAAGTGTTCGCACATCGATGGAATCAGGCTCAATGATTTGAAGAATCTTCTCCTCAAAAGTTCGGACCCAATTGAAAGCCCGCTGCAACTGTTGGTCTGCCTTGGTAATATTGTTGTTGCGTTGATATTTACGATCTCCGTCGAGAGACTGGCTGGTATCCTCTGAATTCTGATCTGTGCGCTTTTTACCTGGAAAAGCCTCACCCAAGGCACTGGCACGTGCAGCTTCCTTGCCTGCCGAGCCGAGAGTGTTACGGGGGCGGCGGAGATGACCACCTGGGCACTTTCGGGTTAATTCGTGAATCGAATCGCTTTCGAACACGCAGAAAAAGCAAAAGTTGAAAACACGACGCAAATATTCGACCATGAGATCCAACTGTTTCTTCTTAACAAGAAGATCCTCGTCATCAACCTCATCATCCACAGCACCCTCTTCCTCTTCCTCAACTTCTTCTCCCTCGTCCATAGCTTCGTCATCATCGTCGAGGCCTGGTGAGCGCTTCGCTTTCTTGACAACAGCAGCTGTGACAGGAGGCAGGAGACGTCCCTGTGTACGAAGCTCCTCAACACGTTCCTCAATCTTTAGAACGGCGTTGAAGTCTGAACCAAAGTCTTCTTCATACTTCTGGAGTAGTCGCTGGGCAAGATTCAGATCCTTCTCAATTCGTTCAGGAGCGGAGAACAAATCCCACAGGGCTTTCTTGCGCGGCGCGCTGGGTGGCACATGAATACCAACATGACATGTAAAGTCACCGCGAACTTCATCTTTCACGGTCTTGCCGTTGATTGCTTCAAGTGCTTTGTCAGCCGTAGATAAAACGGCTGGTGGTGTCAATAAGCCGCCTTCCTCATCTTTAAGGTCAGGTCGCTCTTCAAACAACTTCGTATCAGGTGCAGGGTGCAACATAACCCAACCGATTCTGTGGTACCGCTTGCTGGGATTTGGATCGCTCAGACTTAACCATTTGAAGCCGCCTTCGCCCTCACCAAGGTGCTCCTTACAGAAGGCTTCCAAGTTCTCACGGTTAACTGTGGGCGATATTGTTTTGATCAGAAGCGTTGGTTGAAAGGCATTGTCATCTCGGATGTCACTTCCACGGGAGGGTACCAAATCACCAACACCGAGTACCTCGTTAGCTCCACTTGTTTCACCTTCTTCCTTTTCAATTAGACCTCCAGCTCCGTTACTTTCATTCTTTGGTATTCCTTCCAGCGAGAATTCATCAAAGGTTCCACTTTCGAGATCTTGCTCCCATTGGGCGTAGTTTCCTCTCCGAAATTCGTTGAGTTGTTGATGGATACCGTCTCTAATTTCCGGTACGTATCTCTCCCTGAACCATTGCTCTAGTTTGTGTTCTGCGACGAACATGCGTGCCATTCTAGCCTGTAGCTCTTCCTTGTATGCATCATATGCAACTTGGATTTTAGCTTTTTCTTGGTCACGCTCTTCTTGCGTCTCCGCGCCACGAAGGGGCCTGCGCATGCCACTCTTTGCATACTCGCGCTCCTCCCGTATCTTTTCATTTGTACGCCACCACTCTCCGAAATATGAGAATCCAACTTGGAAAGGTAGCTGAACAGGATCGGCCAATGGATTAACTGTGATCATGGGCTTTCCCGAGTCTTGACCGGGTATATATCGATCAATGTTAGCTGGGCCCGGGGATGGTCGGCGACGGGTATCCCGATCGCGTTCTCTAGCTCTGTCATAGTCATCTCTGGTAGATCGATTAGGCTCGTAGCGGTCAACGAGTGGTGACCGGCTCCGATCACGACTGTCGCGTGGTCGACGTCTTTCAGCTCCTACAGAAGTATGTAAGTACGTACGTGGTCAATGAATCCACTCCTTCTAAAACTGTAGGTGAGCTGTTGCAACTTGCGACAAAGAAAACGATGGCGTTTAAACGTTACAAACACTGTGCAGAGGTAGCCAGCACCCACCCATTGAGTAGACATCGAGGACAGAGTATTAGAACAAAGAGTCGGAACGTACCAGGCGATCGGCCACGATAGAAGTCATCTCCGCGGTCTGCACCTCTCGCTCTGTAGCTTGAGGTCCCTTCTTCACGTCCACCCCAGCTTGTTCTCTCCACAGGAGACCTCGCTAGAGGTGCCTCTCTGTATCCGTCCATCCTGTTAACTTTGTGCAAGCCGGGCTCGCGTAACCACTTCTCGAACAATGAAGCTTTGTTATGGCTATAGATTAGGGCACGGTGACTATCTGGTGCAACGAGGAAGGCCTTTGTGGGAGAATGGTGTATCGTTTGACGAAGTTAGTTGCCGAGATATTTGCGAATACGATTGCCAGGTGATATGCGTTGATTGCTGGTGCCAGCTCGCTGGCTGAGGGACAACGGTTGGGAAGCTGTTCGATACCATGATTGCTGTCAGAATGAATGTTCTAATAAGATAAAAGTGTGTGCAAGTGCAATGCAAAGCTTGCCGTATCAGGGGTAAAAAGAGGAAGAATGATGCAAAAAAGCGAGGTAGAAAGTGGACGAGGCCATGATGATGGCAGAATCAGCGCCCATCAACAGTTGATCTGATACAAGAATGAATGAATGGGGCAATGCCACTGAAAATGTGCTAAAGGGAATTTGGATAGAGTAGAGTACGAATAATGCTAGAAGGGTATAACGAACAATTGATGTATTCGGGCGAGAGTGAAGATTTGTTCTCCTCCAAGTTGAGGTTGGAGAGAGGATAGTTGGTGAATGGGAGCGGCGGAAGCTGTTCATGAGGCTGGGCAAGCGCACTCCTAGCGTAGGGGCCTGAGGCAGAAGTGGGTCGAGCAATGGGTGTAAGAGGTAGACAGTCTGAGGGTAAGATATCATTGGATCGTGGAGAAAGGGTGTCTATAGAGTCAGCCATCGTTAGCTGATAGATCAAGGTTTGGGCTGAAGCTCGGGATTGGCTAGATTGGGAGCGATGGGGTAGCTTAATAAGAGTCACGGCTAGTATTGATAAAGTGTACCTGAGTGCTAACTGGAACGCTGTGAATGGCCAATGTATATAGTGGACTGTTTAAAAGTGGAGAATTGGATGGCGGGGAAACGATACGCCAAGAGATGCAATCAGGTCCAAAGTCACGTCTCTTTCATCCTCTCCTGATCCTTTATATCCATCTCAGGAAGTTTGCACAAATTGGACAACTTTGGTAAACAAATACCAAACAGAGAAGTAAGTCAAGGCCAGTTTCACTTCCACTATACGGCACAATCCGCTCAAGCAACAAAGTTGTTGATATGGCATGGGCAAACGACGTCATAGATGTGAGAGAGAGCTATGTTCAAGAAAGATGAACAGAAGAGAACATTGGGATACGGGACGCGATTGAGGTTTGGAAGCATCAGAAATTACGGTACAGCTCATGGCCATACGGACTTGAAGCTGCTAGCGGCAGTTTCTTGCACTTTCACTCAAATACTACCTATCAGTTTCAGCTATGTCCTCTAACAATAAACAACAGGATAGCAATCATGACGACTTTTATTCCCTCCCTCACTCTGCCAGCAGCTATTTTCGCCCACCCAGCTGCATCTATTTTATTCCCAGTAGCTTTGGGAACTGCTGTTGGATTTGCTGTTCGCCGTAAGCTACCCTCTCCATTGCCATCCTTTCCCTGGGTATCTAATATCATATTAGCAACAAACACCCAAAAGACCTACTTGGCACTTAAGCAACCACCCTTCCGCCCACCCCCACAAGTCTTTGGTCCAGCATGGACTCTACTCTACGGCCTGATGGGCTACTCAGCCTACCGTGCCTACTCCGTCGGTCTAGCCCCGACCGCTTCCATTGAACAACACCTCTTAACCAAGCAAGGCGCCACCCTCTACACCATTCAGCTTGGACTCAACTTGATCTGGATGCCTCTCTTCTTTGTTGCCAAACGTCCAATTGAAGCTACTATTGATATTGTTGCCCTCACTGGTGTTACTGGCTATCTGACTTACATCTGGGGTCAAGTTGATGGTGTTGCTGGATGGGCTTTGGCTCCGTACTTGGCATGGTTGGGATTTGCTACCTATCTGAGCGCTGGAGTTGGATATTTGAATGACTGGGATATTGCTAGCAAGGAGGTTGATTTCCCACCTAGCAACAAGCCTAACGACACCAAATACGTCGATGAGAAGTAAATCTTCTTCCAAACGGTAGAGCGGTGTTTGGTTTTGACGTGTACTTGATGGAGTGTAATTGGAGTAAGAATCACCGGTAGCAATATTGCTTATTTTCAACTTATTTCCTTGCCTGTACTATGCAAATACAAAGTCAAGATTAAGCTCACAATCAAAGTTTACATTATATCCCTTGTGCCATCCCACATTCTCGAAAGCTACTCATAAATTTCCCCTCTAATTTCCCAACCCTACGTCACCAATCACTGAATTACTTTGCTTTTGCAATCACCATGCCTGGAGGGTAAATAAATGTCACATATCTCGGCACAGCCTTTGCAATGTCTTACACTATATCATCTACTCCTTAACCAACCCGAAAGCTTGAGCAAATATCTTCGAAAGGCGGATAACTACATATCTCTATAGCCAGATATACTGGTAGTAAAGTAGACTTACTTACAGAAGGGCGTGGAAACTGGTGACCGTTGTCGCTCCAAGCAGCACCTATCCTGTTCCGGTCGTCTGAACGCGCACAAAACTCTGGAACTTGCGTGTTATTTTCGCTCATGGATACTACAAGGGAGACGCAATACACTCAATGCAGGAAGCTGGCTATCTCAGAGCTGGCAAAGGGGGGCGGCGGTTCCATGCCATGGAGGGAAGACGCGCCTCTTAAAATGCGATTACTTTCTCAAAGATCATGTTCAAGATTGATGAGGATCGTAGTGAGGGCACTATCTGGGTATGAACTCGTTTAGCATGATGGAACGTAGGAAATAGGGAGGCGATTTCCTGATTTAAGATATTTACAGAGCATTTTGTGGCTTATTGGAAGCTTCCAATGCATGGTTTTCCGCTATCCTTTTGGTATCGAAACTCCATGGAAAGCAACCCATATCATTCTATATTGCTCATCAGGTAGTCTTGGTGACTATATATAACGCACCAATATATGAGTGTATATGAATATCTCAACCCATTTTTAGACATCACCCAGAAAATCTACTAATGAATCGTTCAATATCAATTGCCAAAGCGCCGCCATCCACTACACCCATCCCGTAATTTCTTTCCCAGCCTTCGACAACCTGATTCCTCTCTTTCGTTCCGAGGATGCTCATTCCCTCAAACCTCTCGACCAAACCTCCATGCACAAGGAACATCGCCTTCCCAGCAATCGTGACCGGCTCCCGGGGCAACTTCCCTTTACCTCCCCATCTTTTGCTCCGTAAACTGCTTACTAGCAACGAAAGAATACTAACGGTCATAAGAGAAAGGATGGACATGGAGATATAAGTGCAAATAGTATATGCTTTTTTGGTCATAGCGGGCGAGAAAGAGATGTTGGCCAGGAAAATAGGGAGGAAATCGGACGCTATAGCTGTCAATGCAACTAAGAATAGCATCGGTTTACGAGACATTAAGGAGGGAAGAAGAGATGTGAGTGGCGAGGCGTGAACGGGCGCTAGGATAGTAGTGCGTGCTTGTGAGGGTTGAGCGAGAAGTGTGTGATAGGGGGAAAGGAGTCGGAGATCTGTACTTGCGTTAGTACCTTTATGTGTGCGAGCTTTTTGAGAGTTTGATGATCAGTGGACACCGGTAAGAGTGTGTGTGGAGAATTGGGGAGCGTACCATGATCAATATTGCTCCAAAGTACGTTCAGAAGCACGCCAAATGTCGCCATCATAAATCTAACTCCAAAACCCATAGAGGTCATGAAATGTTCAAATCCGGTCTCGCCACTCGACCAATGGTAGTAAGTGATCAATGCCAACAACGCACCGACAAGCACAAATACAAAGAGAAAATACAATCTTTCGAGCACTACATGCCATGTTTCTGATTTTCCGCTTGGTGTTGTGCTTTCGATAACATTATCATATTGAATGGTTGGAGTTAGTTCGGCTGCGTGGACAGATTGATAATGACCTTTCTTCCCAGTCGTCTCCACAGACGAGAACCTAGCTTCTGAATCAACATCCGTGGATATGATACCATAACATGCTCTCCCATTAGAGCTTGTGAAAGCAGAAGTTTCATAGCGTTTCCCATGTAATATCTTTGCAAGCTGCGTATTCGAGACACGACTGTCAATCTCGCGTAATTCACGGAGGGTTGGTGAACTTGCGAGTAAAGTAGCTAAACCAGCAATACTTAGTGGTTCAGCGAAGACACCAGAGCAACGACGAATGCTTAGTAGGATCAAGAGGAGAATGAGTAAGGCGATGAATGCGAGGATCCCCTCGATTATGCGGGCCAGGAGAGGATAGATACCCCAAACTGCACGGCAGGGGGCGAGGTCAGGACCACATTCTCCACTGAGACTCACGAAGAGTGCTTCAGATGATAATGGGGCGAGAAGGAGGATTATTAGGCTGATGAAAGAAGAACAAAATATGTAGAAGTGCCCCCGGTAGATGGATTTGAAGGGCGTAGTTATTGTGAAGGACGTGCTGTAATCGAGAGTAAGAGAGTTCTGGGCTAAAGCTCCACCAGACCTCTGAAGTTGGTAGAAAGGCTCGTGTTCTCGTATTGTAGAGTCGAGAATGCGGAAGGGTATCATGTATAGCAGGGCAAGAACAATGGGTAGAAATGAGACAATAATATATTCGTTTTGGGAGATTTGGTCCGCTTGTGTGGTGAAACCATTTTCGAATTCATAATACGTGCCAGTAGAGTTTACGATAGTTGCTGCCGGATGAACTGCGGCAATGGTATTTGTGGTTAGATAACCGCTGATGGGGGCACTGACAATAGGGGTGCTCATCTTGGAGATTTGACTTGGTGCTTGGGTGATGGTTTGGCCATTTGACACCAGGAGAATTGGAGTTGGAGTTTGGCCAGGTGCGAGAGTGGTGGTCTTTCCACCTACCACGAACACATCAGAAGTTGGAGCTACTGGATCCAGTGTTCTTGTAGTAGTTTGACCGTTTGCAACAACTACTTCAAGCGTAGGAAATGCTGTATGCGCAGAATCACCAAGCGATAAGTACCCAGACCCGTGTGTCGCTAGGACTGTCCATGTTGTTGTTAATGTAGGAGCTGTGATTTCTGGGTTGGGTGATACTGGAGATATAGATGGTGACTCTGGGATATCAGGTGTTGGGGTGGGGACTATGACTGGTGGGATCGGAGAAGTCTGACACTGTGGACTTGGGTCTTCCTTTGTACAGAGATAACCTCCTATGGGTGCAAGTGTAACATTGGGCTTTTCGGTCGATGAGGAATCTGATGGGATATCCGGGGTTGGTGAGCTCGGAATTGGGGTGGCTGTGATGTATTAGTGTAGAAAATTGAAAGTATCTGAAAGCAAAGAATAGTAATGAGGTATATAGCACGGGGTACAATTCTAAGGTTCTGCTACTTCTGGATAGGAAATACGTACTACTTTGGTCAACTGGCTCAACTGCAGAATCTTGTCGTTCACTTAAGCTTCGGCCAAAGGATGTGCGCTTCAAATCAGACACAACTTCATCAATTCTCCCTCCCACCCCAGGATGTGCTGGGATGGATCGACATGCATGCTCTGTAATTCCAATGAGAAGAACTGTAAGGGCAAGGAGTCCACACAGGATTGGGACTCTGGTTGCGAATGATTTGTAAAATTTCTTCGAAGCTAAAATACATTAGATCCAGTGTATCATGTTGAACCAGATCCTTGATGATTAACTTACGCAAGCGTGAAGCTGGATGCTGGTCCATCTTACGTTTTCTACACGTAATACTGCTCAATGAACATCAAATTGATGGTACATTTTTAAACGTTCAATTCTGGGGACTTTCATGGTTATTTTCCAAAAACATCATCAATACGGCTGAGGAGTTAGTTACTTGGAATTGACCAAAGGCGCACCCAGACCAGGCGAAAATGAAGATTGGGGGAGTCTATTGATTTACGGGACCAATAACAGGCAATCGAGGCGTTGTGGACGGTTGAACTGGCGAATACGCAATACGGCAGCCAATTATCAGCGACACAAGCCTTTCGGGACATTTCAGCCTCAATGCCAAGTAGCTTATTCTCTTTCAAGACTGTTTTATAGAACTTTATATTGTACTATAACGGGAACTTCCTTATAATCATCGCGCAGTGGCTTCTTGTAATCCCCTCTTGGGAATAAACAAGCGAGGAACTACCATGAAGCTATGGTGAGTAAATGGAAGATTTCAAGAAGTGTAGTGAGAGAAACAAGAAGTATACAAACAGCATTTGTATTTAGATCTCACGTAGTGGACTATGGTGAGGGTATCTTTAACGTAGTATTTGAGATTTAATCTCCTTGGATTTCGAGTGATGCAGGGCAGAGGAGATCGCTTAGTTTATCAAGTCTATCCGTGGTACTCCTAATAGTATCTGGCATCTTCCAGTCTCCCAAACTCCACCAAAACGCCATGTACAGCAAGTTCAAGACCTATGCACAAACTACCAGAGGTTGTCATAGTAATCAATTGTCAGAACATTGGCCATTCAATGCCCTGTCTTCCAGCTCACAAATGTTTTTCAAGACCGACGCGCCAATTACTACCTCGAGGGGCAAAGCCTCCAGTTTTTAGTGAAACCTCGACTAAATACTGAGCGATTACGTTGTTTGAGTACTCCAAAGCCTTGGGTTTGATTAGTGCATTGTGATTTGAGGTACTACTCGTTCTTCCATTTGGTATACGGCTGTTACTATTGGTCGATAGGACTTCGCCTGCTT
>Ga0247804_10001558_pt1 | contig 10604 bp, 8 predicted proteins | sample UWRJL029104C1_FD_181142 | JGI IMG/M metagenome (GOLD analysis project Ga0247804, IMG submission 181142) | Plant litter microbial communities from Arlington Agricultural Research Station in Wisconsin, United States - UWRJ-L029-104C-1 | ecosystem: Environmental > Terrestrial > Plant litter >...
TTGACCTTTGACAAGGCAGGCAATATTATCAGTGCTCAAATGACGATCCTAAAAGGAGGCCCTTTTGACAGCTATGAGGATCTAGTAAGCTTCATGTTTGAAAGTCAGCTGAAAGAATCTGATGATAGCGTGGTGATTGATGGATGGAAACCAAATGGCACGAGAGGCCGAATTGATGCATTCGTACAACAAGGACTTGAAAAGCTTTTCGACGGCCTTGATACTAGAAAGGTCTTAGTTCACTCAGATTTTAGTAAGTATTACTTCTCACCTGTTGAATATTCCTAAATCTACGAAGGCTTCAATGCCGAACGCTGCATGCACTTAGCCTAGTAGACCATACTTTGGTCAGGGCATGTTTTGGCAGATATTGAAGTGATCAAGACGTGCAGCTTAATGCGCGAGGCTTTCCATTGATCGTTCGTGGGATACTTTGCTTCGCTCTTATGCTAACCCCATTATAGCTACTAATAATTTCCTCTTTAATGCACAAACGCTACAAATTACCGCTATACTAGACTTTGATTTCTCTTGTATTGCTACAACCGTACATGAGTACGCTGGCTTTTCTTTCACAGATGTACCTGGAGGTAAAATTCCTGGTCCATTTGACGCTTCTCAACTTTACCTACGCAAAGCAATTCTTGCTGGTTTTCCAGACAACTTGTCAACACCATCAGAAAAGGGCTCCCTGACAAAATGGGAAGAGGCCAAAGTCTGGTATACAGAACTTGCTTGCAATGGGGCCACAGTGCCTCAGAGCGTCAGAAATTTTGAAAAGGTCTCGAATGCTTTCTGGTTGTGTGATAACCTCTGTCCATTTCTGCTCTCTAGCGAGTTCGCGATCAAACAAAGAACGACAGAGCAGCTGGCAGAAATGCGACAGGAGAGGGAGGGACTTATTGTCAAATTCCTCGAAATGGAAGGATTTTAGACAGTCTGTAGCGTCCCACTTGTCTGAGCGTTTTCGTTGCATGTATAGGTTGGGTCCTAAACAATGCTAAAACTACGCACTTCTCAAAAACTCGAAGTTTGATATGTAGCTAGGTAGACGTGCTCTATTCTTTTCCCTTTATGATATTCTTTGGCAAAGCTTCCCTCGACCATTGAAGAGGTTTACAGTATAGTATTTTGATCAAACCAGATAGCTTGCTTTATATTTCATGACCAAAATACAAAAGTCTCTACCATAGGCTACATAAATATATATATATATATAAGTCACGTGATATAGAACAGCCAAGTACTTCCACTCTATTTCTACTCAACTACGACTGTTCAAATAGGTCAGCATTCAAGCAGCAACTCGTATTGGGATATGGTCAGTTCGGTTTGCTAAACATCACTGTAGTCTAAATTGTTACCTAAAGCACTTAATACACGCTACGAATATGGTTTTACCCCGCTGTACCCCACCAAGACTCTTCTTAATGTATGATGGATCTCAACTATTTAGGTGGCCATGATTATATGTTCACCTATTTTTAGAGCATCACAACCTCTTCTTCCAGACAATGGCAACACTACCTAAGGAAGCATTTCAGCTTCATGGAGGTTGCTTCTGCAAAGCAATAACCTACACCGTTTCAGTACCAGAACTTCCATCTCGACCATTGCTAGGCAGCGCAATTACAAATCGTATCGGTGCTACAAACGAGACCAAAGACCGGTTACCCCTGATTTCTCTCGACCATTGTAATTCGTGTCGCCGTATCGCTGGTGTGATCCTTCAATGCTGGCTCATAATTCCTATATCTTGGGCGTCTTTTTCACTCCTAATTCGGTCAAGTTATCCCGAATCGGGATTTGGTATTGAGAATCGTATAACATCTTCTGCTTTAAACGTCCTCAAAGGAGAGAAAGAGTTGGTGGAAACTACGCACCTGAAGACTTTTGCTACCTCCAATGATGTATCGAGGGTGTTTTGTGGTAACTGCGGAACGCATCTTACCTTTCTACAGGTGGCGGAGAATCAGAGTGGGACAAAATGGGGTGGGCATTTTGATATTGCAGTTGGTACATTGGAGCAAGAGAGCGTCGAAATGGAAGGATTTGTATCACATCGGCAGGGTCATTTGGAGGATGGCATTGGATGGGTAAAGAAATTGATAGATGAGGGTGTCGAAGGCTTCAGTGAGTGTTAATACAGTCATAGATCTCAAAAATGCTGTCATAGGAACAGTCTTTGGTGTTGTAGACCAGTGTAGATAACAGCGTGAGAAGTGATTAGAATTTGACTATAATGAGCCCAATTGAGGCACCGCTTTTAGAAAGAAAGACAAAAGAAAAAACAGCCAAAAGACAAATACCTATTCCTTCTCTTCACCTCCCAAAAATACCGTCGTGATATGCTTTGAGATATTGCACATTGACCGAAGAATACGTGATGTCGCTTAACTTATCACCCACTAATAAACCAAATTCTCGGGAAGCGACCAGGGGCTCCACGAGAAGGATTCAATTGGTTAATTGCTAGGTAATAGTCATGCACCCCTAAACATTAAAACCCATCAAAGTACGCAAGCGGGAAACCATAGGGTATTGAGAGAATCATAGCATGCTTATAAGAGGAGGTCGGAAGGATCAGAAGTCGGGGAAGGGGTGCTGGACCTGCAAGAGTGAGTTTGAGGCCAAGGACAATATTGCAATCTGTAACTCTCAGCTAAAACTCAACGACATAGAAAGAAAGATTGGGTGCGACCAAGCTCTTCCAAGCTGTAACAATTGCTCTCGCACGAATAGAAATTGTGAAGGTTACGGTCTAAAATTGAATTGGCCAGAGGGTGGAGATGGTAGGAGAGTAATTTATGACTGGGATACTAATAACAAAAACCTAAAGCCTTCACCTTCCCACGTCCACATGGAAGGCCTTCTACATCATTTTCTCAATACTACTACTGAAGATATGCGTTTGCTTTCTAAAGGAGTTTCGCCTCCATTGAGTCAAAACCTAATTATTGCTACAGTCTCAACGAGACTTCTTAGACCATCTAGAAGTCTTGCTATTGGTTACGAGATTGGGTTTGATGATGAGCATTCTACACTACTGTCATATTGTGAGTAAAATTGACTGGTTAATGAATCGCTGTTGACTGAAACATCAAGACACCGAGGTCCTATCTCGAATGATCACGACAATTGACGACAGTCAGAATGGATTCCGAACGGTACTATTGCCGAATGCTCTTTTAAAGCAATGTGCATCTTCACAAAGCCTATGGTATGCCATTATGGCTTTATCAGCCGCACATCTCTATGGTCCCGACTCAGCTACACCGTACAAGCTCACGGCTATTCGTCTCCTTTCTGATTCCATTCGAAATGGTGACCAAGGAGCCATTGGCCAATTTTCCACATGCATGATGCTTTGCGTTTGTGATGTGTGTAATTAATCAATCTTCTATATCTCCAGCTAATAGTCCTCAGGTCTTTGACTCATCGGACGGATCTTGGTACATTCATATGAGTGCTGCTTCAAGAATACTCTCTCGTATTAAGAGATCAGCTAGTAGCAGCCAGCAAATATCATTTCTTGAATCTTGGATGAAATACCACAAAGTCTTGGCTGAGTTTAGTCACTGTTCTGGGAGTCTACCAGATATGTCTATGCCCAATCTTCCAAGTGAAGCAGAAGAAAATACCAAGGTACTTAGCCAAACATATGGCCCTTTTTGTCGCATGTGCTCATACCAAAGTCAGATAGTGGGATCACTAGGATGCTCAATGCAGGTACTCGAGTGTATATCATGCATTAATCAACTTTCAAAAATCACCAAAGGCACACAGTACCATAAGATGCCTCTCGATATTATACTACTGGTAGAAGAACTCCAAATCCAGCTCGAGGCTCTTAGGCAAGCTCCAGCAATTATAGAAGTTGACACCTATAGCCGTATTGATCAAAACAAAATCCATAAAACAGCAGAGCTTTACCGTCTAGCTGCGCTCATCTATCTGCACCGCTCTGTTTTATCTACGCCACAAGTTTCTCCCGTCATGAAAAAGCTCGTGTCTAAATCAATATCTATTTTGACGGAACTAGAAGTGTGCACAAGCCCATGGCCTCTTTTTTTAACAGCATGTGAGCTACTAGACGATGAACAACGTGTGACAATTTTGAATGTGATAGAGAAAATGCAGACGGAACGACGTATTGCAAATGTGGAGACTATCCGGTGTATTATTGAAGGGGTGTGGAAGAGCACCGATCTAATTGGGGGATCTGAGAGGGTGGATTGGAAGACTATGATAGGCGACAATGAACGTATGCCATCTTTCATCTAAGTGAAATGTCCAGAACAAGGCAAAGAAGCTTTTCAAGTGGAGAAGGTTTGTCGAGTAGTTTGAATCACTAAGCTGGCACAAACTTAAACATCACTTTACGCAGGATTTTGAATTAATATAACATTGGCATTGGCTAGTGCCTAAACCCATGCATCAACATCCCTCCTTACCGGTAAGGCTCCAGTTTATCTTTCTACGTCTGCAAAATCCCAAAGTTAACGTCTTGCGCTGGATTCTCCTTTAAACTTCGCCATCTACACACCCTGTCGTTATCTTCGCCTGCACTTATAACTCGGAATCTATGTGCTCTCTTGTTGGAATTTATAGCTCGTGCTTGTTAGCTAAATGAGCTCTTTTCACGCTGCAAGAAAGTCCACTAGTCTTTTTAAAATACCAAGCTATCGATGAATAGCAACATATAGCTTGTGTTTCAAAGGCGATATCTCCAATCTACAATGGATTATTCTACAATGAAGGCTTTCGGGAAGACCTTCAGTGTTCTTGCCTGGTCAGCAATGATTTTGTTCAGATCTGTAATTCTTCGGCGATAAGAATCACAGCAGTTATTATTGATCAATGACTCCGAACATAAATTGCAACTGTAATCAAAACTGGAGTCGTTCTTGAGACAGGAACGGTGCTCGAGAAAGGCTCACGGTTGTCATATCGGATGGTAATATCCTCCCAGTTGTTGATATTCCGAATGTTCTCGAATCCAGACGCGTCATTCCACGAATAGTAAGCAATTTGGAGGCAGTCATGGTTGATACGGCAGATAGTTGGTACATGAGAAACCCTTCAATAGATACTTGTCATCCAGGAAATTGTTGTGGTGTGAGAGAACAGCGCATTGATCCTGCGCTCATAAAGAGTTTAGCCTTTCCATAATCTCCTCTTCGCAGCCGAGTCCTGGGAGAATCAGAATCGGCTGTTCAGAAATAACAATTGTGCCTTAATCAATAGTAACATGGGCAACATCTCCTCTCCCTCTGTATCCCAAGATCCGAATCTCATGAAGCCTTTAAGCTCGAATTCTGTGGTTCATGGTTGCTATAGAATAATGGGGTCAGCAACATTGAGGAGTCACCAAATTATTCTCATCACTCTTTTTACACTACAGCAATGACGAGAGGTAATGCTGTAGTCTTTCAGAGAGAGTATGAAAAGTAGGAGTATGGTATTATATTACTGACTTATCTGTGGATGTCCGAAAGGGGAAAGAACAAAAAAGGTTATCATTGCTTTTAGGATACTTGTATCAGTGTGAAATATCTTTCACTATGAGAAGTCATCGCACGGGATCTTATCTCGGGAAGCGATTGATTTACAACTTTGTGGTTTTGTAACTAATCAGAACCTGACTACTTCGATAATCGCTGTGCTAGCTGTGATGTTATGATGTGAATAAGTAATTGGTTTACTAAACAACGTGACTAGGATGATTACACCAGATGGATAGCGACCATATTAAGTGAGCAGAGGATCCCATGAGCGTCATATCCCATACTATGGGTCCAATCAATTTTTCTAGTCAATGTTGATGCTGTCTTTAACGTAATTTAATATGCACTTTTCTCGCCTTTAAATATCTCTCGAATGTTGGCAAGGGAAAGTCAGAAAGACATAGACATTGAAGCTAACGATAGTGACTTTGTAAACATTGTTACTCCAGAACAATCAAATGTAGTAAAGTAATCACTTAGCATATTTAGACCAACCACCCCATCCACTTATCTTAGCCACTGATAATAGGGCTCAAGAGGATCAGTGCGGAGGCACTGGAGCCCCGACTTCTCTCACACTCACATCCATCATGTAAAGCCGATTTCATTGTGCCTCATGGACAAGCCCACGCTTGTGGTGACAAGAACTTTTCAAGATAACGTACATCCTCGAGAGTCGAATATATCGCGTTAGTGGGGAGACATAGAACTGCAAAATTTGTACTTTGGTAGTATCAAAAATAAAACTTAAGATACAAGCATCCTGGAAAGGCTATGGATATATCTCAATATATATCACGTGACTGGTAAAATGAAATGTGTTAGCGAGGCAGTGGTAATTCTATTGTATTATCTGATAACAATACAAAAGATACTGGCATACTAGCAAACGAATATTGTGCTTCTATGTCGTCATGCTATTGGTCTAGTGAGCAAAGTGAATGGTAATTCAGCGTAAATACATGACGAGCTGAAAACGCCTGACAGGTTAATGAGTTGGTTGTCTCCCCCACATGGGGGACTTTGGACTTCGACCGTAACACACATACTGTGGTTCCAGTGAAGGTCGTACTCCCCAGTGTGCGGACTGATTAAACAAATCGTCAGGAGGCTTTGGAAAGGAGCCAGATATCATGGGACATGGCAAGTGACCTCCTAATAGAAAGCTAGTAAATCGAAAAGCTATTGGCAGAACAAAGCAGGAGTCAGCCTCGAGGCGCTGCTAACGTGTCACTCTTCGCCAAAAAGCACCAAATCTACTGATCTTGGATCTGCCAGTGGACCCAATTGATGTGTTTTAGTCTTTAGTGGCTTGTCGGCTATTAATGTTCAGACCTTTTTAAGTAGCTGAGGCTGAGTAACTAATTACTTTTACTGCCACAAATACTTCCCGCTCCTTCAGTACCCTACATTTCCCCACTGGTGAGGCTTTCAACAACAAAGATCATAAGTGGTCTTATTTCCCAAAGATCAATGGCCTTGTTCTTGGTTCACTGATGTGCATTTTTGTATTTGAAAATGACTTTTGTTGAAACTAGAGAGGCCTACCCGGCGGTCGAGACAACATTTCAGTTTTCTAAATTCGCGGGCCAGTTACCAGGTGTGGATGCTGCAAATCTTACGTTCATATGCCTTATTGAAAAAATCCGTGAAGATATCGACGAGACAGAGCGTTTACTTGGTATTCCGTCTATTCACGCCGTACTGGAAAATAGTCCCCGGAAGCGGACATGGGTCAATAATGGAATTCATAATATCGAAAGTGCTCTCAACGATATTGGTTTATTCATAGAACGTATTCGCTTGGACAAAGATGATCTTTCCATGAATAGTTTCGAAAGGAGAGTGCAATTGGTTCTACAAAGCTCTGGGAAACTTGAAAACCAGCGCTCAGAACTAGCGACTTGTCATCAAACTCTGATAGCGATGCTTAATGTCCTGAGTCCGTTGGAGTTCCTGACAAAAATAACTACCATCGATCCTCCTCCTAAAGTTGTACCTCCAGTGAGTGAGACTACAACTTCAGAGCAAGACCAATGTAAATCGACTACTGCTTTGGGCGAAGAGTCAAATACCACAATGCTTAATGGTAGGTTATGTATTTAGTGGCAGGTCGAGACTTGGTACTAATTCAATTCACAGTAGACGTCGACTTTTTTTCAAGACATAGAAAGCATAGTGCTTGGCACAACCAACATCGAACATCGACTTCTGGTGTTGTAAACTCTGAAAGCTTGACGGCCGAAGTCCCCCAACCATTATTCTCACAACCTTTGGCGACGTTCTATTCCCCAAAACGATTCTCCCATCTACCCAGCACCTCGTCCCCCTCCTACTCCAACTTTCCCAAAGATGAAATGGTTAGAGGTGGTCTCTCAGTTTCAACGGCAGGCCCTCATCTGTCTATTACAACGCAGAGAGAATTGGGAACCACCACCAAGATTGGCTCATGTGAGCCAAATTTAGAGCATTACAATGAGGCATTGGTTTCTCCTCTGACGTCAGCTATATCTGCATCATCATCAACACCTAGTACGCCATTCTCAATAACTGGTGCATCACAAGAGCATACTCGAAACGAAGTACCTTGGAAAGGCTACCTAGCATCTAGCTCCCTGAGACAGACAACAAGTTGCCAGCCTATATCGTCAGATCTGGCGGCAGGTAGAATGTTAGCTGCGAAGGAGAATCATAATACCGAAGCAGAGCCTTCCGATCCAAACCTCTCAATACGTCGCCAATCTGCTCCTCCGCTGTCCTATGCTGTCGAGCTTTCAGTAGAAAAATCTAGTTACAAACCGTACATTCCTCCTAAATCATATTTTAACGTCGCCAATAGTTCACAGAACGAAACCTATGCCAGATGTAGATCATCAGTCCCAAATCGTGGTACTTCACACATTCCGTCAGTCCTGAAGCCTGGAACACCTATCGAGCGGAATACATACCCTCCACTTTCTGTACCTTCGGTCCGACCCAGATCGCAATCCACTATGACTCCAGGATACGAGCCAGACAAAGGTCCAAGAGGCCAACCACATCAGTATAACAATCAAACTCGATCGCTAGCCCCGATTGAAAGAGAGTTCAAGGAAATTCAACTTGAGATGCCGCACCACACACACTATTTAGGACGACCGCATTCCACCGCGCCGTCCGAAAGCTCGAGCATAGATAAGGTGACCATGCCCCATCACTTACACTACACCACCTCACCTGCCTCCGAAAGGACTGTGCACATGCCTCATCACCTCAATTATACTCGGGCTCGTCCCGCTGCTCCCGTTCTGAGACATGAGGCGAGACCTATTATGCCACATCGTTCGAGTTATGTGCCGAAACCCCAAGCTCCATATCCTACCGCACCTGGAGAGATTTTGGCGCATGTTTCTCCGGAGATAGCTTCGAGGAGTGGCGGATGGGGTGCACCTCAACTCGCTCCACAGAGTAGGGGACCGCAATCTATGATGGGCTCTTCGATCGGACTATATCGTGGCTAAGCAGAGCTTGAGATAAGGAAGTTGGAGATAAGAACTTCGTAAAATGTGGCATCACAGCTAGAGAAGATCATTTAAATCAGGATATGAATCACGAAATATATGATAAGGCGTGTAACACTCGGATTGAGAGCCGGCGCCATGTATAAGTTTGCGTCTAGGCTTCTCTTTATTCAAGTTTGCAGCAGAACCAGAGCTGGTTCGGAGAATTATTTTATTTAACCACATGTCTTAGAGATATAATCTAAATTTTACTTTCCAGGAACTCCAAAGTCGCCTATGCAAAAGGGGTATATTTACAAACCAGCGCAAAGAAACCAGTCTAACCTAACACCTAACATCGAGCGCCTGCAGAACCTATTGAGTTATTCATTTGTACCTGGCCCGCTTCCCAAAGGGTGCGCCAACCTCTAAATGACCATTCTTTCGTAGACTCAAATCATCCTCCGGCGTCCCCGCCGTATATTCTGAATCTTGCATACTTTGTATTGCCTTTTTGACAGGCTCCTCCACCGCATGATCATGGTCGTGGTCATCTTCATCATCATCCTGATCGATTAACATATCCAGATCACCCTCTTCTCCTTCCCCATCGGCTCCATGAACCTCTTCTGTGTCCCTCAAGATTGCACCAAAAGCATCTTCTCCATCATGTAGCTCATCATGATGTTCAAAGCTCGGTGTACGGTGAACCCCAGAGTGCTCATTGTTGTCTACACCGGCGAAATCGTGGACATTCGAACTTGCACTCAGGTGGGAGTCATGGGAATGATGTGAATGCGTGTGGGAAGTGGAGTTGTAGGAGCCGAGGTGTTGACGTACATCTTCCATAATCTGAGGATCGAGTGGCATGTAATCGTTCTGCAGATTTCGTTGGTGCGGGTGCGGATTATGTTGTTGGTGCTGGTGCTGGGACTGGGGAGGATGATGCATTGAGAGCGGTGGATGATGATCTGAGGTTTCCGGAAGAGTACGGTTTAAAACTTGTGGTGAGACTGAGGTCTGGTGATGATGGTGATGGTGAGGATGATGATGTTCGTCCTTCCAATCCACGCTATCAAGTTCCGAGTCTGGGTGTGAGGTCGGAGGTAAAGAGATAATACGTCCTGTTGCACTGACGCCATTCTGGTTATGGCTGGAAAGGATGTTCTCGATTGGATTTGGGATAGTACGCCGGGATGAAGTGGTCACGCCTTCAGCACGTACAACAGGAGCCTTCCCTAATTCTTTACATTCCGTACAATTCCTAATAACTAAGCTAACCGTTTCCTTAATTCGTACCCAATGATACTTCTCTGCAATTGTCGCCGTCGTCTTGTTGATGCCACCATGGTGTAACACATGTGTCGCCCGCGCAATCTCATACTGCTGTTTCGGGTCCGCGATCACTTCTTTGTCTTTTAGCATCAGCTTGCCAGAGTCGAGGAGTTTATAGTGCGTCGCTGCGGAGCGGAGCCTGCTTTTTTCGGCTCTGTCAGCGCCTGTTGGGTACTTGCCGTAGCGGAGGTAAAAGGCGATTTTATCGAAGCGCTCTTCACTCACGATATCGGATCCGTCTGGCCCAAGATCACGCCCATAGATGATAGCATCTGTCAGCTGG
>Ga0247804_10001559_pt1 | contig 10603 bp, 7 predicted proteins | sample UWRJL029104C1_FD_181142 | JGI IMG/M metagenome (GOLD analysis project Ga0247804, IMG submission 181142) | Plant litter microbial communities from Arlington Agricultural Research Station in Wisconsin, United States - UWRJ-L029-104C-1 | ecosystem: Environmental > Terrestrial > Plant litter >...
AGCAGATAATTGAGCGGGTTTTGAGGGAATGAATAGCTGAAGAAGCGGAGAGGCAGCGCGGAAAAATTCTGTTTCCCATTCACTTCTTAACCCCCGTCGCCCCTGCGCTTCTTCAGCTATTTTTATTGTAAATCAATTTGTTTTTCAGTCGATTAATTTAATTTGTCTTGCAATTCTAATGACAAGACTTACCTAAGGCCCCTCCCCCATTGGGGAAGGGCTAGGGTAATTCCGAAGTAGTTTGGAAGTAGCGCGGAGGCCGCTAGTAGCCCGGGTTCTGCACCAGGGTGGGGTTGGCCACGATGTCCGTCGAAGGAATCGGGTACAGATTGAGGTTATCCGACACACCCTGGCCGGCTTTCACGCCGCCTTTCCAGGGCCAGAGGTAGTCGTTGGTGGTGAATTTGCCGAAGCGCACGAGGTCGGTGCGGCGGGTGCATTCCCAGTACAGCTCGCGGCCGCGCTCGGCGAGGAAGAACTCGGGCTGACCGTTGGTCAGCTGCGTCATGGTGGCCAACGTTATGTCGCCGCTATTGTCGGTGTAGGCGCGCCGGCGCACGGCGTTCACGTAGTTGAGGGCAGTATTCTGGTCGCCGCCGCTGCCGCCGCGCACCACGGCTTCGGCGTACATCAGCATCACGTCGGCGAGGCGCAGCACGGGGAAGTCGGTATCAACGAAGGTGCCGGTGGGGTCGCCACCGTTGGCGTTGGTCGAGGTTTTGTTTTTCCACTTCGTCACGCCGTAGCCGTCGGTGAACAAGGTCAGGTCATTGATTTCTAACGTCTGACCTACGGTGAAGAACATGGCCCGGCTGTCGCCGCCCGCCGCCGGGAACAGCTGCGGCAGGTTTTTGCGGGTGCGGTTGCCGGCCCAGCCGTTGTTGATGCCGAAGTTGCCGCCAATCATGCGCCCGCCCACCGCCGCGTGGATGAGGTAGGTGGTGCCGCCGTAGGTTTGCGACACGCGCCCGTCGCTGGTAATCGGGAAGATGATTTCGGAGGCCGAGGTCTGTCCGTTATCGGCCAGGAACAGCAGCCGATACTCCGGAGCCAGCGAGTAGGCATTGTTGGTCAGCACCTTGCTGGCGTAGGTGATGCAGTCAGTGTTGCGCTCGGTGCCGGTGTAGGTTTTGGCGTTGAGGTAGATTTTAGCCAGCAGCGCCTGAGCGGCTCCCTGGGTGGCGCGGCCGTAAGCCACCTGCTGCGAGGTGCCCAGCAGCGTTTCAATGGCTTTCAGCTCCGACTCGACGTAGGCAAACAAATCGGCCCGCAAAATCTGGCGGGGCTGGTTTTTGCTCGGCGCGTCGGCTTCGGTTACGAAGGGCACATTGCCGTACAAATCAAGCGCATGCGAGTAAGCCAGCGCCCGCAAAAAGCGCGCCTCGGCGCGATAGCGGCGGGTGTTTTCGGCATCAGCACCCGCGATGCCGCGGTCGCTGAGCTTGCTGTCGCTGGTTTCGCGGATGAATTCGTTGCAGGCCGTCACTTCGTAAAAAATGCGGGTGTAGCTGTAGCGCATCAGGTCGTTGCTCGACGACCATTTCAGCGTGTTCAGCTCTTGCAGCGGCACGCTGTTCCAGGCCACTACGGCCTCGTCGGTCACCAGCTCCTGCAGGTACCAGTAGGCTCGCAGATAGGAAGTTTCACCCTCATCGAGGCCGGCGCCGGCGAAGACGTCGGGGGTGCCGGTAGTGGTTTGGCCGCCCAGGTTGAAGCCCGCGTAGAGCTTGGCCAGCACCTGAATGTGGTTGGCCGGGTCGCGGTACACCGACTCGGTGTTGAGGTCGTAGAACGGCGAGCGGTCGAGGTCTTTGGTGCAGGCCGCGAGGCCGCCGCTGAGCAGCGCCGCCAGGGCGAGCGTGTGGCCGCTGCGACGGAGAATGGAGAAGGATTTCATACGAAACAGCAGCAATTAAAAGCCAAGGTTGAGGCCCAGCGTCACGGTGCGGGGCAGCGGGTAAAAGTTGTTGTCGATACCATTGGCGCGCTCGGGGTCGATGCCGTGGTAGAACGTGGCTACCACCAGGTTCTGCGCGGCCAGGGTCAGGCGCAGGGTCGAGCCCGCCCGCACCAGGCTGCCAAAATCGTAGCCCAGCGTCACGTTTTGCAAGCGCAGGAACGAGGCGTTGTACAGGTAGTAGTCGCTCTGCCACTGCGTGTTCAGGAACTGGGTGGCGTAGATGTCGGGCACCGTGTTGTTCTCGAAGTTCAGGCCGGTGTTCACGGCGGCGTAGTGGCCGCGGTCGGCATCCACGTTGTTATACACGGAGTTGCCGAGGTTCGAGCGCAGCGTGAAGGCCAGGCTGGCCTTGCCGTAATTCAGGTTCGAGCTGAAACCCAGGATGAGCTTCGGCGCGGTCGATTCCGAGCGTACCCGGTCGCGCTCATTGATTTGACCGTCACCATTCTGGTCCACGTATTTGCCTTCCACGGGCTTGCCGTTTTCGTACTGCTGCTGGTAGAGGAAAAACGAGTTGGCAGCGTAGCCCACCGAGTTCACCTGCACCAGGCGGAAGTTGCCGATGTCACCCACCTGCGTGCCCAGGTAAGTGGGGTCTTCCACCTGTAGCAGCTTCGTGATTTTGTTGCGGTTGGCCGTAGCGTTGAAATTCACCGACCAGTTCAGCTTACTGTTGCGCAGAATGTTGTAATTCAAATTCAGCTCGATGCCCCGGTTTTCGAGGTTGCCGATGTTGGTGAGCAGCGTGGGCGTGAAGTTGCTGCCCGTGGATATTGGGGTAACGGCCAGCAAGTCGTTGGTTTTGCGCAGGTACACGTCCAGCGAGCCGTTCAGACGGTTTTCGAAGAAGCCGAAGTCGATACCCACATCATAGGTGGCGGTTTCTTCCCACTTCAGCTTGCGGTCATAGGCAGCAGCGCGCAGCGTCCGAATGGTATCGTTGCCAAAAATCTGCGCTACCGAGCTAGCACCCAAGGTGTAGCGCGCCAAATACGGATAGTCGCCCGCCACGCCGGCAATATCCTGCTGCCCCGTGATGCCATAGCTACCGCGTAGCTTCAGCTCGCTCACTACGCTGGAGCTAGCCAGGAAATCTTCCTGCTTGAGGCGCCAGGCCACCGAGGCGGCCGGGAACCAGCCCCAGCGGGTTTCGGGGCTGAAGCGCGACGAGGCATCGTTGCGCGAGGTCAGCGTCGCGAGGAATTTATCTTTAAATGAGTAATTCACCCGGCCGTAGAACGACAGCAGCGTGTACTGCGTCTTGCCCGGGTTCTGGGCTTGGGCCGTGGGGTCGAGCAGGGTGCCGGCCGCCGTGCGCGAGAAGTAGAACGGGCTGTAGGTGTAAAAATCCTGGTACGAATACCCGGCCAGCGCTTCCAAGCGGTGGTCGCCTATCTGCTTGGTATAGTTGAGGTAGAACTCCAGCAGCTTGTTGTCCTTCTCCTGCCGGTAGTTGCTGCTCAACCCTTGCGCCGTGAAGGCTACCGCCGACGTCGCCGGGATAAACACCGTGCCCGAGCTGCGCGAACGGTCGTAGCCCAGGTTGAGGTTGACGTGCAAATCGGGCAGGAAGTGCAGCTTGTAGTCAAACTGCACGTTGCCGATGCTGCGCAGCACCGTGCTGCGGTCGCGCTTGCTGTTCAGCAACCCCACGGGGTTACGGTCGGCCAGGCTGTAGGGCGTGTTGCCCGTAGGGTCGGCCGGGTCGGTCCACTCGTAGTAGCCGTCGAACTTGCTGTTGCCACTGTACACGGGCTGCGTGGGGTCGAAGCGCACGGCCCCGCCGATGGCGCCCTGGTCGGCAAAGCGGTAATCGGCCCAGGTGCCCTTGGCGTTGATGTCGATGCGCAAGTGGTTGTCGAACAAGCGCGGCGACAAACCGACGGAGGCGGTATTGCGCTTCAGGTTGCCGGTTTTCAGGGTGCCGTCCTGGTCGAGGTAGCCCAGCGATACGCGGTAGGGCATGTGCTTGGCGCTGCCGGTTACGCTCACCGAGTTGTCCGTGGTCCAGGCCGTTTGGTAGATTTCCTTTTGCCAGTTGGTATTGGCAGTGCCCAGGAAGGCGGCGCGGGCGGCAGGCATCTTACCCTCGGCGATGGCGCGGTTCACGAGGTCGCGGTACTGGTCGCCACTCAGCACGTCTACCTGGCCGTAGTTCTCGGAGCGCGACACTTGCGAGTTGACGTTGACGCGGATTTTCTCGCCTTCCGTGCCTTTCTTGGTCGTTATCAGGATAACCCCGTTCGAAGCGCGGGAGCCATAAATGGCCGTAGCCGAGGCATCCTTGAGGACCGTAAAGGTTTCAATGTCATTCGGATTAACCAGCGCCAGCGCGCTACCGGCCCCGTTGATGCCGCTGTTATCCACCGGCACGCCGTCGATAACGATGAGCGGGTCGTTGCTGGCGTTGAGCGAAGAGCCGCCGCGGATGCGGATGGTGCTCACTTCGCCGGGCGCGCCGCCGGCCGCCGTAATCTGCACGCCCGCGATTTTGCCCTGCACCAGCTGCTCGGGCGAAGTCACCTGGCCTTTCACGAAGTCGCGGGAGCTGACGGTGGTGATGGAGCCGGTCACGTCCTGCCGGCGGGCCGTGCCGTAGCCCACCACCACGGCCTCGCTGAGCTGAGTGGCGCTTTCGGCCATCGTGATGCTGCTCAGGTTGGTATCCTGCCCGTCCACGACGTTAAACGGCTGCCGCACCGTGCCGTAGCCGATAAAGGAAATGACCAGCGTGTGCGGCCCGGCGGGCAGGTTTTGCAAACTGAAGCTGCCGTCGGCGTTGGTGGCATTGCCGATGGTGGTGCCTTCCACCAGCACCGTCACGCCGGGTAGGCCGTTGCCGCCCTCATCCACCACGCGGCCCGATACCGAGCCGTTGGCTACGGCGGCGGCCGGCGTCAGCACGATGCCGTCTTCCACGGCTTCGAAGTTGATTTGCAGCGGGTCGAGCAGCTCGTGTAGCACTTCGGCCAGCGGCTTGTTCAGGGCCACCATGCTCACGCGGCGGTTGGCCCCGATGAGCTGCTTACTGTAGAAGAACCGTACGCCCGCCTGTTTCTCGAGGCTGGTGAGCACGGTACGGACCGTTTCGGCCTGCACCTGCATGGTGATGGGCTGTTGCAGCGGCAGTTGGGCCGCCGACACATGCGCCAGGGCCGGGCCGCTGCACAGCAGGAAGCTCAGCCCCAGGGTTAGCAGCCCCTTGGGCGGACGCTGAAAATGCGAGGATTGTAAAAAATGGCGCATAGAAGCGGGTGGGAGTGAAAGAATCTAGCTTCGAAAAAGTGAAGGCAATATCAGGGCAGGCCGCCGCCACGGGCGGCCGGAAAAAACATCGGAAAGACGCAACCCGAAACGATTGCAGCGCGAGTTAAAAAAGCGGGAAACGATTGCGGAATCAGCTCATCATTAATGCTTCAAAACAACCAGTACCAATTAGTCCTTGGGGCAGCCCTTGGCCTTCACCACAATGCGGGTGCCTTCCTGCTTGTAGGTGCCGTTCAGGGTTTTGCACAGCAGGTCGAGCTTGCCGAACAGGGTTTCCTGGCGTAGCACCAGGCTCACGGTGCAGTTGGCCAGCGCCGCGTGATTGTAGTCGATAACCACGCCGTAAGCTTTTTCCAACGCGGCAAATACCTCGGCCACCGGCCGGTCATCAAACACCAGCGGCTGCTCCGACAGCACCACCGGCTGGGCTACCAGGCCGGTAGTCAGCTCGTGGGCGGCGGGGGCGTACTCGGCCTTCTGGTTGGGCAGCACTACTACGCTGGCGGGTAGCGCGGCAGTAGTCTCGCCTTTGGCGGCGGCTACTGGCGTCACGCGCACGCGGCCGGTGCGCACTTCCACCTGCGCCGCCTGCTGGCCCGCGAAGGCCCGCACCGTGAAGCTGGTGCCGAGCACCGTCGTAATTACCTTGTCAGTATACACCTGGAACGGCTGCGCCGCATTGTGTGCCACCGAGAAGAAGGCTTCGCCGCTCAGGTACACCTTGCGTTTCGGGCCGTCGAAGTGGCGCGGGTAGCGCAGGCTGCTGGCGGGAGCCAGCGTCACCACGCTGCCATCCTGCAGGGCAATGCGCGTGGCGGTAGCGGTATTATTAGGTTGCACCACCCATTCGCTGGCCGGCGCGGCCATCGGCTCGATGCGGCGGATGTTGGCCACGTTGTCGAGGGCGGCGGGCCGCAGCCACATGGTTCCCACGGCGCTGCCCAGCACCAGCGCGGCGGCCGCAGCCCAGCGCCAGGGGCTGGCCTGCCACCACCCGGCCGACTCGCGGGGCAGCTGCCGCACCACGGGCGCTACCTCGGTGGTATCGGCGGCGATGCGGGCCCACATACGGGCCCCCAGTTCCTGCTGCTGCGCGGGCGTGAGCACGGGCGGAGTGCTGCCCAGGGCCTCGTACCATTGCTCCACGGCCTGCTGTTCGGCCGGCGTGCAGAGGCCGTCCTGGTAGCGTTGCAAGAGGGATTGGATGTAGGCTTGTTCCATAAGGTAAGGAGTCCGGGAGCGGGCTTCTGCTGCTATAGTCGCATGAGCGGCGCAGCACCCTAGTCCGGGGGTAGTAAATTTTTAAAAAAGTTTTGGGCGGGCTTTAAACGTCCTTGGCTGACGCGTGCCGACTGGGTTCGAGCCTTTGGCTCGCCGCTTGAACGACAGGCCATATGGTCTGTTCTGGATGACGAGCCAGAGACGCGCACCAGCGTTGCTTACCAGTACCACCACAGCAGCAGCACCAGGAAGTCGCGCAAGCCCGTGCGCAGCAACTTCAGCGCCCGCGTGAGGTGATACTCTACCGTCTTGGGCGAGATATTGAGCAGCTCGGCGATTTCGGGCACCGTGCGGTGCTCGGTGCGGCTGAGGCGGAAGACCTCGCGGGTGTGGGCGGGCAGCTTTTCGATGCTGCTTTCGAAGGCGGCGGTGAGGTCGTTGGCGGCCACGGCTTCTTCGGTGCTGAAATCCAGCTCGGCGCCGGGCGGGCGGCCGATGGTGAGGTAGTGCTTGCGGTGATACTCGGCCCGCAGGAAGTCGATAACGCGGAACCGGACAGCCGCGTGCAGGTAGCTGGGCAGGTGGCCGATGCTGCTTTCGGCGCGCTTCTGCCAGAGGGTAGTGAAGATTTCCTGCACGATTTCCTCGGCGGCTTCCTGGCTATTGAGCTTGTGGCGGGCGGCCTGGAAGAGGGCGTACCAATGCCGCTCGTAGATTTCGCGGAAGGCTAGCTCGTCGCTCTGGGTGAGGGCCTGCGTCAGCGCGACATCGTCCCAGCCCTCGTAGGGGCGGCGGGCAGCAGCAGCGGCAGACGAGCGGGACATGAACGGCGACAGAATTAAATAAGTAGCCCTCGAAATAGAGCAGCGGCAAGGTAATTTCTTAACACGAAAGTAAGAAACTTACGCGGGGAAGCAGGATGCGCCCGGTAATTTTCAGCAGGCCCGCCACGCTGCCCTACCAAGGAGCGCCAGCAGGCCGGATTGTAGCTGCCGGTGCGCTTACTACACAAGTCTGGCCAGTGGCGCAGGGCCTTGAAAGCCAACGCCAGCGCCGCGCAGCAAGGTGGTGTTGCGAAAATTCTTACGGGTGGAATAAGGGTGCCGCGCCGCTTAGGTGTAATGCCCCAAACGTTTGCAGCCGGAAGGCACAACCGTTTGGGGGTGGCCCGCCACGGCGGGCCGGCCCTGCTCCTGCCCTATCATTTAACTCTTACAACACTTCAGAATTCCCCTTATGCACCAACTCGACTCGGTGGGCCCCGTGGGCCGCGACCGGGCCGGCCGGCAGCGCCGCTGACCAGCGTAACCAAGCCGGTGACGTTTCAACTGCTCGATGCCAGCTACGCGCTGAGCGGGGCGCTGGCCATTCCGGCCGTATCGGGCGCGCCAGCGGCACTAATACCATCAGCTTTGTGCCCGCTACGGGCGTGCCGCCGATGATTGCGGGCAGCGTGCTGAGCGCCGCCGGGGGGGGTGATTATCCTGGATGGGGCCGACTACGTGACCTTCACCGGCACCGACAGCAGCCTGCGGCTGGCGCTGCCGGTGCTGTGCTACGCCTACCTTATGTGGTATGGGCTGAAAGAGCACGTAAGGCAGTAATTTTCTACCGTCATTTGCCCTTACTTCATTTTTTGACCTATGCTTTTGAAATCCTCCCGCCTCTTTGCTTCCCTTGCCCTGGCTTCGCTGCTGGCCGCTACCGGCTGCCAGCAATCCATGCAAACCGCTAAGACCAAGGACGCGGAGCTGTGGCTGACGACCACCGACAAAACCGCCCTCTTCGAGCGGCAGCCCGCGCGGCTGGCTTTCGTGGAGGCGCCCTCGGCCAGCGGCAACGTGATTGACGTGACCGAAAACACGAACTTTCAGTCCATCGACGGCTTTGGCTACACGCTCACCGGCGGCAGCGCCATGCTGCTGCACCGCATGGATAAAAACGAGCGCGCCAAGCTGCTGCGCGAACTCTTTGCTACCGACGGCAACAACATCGGCGTGAGCTACCTGCGCCTGAGCATCGGCGCTTCCGACCTCGACGAGCGCGTGTTCAGCTACAGCGACCTGCCCAACGGGCAGACCGATTTGACGCTGGCCAAATTCGATTTGTCGCCCGACAAAGCGCACCTCATCCCGGTGCTCAAGGAGATTCTGGCCATCAACCCCGGCATCAAAATCCTGGGCTCGCCGTGGTCGCCGCCCACCTGGATGAAAACCAGCGGCTACCCGAAAGGCGGCAGCCTGATGCCGGAATTCTACGACAGCTACGCCCGGTATTTCGTCAAATACATCCAGGGCATGGCGCAGGAAGGCATTCGCATCGACGCCATTACGGTGCAGAATGAGCCCCTGCATCCCGGCAACAACCCCAGCCTGCTGATGCCCGCCACCGAGCAGGCCGCCTTCATCAACAAGAGCCTGGGGCCGGCCTTCAAAGAGGCGAAGCTCGACACGAAAATTATCATCTACGACCACAACTGCGACAAGCCGGAGTACCCGCTGACTGTGCTGGCCGACGCCGAAGCCAGCCAGTATATCGACGGCTCGGCCTTTCATATGTACGCCGGCGATATCTCGGCCATGTCGCTGGTGCATGAGGGGTATCCTGCTAAGAACGTGTACTTCACCGAGCAGTGGATTGGCGCGCCCGGCAAGTTTGGCAACGACCTGGGCTGGCACGTCAGCACGCTCATCATCGGGGCCACCCGCAACTGGAGCCGCACCGTGCTGGAGTGGAACCTGGCCGCCGACCTCAACCTGCGCCCCCACACCGAGGGCGGCTGCACCGAGTGCCTCGGCGCCCTCACCCTCACCGGCAATACCGTGACCCGCAATGCCGCCTACTACATCATTGCCCACGCCAGCAAGTTTGCCCGGCCCGGCTCGGTCCGCATCGGCTCCAACCTGCTGCCCAAGCTGCCCAACGTGGCCTTCCGGGCGCCCGACGGCAAGCGCGTGGTGGTGGTTCACAACGAAAGCTCGGAAGCTCAATCGTTCAGCATCCGGCACCAGGGCAAGGCGTTTGCCTCCTCACTGCCGCCGGGTGCCGTGGGCACCTACGTCTGGTAATCCAGTTGTCTGTTGTCAGAAATAATAGCTCCCATTTAGGCTGACAACGAATAACTACAAACTAAAAAACAAGCAGTTTCTTTTGGCTAAAACTTCCACAAACGCCCGGCGGGCCGTGGGCCAGCAAAGCACTACCCGTAACGTATTCTCAAATAAGTATTTGCGCTTAACGGAGTGCTCGGGCACGGCGGGCTCCAGCTTCGCCACCGATTTGAAGTGGAATTTATCAAACATTATCATTGGCTCAACCCGCAATCGGGCCAAGGGTACCATTCTGTGGCACCTGGCCTTCGACCCGCGCCAAGGCCCCCCCAACGGTAGCTGCACCACTTGCCGGGGCGTAGTGACCATCGATGACAACACCGGCACCGTGGCCAAGAAAGTGGAATACTACGTCATCGCCGGGCGCGAGCTGACGCTCGACTACCGCAGCGACGCGGTCCAGACGCTCACGGCCGAGCTGCTTGATGCTACCGGCCGCATGGTATTGCGTTAGCCACTAATGGCACATGCCGGGCTTAATAATTTGACCTTGAATGTACTTGAGCAAGCTAGTGGCGCTTATGTGCCGCGCTCGCCCACACCATAAGGGCGCCTGAACCGCCGTGTGCTGATTATGCGCTAGCTGCCATACTGAAGACAATCAGTAGTAACCAGGAAAGGCTACCCACGTCCCCCTCCCGCACTGATGGCCGGACCAGTCTGACAGCAAGCAAGAAGTAGCTATTAGTTGTAGAGACGCATCTTTGCGTCTCGTAGTTAGCGATTGCAAGACAAGTATTAGACAGCATCGTTCGACCAGCACAGATGACGAAACGCAAAGATGCGTCTCTCTAAATTACTAAAAATGAATCTCTCTTTCATATCCTCAATGGCTAACAAAATCCTGCCCCTCCTTCTGCTTTCGGCCCTAAGCGCCGCCCCGGCCCTGGCCCAGCACAAAATTGTACCTTACTCGCCGGCTGGCAAAAAAGTGCGCGTGTACACCACCGCCGCCAACACCGATTTGCGCATCTCGCCCAGCGCCGAGCTGGCTTTCACGCCCGCCGAGCAGCCGCTTGAAACCCAGGTATGCGTGTTCGTCGAC
>Ga0247804_10001560_pt1 | contig 10583 bp, 6 predicted proteins | sample UWRJL029104C1_FD_181142 | JGI IMG/M metagenome (GOLD analysis project Ga0247804, IMG submission 181142) | Plant litter microbial communities from Arlington Agricultural Research Station in Wisconsin, United States - UWRJ-L029-104C-1 | ecosystem: Environmental > Terrestrial > Plant litter >...
GCACGAATTTACCACTCCCCATTCATAATTCAAAATTCAAAACTCATAATTCAAAATTTATAACTGATATATCACAATTATTTCAATTTATCATTGTTTTTATGGCGGTCTTTATCTCTGATCGATTTTAAGTCCATTTTTTTATCAAAGGCAGCCTGCAAATCGATTCCGGTTTGGTTGGCAAGGCATAAAACAACAAATACAACGTCTGCCAGTTCTTCGCCCAAATCTTTGTTTTTATCACTTTCCTTTTCTGACTGTTCACCATATCTTCGGGCAATAATCCGGGCAACTTCGCCTACTTCTTCCGTAAGCTGAGCCATATTGGTCAGTTCATTAAAATAGCGAACTCCGTGTTCTTTTATCCAGGTATCAACGTCCAGCTGAGCATTTTTTAAATCCATTATTATATTTTTTGACAAAATTAGTTTTAATGTTTCTAACTGACTAAATTCTTTTTAAAACAATTTTCTCCGTTTCCTTTGCAATCATAGCTTTATAATAGTTTTTAAGCATTTCATATTTTTCAGTTGAAACAATAGCTTCATTGATCTGATGTGAAATGACCAACTGAAGTGTATTTTCTTTTGCTGCAATATTAAATTTAAAAGCTCCTAAATTATCCTCCATTGCTACCATTGTTGCAGCTGGCAAAGTTTCTACTGTAAATCCTTCTGGAATCTGAATTGTAATATTGTATTTATCGGAATAAGGGAAACCAAAATCTACTGGATACTCTCTTACCTCCTGAGTAAAAGGATTTTTGTTTTTAGTAAAAAACAACATTGGACTCACATAAATTTTGCCTCCAATTAATTCACATAAATTATTTCCTGCAAAAGAATAGGATTCTGTAATTGGCAATAAAATATCCTTTTCATTTGTTCTGCTGTATTCACTTATTTCAATTTTATTATTTTCATTTTCAAGCCTTTCCAAATACTCTTCTTCTTTAAGTGAGCTGGTATTTTCCCTTGTAATCATAGCATTGTAATCTGTGTATTGTCTTCTGGTTTTACCTGTTATATTACCTTCGGAATCAATGCTATAGTTCAGAAAAACAAAATCATTTGAAAGTTTTTTAGGCATCAGATTAACTTCCTCTGAAGTACCGTCCTTTCTAATCAATCTGCCATACCAGTTTAAAGCTCTGAAAGGCAAAATGTTTGGAGTTGAGAACTTATCTGTTGCATCTAAAAGTATATTGCCATTTGGTGTCTCGACAGCAGCAATTACATAGTTAAAAGCAGTTCTGTTAGGAAACAATGCAATTCCATTGGAACGTGTGCTAACTAAAACCGGATTAGCTGTAACTCCTGCATAACGTAATATAGCTGTTAACATCAGATTTATTTCAGCGACATTTCCTGTCTTTTCCTGATATGCTTTTCGAACACCTTTATCACAACTATATCCGTAATAGTTGTCCCACTTCACCCTTGTCTTTACATAATTTAATATTGCCAGTATTTTATCTTCAGAAGTTGTTAATCCCGATATGATTGCCTTTACATCTTCTTCAAAATAACCCGTTTTGTTTAATTGAGGACCAAAATCTTCATATTCATAAATCGTTTTTACTACAGAATTCCAATTTGTTGAAAAAGTCTGTAAGTTAGAGTTCGGATACTTAATCATCGAAAGTTCCTGCTCTAAACTGGAGGTATAATTATCCATATTATTAACATATAACTCCTCTATCACAGCAGGCAGATTCTGGGCTATATAAGTAGTTTGTATTTCGGTATAATCGATTTTATCCTGAGAAAAAGTTGTACTGACAACTCTTGCTCCTGATCTTTCTTTAGAATTTATAATGATTGACTTACTATTCTTTACTGTAACAACTTTGGGGAAAATGAATCCTTTTTGCCTAATATTGAATGTATAATAATCCGGAATATAAGTCACATACTCAGAATAATTTACAGGAATATCAGTCTGAAAAGCCCATTCCCTTATCATAGCAAAATTAGATGTTCTTACCGTATAACAATATTCTAACACTGAACCTTGTTTTACATTTGGAAGTGTGATTTTTTTCCTGGCTCTGTATTTATTGACTTGTTCTTCAAAAATACCATCACTTTTTAATTTTGTTTTCTCAATTTTCCCATTAACTAAATTGTATGTGTTTACATCTGAAAAATCAAGTCTTTCTTTAGAATCATTGCTCCCAATGTAATATCCTACACTTTGATTTGCCCAATCAGTTCCTTCCTTTTTATATATCTTAATACGGGTATCTACACGGGTAATTAAAACAAATCCTTCGCTTTCACTATATTCAATTTTAGAAATTCCTTTTTTGTACAAAATAGCCGCAACGGCCGATGTATCCTTTGGATGTGATTTTTCTTCCAGTTCAGCAATTGAAACTTTCCCTAGTTTAAATTCTTGTGCTGTTGTTTTCGAAATCAAAAACAATAGACTTATTATGCTAAAAAATTTAATACATTTCATGTTGGTTAGTTCTTGGTTAATATAATTTTGGCGTTATCATTTCTTGAAACCTGTTCCATAAAAACTCTATATTCATCATATTCTTTATTGGAATATTTTCCTTTGTTTAGGAACATCGAACGTTTATAGGTCAGCTTATTGTTTTCTCTTTTTATGATTTCAGTTTTATATTCTCCAAATTTTCCTTTCAATTCAAAGTTTGTAGGTAAAAATTCAATCAAAAAACCTGTTGGCAGAGTAATTTCAATTTCATCTGTATCATGATATCCATGTTCAATCTGAAATGGATTTTTCCTGTTTCTGATACGTCGGACCGTTTCATTATTTTGATTGTAAACGTCCAGAGTAAACATCATCTTATTTAAAGTTATATTACCATAACCCACAGCATTTAACTGGACATTTTCTACAAGACTTATTTTTTCCTTATCGTCAGAATATGAAATTTTTTCAAGCTTTAAATTGTTGATATTGCTCCAATATTTTTTATAATATTTATCTCTTTCTTCTGGCATAAATTTAGAAACTCTTTCTTTTTGTTCATATTGAGAACCCTCAGAAACAATAGTAATTTTACCAGACAATTCTCCGTTTTCATTTATGGTATACAATCCTTTACTATTTTGTGTGTTTTCATTAGATTCATAATTTTTAGTTCTAAGTACTTCACCACCATCTGGTTTCATAACAACTACATTTCTGTCATCTGTAAAGTTGGCCTGATATCCAAAAGGATTGCTCTGACTGGTACATTCCAGAAAAATGTATTTATTTCCATTTGGAACACATAACATTGCATGATTTCCCTGAATAGAAAAGAAATCTTCCTGAATGTCAATTTTGCTCTTATCTCCATACAATTCTGTATAATAAGAAGGCACATCAACTGCATTTAAAAGCGCTCTGGTATAATTTGATAGTGCTTTACAATCTCCATAACCCAGACGGTCTACATCTTGAGCCAGCATTGGTTTAAAACCTCCAATTCCTACTTGAACACTCACATATCGCGACTTATCCTGGACAAATTTGTATATTATCCTGGCTTTTTTGATAGGATCTTTTTCATCTCCTACCAAAGCCTTAATTTTAATTTTAGTTTCTTCTGGTAATGCCGTGGTTCCTGAAAGAATTTTTTCAGAAAACCATTTTCCGTATTCCTGCCAATTTTTAGCGTTCCCATCAACACCTTCTAAATTAAAATATTCCAGCCCCATCATTAGTTTTGGGTATAATTGGAAGAAGGGCGGACTGTAATCTTCAGGCTTCTGAGCCAATAAGTATGATGCTGTATAGGAAAGCTGTGTTTCTGTGTCGATGGTTTTTTGAATATTAAAATTTGAAAACTGAAACTCTTTCTTTCTAAATCCTAAATTTATTGGATAAGTAACGTTTAAAATATTTTTTTCGACACTTACAAAATATCCTCTCAATGGATACCAGGATGGTATGTTTGCTGTAGTAGAAGTCTCTAACTCGCAATTATACACAATTGTAAAGGGATAAAATACAGGTGTATATTCGAGATAAAGCAAACGACTGTCAGAAAAAAGTGTACTCCCGCTTACAGCGCTTTGATCTTTAAAATCCTTACGTTTTATTCTCTTGATTTCATTTCCAAGCGCATCATAAATAATTGCCTCAATGTTTTTTATTGAAGTTGTTTTATCATAATGTTGGTAGGCGTCAGTATCATTTAGCCCTTTTTCATTTAAAACCGTTACGATTCTTTGGGTTTTGATATTCATGTTTCGCTGTGAAACAATTGTAATATCTATTTTATTCAAACGAATAACTGCATTGGCATTTTCCTTAAGACTATCGGCAATTTTTGTTATGGAATAATCACTTTTTTGAGCTGAAGTAAGAATAGAAAATAAAAAACACAATGCAAAAACTGAAATTTTCATTAGTAAGTAATTTCGCCAAATATATATTTATTTTTAGAAATCCTTAACAAAATATTAAGGTTTTTATTCTTTGTTTTTACTGTCTATACATATCGTCACAGGGCCATCATTTAACAAATTAACTTTCATATCTGCACCAAAAATTCCGGTTTGTACTTTTTTATTGAATTCTTTTTCTAAAGATTTTACGAAATTCTCATACATCGGAATTGCGAATTCCGGTTTTGAAGCTTTTATGTACGAAGGACGGTTTCCTTTTTTAGTAGAAGCATGAAGTGTAAACTGGCTTACCACAATTATATCACCATCAACATCCTGAACCGAGAAGTTCATAACATCGTTTTCATCACCAAAAATTCTTATTTTAATGATTTTTCCAACCAGCCAGTCAATGTCTTCCTGCGTGTCGGTATCTTCAATTCCTACTAAGACCAATAAACCTTTTTTAATATCCGCTACAATTTTAGAATCAACTGTTACGGATGCCTGAGAAACTCTTTGAAGAACAACTTTCATATTTAGTATAAAGTTTGAAAGTCATAAAGTTGAAAGTCTAAAATCTCACTTTAGGACTTTAGACATTTGACTTTAGACTATTATTTATTTCTGGTTTCTGGTTTCATCGCTGATTTTTCGGTCTTCATCATAAGAATCAGTTCGATAATTTTCTTCATCGCCTTCCAGTATTTTAAGATAACTGTTGTAGCGCGACCAGGCAATTTCATCTTTTTCAAGAGCAGCTTTTATAGCACAATGTGGTTCTTCTTTATGTAGACAGTTGTTAAACTTGCATTGGTCTTTCAATTTGAAAAATTCAGGAAAGTAACCACTGATTTCTTCTTTTTCCATATCAACGATTCCGAATCCTTTAATTCCTGGTGTATCAATGATTTTTGCATTAAAAGACAAATCATACATTTCGGCAAAAGTGGTTGTATGCTGACCTTGTTTGCTGGCTTCAGAGATGTTTTTGGTTTTAAGATGCAAAGCAGGTTCCATGGCATTTACCAAAGTCGATTTCCCAACTCCCGAATGTCCCGAAAACATACTTACTTTACCAATCATCATTTCTTTCAATTCGTCGATCCCTTTCATTTCTGTAGACGAAACACGAAGGCATTTGTATCCAATTTGCTGATACACATATTGCATGTATAATTGGTCATCTGTTGTAGCTTCATCAAAAGTGTCAATTTTATTAAAGACCAAAATAGTTTCAATATTGTATGCTTCGGCAGTTACCAAAAAGCGGTCTATAAAATTGAAAGTCGTCGGTGGATTGTTAATCGTTATCAATAAAAAAACACGATCAATATTGGATGCAATAATATGCATTTGATGCGAAAGGTTAACCGATTTACGAACGATGTAATTCTTTCTTTCGTGAATATTAAAAATCGTTCCGGTTACAGCATCTGAAGTTTCTTCCAATTCATAATCGACAATATCACCTACAGCAATAGGATTGGTACTTTTGATCCCTTTCATCCTAAATTTCCCTTTCATACGGCATTCTATAAAATCGCCTTGTTCAGATTTTACGGTGTACCAGCTTCCTGTAGATTTATATACGAGTCCTGTCATTTTTTAATTTTAGATATCTGATTTTAGATTTTAGATTATTCATAAATCTAAAAATTTAAAAGGCAAAATTACGTTTTTAGAATCGAACAACGCAATTTCACCTTTTAAAATTAAAAACAGAACCTGAAATTTGGCACGTTTACCAAACAATCTCTGCTAAAATATCATTCTCTTTGATTTTTCCTAACTGAATTGTTTTTAAAGTTTTGGTCGTTTTTCCTGCTTTAGTTGTATAAATCTCAACCATAACTGTTGCAGGACCATTTTCTGTTAATTCACTTTCACCGAAATAATTAGTTTTGATTTGGTATTTCCCTTTTACAGCATTTCGAATCAGATATTGTTCAGGACCGTAACCTTGTGTGAAATCTTTAGAAAAGCTTGCGCCTGCTTCTGTATTTTTATGTGCATAATAACATTCTTCGCCTGTTGGTTCAATAATATGTAAATCCAAATCGACATCCATTAAATTCCAGTTCATTATAATTCGAATATCAACCGGCATTTTTTGAAGATATTTTTTATCTAATTTGCCTGAATCCAAACCAGCATGTTCCGTAGTCAAACGATTAATATCCATCAGAATAATATCTTCAACACCTTCATACTGACCACTCATTTCTCCATAATAATTTACTTCCAAAGCTTTCACCAATTGATCAAAAGCTTCCTGATATTTTCCTGCATCTTCAAGTGCCAAAGCATAATCTCTTAAACTTTGCGGTTCATGCGCTCTCCATTTTGCAATTTGTTTGGCAGTAAATAAAGCATCATCAAAATCCTTCCACTGACGCAATGTGTAAGTCAGCGTTTTATAAAGCTGATGATTTTCTAATCCTAAATCGGCAATATTACTGATTACCTGCAATGCTTTTTTTACATCTCCCTGATTGTAGAAAAAGTGCGCCACATCAAAATAAAAACTTGGATTTCTCTCCTGAGATTTTCTCAATTCGAAATACAAATCGTATTGTTTTTCTTTTGGAGCTGATGATAAGGCTTTTAAATATAATCTGTCCGGATTCCAGACTTTGTTATCATTTTCTATAACTGATGTAGAAGCAATCCCGTCTTTAGTTGTAATTGTAATCACTCCATTTGATGCCCTGCTTCCATAAACAGCAGTTGCAGAAGCATCCTTCAAAACATTCATTGAAGCAATATCATCTTTGTTCAAGTCAGATAATTCTCCTTCATAAACTTGCCCGTCAACCAAAATTAAAGGTTTATTTGTATTCGTAAGTGCAACATTTCCTCTTATAACAACATTAACATTTGGGGTTTGTTCAACTTGAACTCCGGCAACTTTACCTGCCAGCGTTTGTGCTACATTATTTGAAAGTCCTGGCGCAACAGCTCTCTCTGGAACGAAAGATTCAGATTTTTGAGTTCCATATCCCATTACCACTACTTCTTGTAATTTTTTATCTGCTTCAGAATTGGATACTGAGGGTGCAATAAATTTAACCATATCTGCTTGTGGAGCTTGCGAAGCGGTTGATTCACTTTCTACAATATTCACTGATGTTCCTGCTCCAACTGGCTCGTCTACAATTATATTGGCGTTGCTATTCCCTCTTATTCTTTGTGCTGTTTTTTTTCCTTTTTGTTTTGGTAAAACTTTCGGAGCCACATATTTTATATCTTTTTTCCACCAGGCATTTAATCCTGCAAAATAACTGTCTATATTCTCCCAGTTATTTTTTTGCTGGACAAGATTCGTATCATGCTCCTGTTTTTTAATTCGATCAAATTCGGCACGCAATTCTGCTGGCGGAATAATATCATACATAATATAATCCCGAATATCCTCTAAAACAATCAGGGAAGTATTTTTGGTTATGATTCCGTATTTCTTTCCTAGAAGTTCAATTTCTTCAGCATTTTTGGCATATTGCAAATCAAGACTGGCGATTTTTTTCTGAGCCCAAAGTTTTTCAATATTGACATCCGTTGTGTTTTGAATAGCTGCATCCAAAGCGATTTTTCGTTCCAAAACAGCTTCATTCCCATAACCAAATAAAAGCGTAATTTCATTTTTTGCATTCAGTGAAATTCCCGAAAAACTAAAACTTCCCGAAACCGAACTTCCTTCCAACGGAAATAAATCTGTCACCGTAAAATTTTCTTTTATTCCTAAAAACTTCAAATTATTGTTGACCAGTTTATCCAAAGCATTTTCTACATTCAATTGATTCAGGTTGATAAAATTGCCGCCTGTTTGCATAGCTGAAAAATTCAAAAAAGCAAAATCTGCAGAAGCTGAAGACGTAATCGTATAAATCGGTTTTTTGGTTTTCAGCAACATATTCTCACTCAAAGAAGACAACCCATCTGAGAAAAACAAATATTCATCATGCCCTGCAAAATTGATTTGAGAAAAACGTGTTCCGCCATCATACTTTGTATTTTGCAAAACCGCCTTTAATTCCGACCAATTCCCGTCTGAAATCAAATATTCTTTTTGTTTTTCGAAAGTGTAATTCAAAAAGTACAAGGTCACTTTCGTACTTTTAATTTTTTGAAAATAAGCATCGAGTAAATCCAGTTCTTTTTTCAAATCCCTGGTTTGACAGCTCAGCGAATTATCCCAAACTAATCCAATGGAACCTGATACTTTTTTCGCTACTTTATTTCCTTCAATAAAAGTATTTCCATAAAAATAATGCTGACCGCCAACATTCTGCATCACAACACTTGGAATATTTTGTTGAATCGGAATCTTGAAAAGCAGTTTTTCAGAAGGCTGATAGTTTTCCTTTTTCAAGGAAGTCTGAAAAGATTGGTTCCAGTTGGAGAAAGCAATCGCTTCCCCGGAATTTTCAGCAACAGTCGGAGAGGCAGAAGCTCCCAAAACCGAAACATTAATCTCGAATTTATCCAGCTTTTTAGGATAACGGCTCACCAACTGATACGCCAAATTATTTTTATCCAAGGAAGAAAGCTCTTCTTCATAGCCTATAATTACGATTCGTTCCCCGTTTGGCATTAATGGATAAATTCGGGTTCTGAAATTATTTCCATCTACCTTTTCCAATAATCCCGGATCAACTCGACGATGTTCGATAGCCTCAAAAACCTGCTTCCCTTTGTTTTTATTTACAGGAACCGCTTCACGCATTTTTCCATTAATATCAATGGCATATCTCGAAACCGAAACATTTTCCGGCAACGGAAAAATAAGTTCTGCTTCCATCTGACGATTACCTGAATTAAAAAAATGCATTTCGGCAGTTGTATACGCAATATTTCCCACCACTTTCACATTAACAATCAGCTGACTCATTCTGACTTTTTCAGCTTCATCTCCTTTTACCGTCATCTCAGGACTTTGCGCAAAAGTTTTTAATCCCAAAAAAAACAAAAAGTAAAATATCAATTTCAGGTTTCCCTGAAAAATTTCCGGCTTAAACAAACACATATTTGATTTCATGATACGAAAGTTAAGATTGTATATTAGATATAGAGAATAAAAAACATATAAAGGTTGGGAATACCTTCAATTAATTTCATAAAAAAATCCCCAACCCTTATTTTCAAAGGGATGGAGATTCTATTTTAAATATCTAAATTACATCAGTGAAATAACTAAAATTAATAACAAGCTTTTAAAAAACTTAAATTAGATTATATCACTTATATGGTTTAGAAAAAATTATGCATTCAAAACTTTTTCCTGGTGACCAATACTTTCCTGGTGAATCGCTTTGAACATTTTCAAAACAAACTCTTCAGTAAGACCTTTTTTCTCACCTTCCAAAATCATTTTTCCTAAGATTTCATTCCAACGCGTATTTTGAAGAATCGCTACGTTAGCGTCTCTTTTTACCTGACCAATTTCGTCAGCTACTTTCATACGTTTTCCTAACAACTCTAATAAGTTAGCATCCAAAACGTCGATGTTAGCTCTTAATTTAGTCATTTTGTTGCTATACTCATCTGTAGTATCATCCGTTTTTCTGATAGTCAAATCTTTGATGATTTGTTTCAAAACGTCTGGAGTAACTTGTTGAGCAGCATCAGACCAGGCGTTGTCCGGATCGTAGTGCGTTTCGATAATCATACCGTCATAGTTCAAATCTAAAGCCTCTTGCGTTACTTCAAAAATCATTTTACGATCTCCTGTAATGTGAGATGGATCGATGATTAATGGTAAATCAGGGAATTTATTTTGCAATTCGATAGCAATCTGCCATTCCGGAATGTTTCTGTATTTTGTTTTTTCGTAAGTAGAGAAACCTCTGTGGATAACTCCTAATTTCTCGATTCCAGCCATGTGTAAACGCTCAACACCACCTAACCATAAAGCTAAATCCGGGTTTACAGGGTTTTTAACCAAAACGATTTTATCAGTTCCTTTCAAAGTATCAGCAATTTCCTGAACGGCAAATGGATTTGCAGTTGTACGTGCACCAACCCATAAAACGTCGATATCATGCTCTAAAGCCAATTTACAATGCGCTGCAGTCGCAACTTCAGTTCCCATTAGTAAACCAGTTTCTTTTTTAGCTTTTTGCAGCCATTTTAAACCAATTTCTCCAACACCTTCAAATCCTCCCGGACGCGTTCTTGGTTTCCAGATACCAGCTCTGAATACACTAACTTTTGAATCTTTCAATTCGTGTG
>Ga0247804_10001566_pt1 | contig 10567 bp, 8 predicted proteins | sample UWRJL029104C1_FD_181142 | JGI IMG/M metagenome (GOLD analysis project Ga0247804, IMG submission 181142) | Plant litter microbial communities from Arlington Agricultural Research Station in Wisconsin, United States - UWRJ-L029-104C-1 | ecosystem: Environmental > Terrestrial > Plant litter >...
GTGGCTTGCGTGTCCGCCTCGGCCTGCTCGATTTTCTCCCGGATGTCGTCGGCGTTGTCCTTCAGCATCACGTTGATGGGCAGCACGTAGAGCTTATGCTCCGCGGCCGAGCCAGTCAGGAACACCGGCACCGGCGCGTATTTCACCGACGAGGCCAATTTCTCATAGATATTCCGCCCACTTTCCACCGAGATGTGGCGCTCCGACGAATAGCCGCCCATAATCACGGCCACCCGGATACGCTCGGTATCCTGCCGCTGGCGCGAGGCCACAGCCGTATCGAGCTGGGCCAGCAGCTGCTGGAGCTTGATGGGCCGCAAACCGCCCCGGTGCCGGGCCGCCAGCGAGGTGCGGATGAGGTAAGTAAGGAACTGGCTGGGGTTGAGCCCGATTTCGGCGGCCTGGTGGAAGAAGAACGAAGCCGGCAGCATACCCGAGGTCGTGTTCGGGTCGTTGAGGTACAGTTGGCCATCCGGGCTCACGAAGCCATCCAGCCGCGCATACACCTGGAAGCCAAAGGTGCGGAACATCTCCTCGCAGGCCTCGCGGATGCGCTGGATGTCGGCCTCGGGCAGGTCGATGGGGGTGACCTTGCGGGCCAGGCCGGGCAGGTACTTCGAGCGGTAGTCGAACACCTCGGTGCCTTTCACGATTTCCGTCGGGGGCAGAGCCAGGGGCTGGCCGTTCTGGTCCTCCACCACGATACACGAGAACTCGCGGCCGGCCACGAAGGCTTCTACCAGCACCTGGGTTTCGCCATCTACGTTGGTCAGGCGGATTTCCCCGGCCGTCTCGAACCGCTCATTCAGGGTGAAGAGCAGGGTTTCGGGGTGGTAGATGGGGGTGGTTTCGTCGTTGAGCACCACCGGCAGGCCGATGCCTTCGCGGATATCGGTGAGGTGCTGCACCCAGGTAAGCTGGTCCTTTTCGCCCAGGCGCTGCCACTCGGCGCGGGTCAGGGTTTTGCGGAAGAGGCTGCGCTCGACGGCGGCCTCGAATTTCTCCAAGCTGGCCTCCTTGAGAATGCTCACGCCAATGCTGCTACCCTGGCGGGGCGCTTTGAGCACCAAGGGCAAACCCAGCTCGCGCTGGAGGTAAGCCAGGGTGGCGGCGTGGTCCGTCGTGTCCCACTCGGCGGCCGTGATGGTGCGGAAGTCGGGCGTGGGATAGTTGGTGGCCTTCAGCAGGCGCTTCTGGGCCACCTTGTCGATGCCAAAGGCCGAGGGCAGGATGCCGGAGCCGGAGTAGGGAATACCCAGCCACTCCAGCAGGCCCTGGATGGAACCATCCTCGCCGGCGGGGCCGTGCAGGGCTAGGAAGGCGAAGTCCATCAGCAACGGCAGCTCGTGGGGCATCACCTGGCGGCCCACTTTGGCAATGGCGTGAAACTCCTGCTCGTGGGTGAGCGGGCCGAGGCTTTCGATGTACACCTGCACGGGGTGCAGGGTGGGGGGCAGCACTTCTACCGGGGGGTAGAAATCGCGGATGGTGCCTTTGTAGATAAACTGCCAGTCGAGCAGAATAAACTTGCCCAGGCTATCGACGAAGATGGGCACGGGCTGAAACAGGCCCTTGTCCAGGTTGTCGAAGACGGTGCGGCCGCCCGCAAAGGAAATCTCCCGCTCGCGGGAAGGGCCACCGAAGAAAATACCGATTCTCATGCTCATAATAGGAGTGCAAAGGTAGCAGGTAGGCAAGGATGAAGGAACGGGCGAAACGGGGAAGCAAGAACAAAGCTCCCCTCCTTGGAAAGGAGGGGATGTGAGGCGCGAAGAGCGCCGAACGGGGGGGCGGCCGGTCGCGCCGTCAGAGCCTCATTTGCCTGCCTGCCTCCCAAACTTTCGCCCGGCTCCGTCGTTCTTTTGGCGCGACCGGGCCAACCACCCCCGTTTTCGCTGCGCGAAAACATCCCCTCCTTTCCAAGGAGGGGAGTTTTACGTTCTTTGCACTTTCAACCCTGACCTTATACCAAACCACCATCAATGAACACCCTCGACACCTACAACTTTGCCGGCAAGCGCGCCGTGGTGCGCGTCGACTTCAACGTGCCGCTGGATAAGAGCCTGCACATCACCGACGACACCCGCATTCGGGCGGCTACGCCCACGGTGACCAAAATCCTCAACGACGGCGGCTCGGTGGTGCTGATTTCGCACCTGGGGCGGCCCAAGGGCGGACCCGAGGACAAGTATTCGCTCTCGCACATCGTGGACCGGCTGAGCAAGGAGTACGGCCGCGAGGTGAAATTCGCCCCCGACGTGGCCAGCGAGGCCGCCGTGCAACAGGCTCAGGCCCTGCAGCCGGGCGAGGTGCTGCTGTGCGAAAACCTGCGCTTCTATAAGGAAGAGGAGGGCGGCGACCTGGCCTTTGCCAGCAAGCTGGCCCGGCTGGGCGACGTGTACGTGAACGATGCCTTCGGCACGGCCCACCGCGCCCACGCCTCTACGGCGGTGATGGCGGCCGACTTTGCTCCCGCCGACCGCGTGGGCGGCTACTTGCTGGCTTCGGAAATCGACAACGCCCAGAAAGTGCTCGATAAGCCGGAGCGGCCGTTTACGGCCATCATGGGCGGGGCCAAGATTTCGGATAAGATTCTCATCATCGAAAAGCTGCTCGACAAGGTGGACAACCTGCTCATCGGCGGGGGCATGGCCTACACCTTTGCGGTGGCCGAGGGCGGCGGGGTTGGCAGCTCGCTGCTGGAGGCCGACAAGGTTGAGCTGGCCAAGCAGCTCATTGCCAAAGCTAAAGCCAAGGGCGTAAACCTGGTGCTGCCCGCCGACAGCACCATTGCCGACAAATTCGCCAACGATGCCAACGTGGACGTGGCCGACAACCACCACATCCCGGCCGGCTGGATGGGCCTCGACCTGGGCCCCGAAAGCCGCGAAGTGTTCGCCAGCATCATCCGCGACTCGAAGACCATCCTGTGGAACGGCCCGATGGGCGTGTTCGAGATGTCGAACTTCGCCGTGGGCACCGAGTTCGTGGCCCAGGCCATTGCCGAGGCCACCGAAGCCGGGGCCTACAGCCTCATCGGCGGGGGCGACTCGGCGGCGGCGGTGCAGCAGCTGGGCTTCGGCGAGCGCGTGAGCTACATCAGCACCGGGGGCGGGGCGCTGCTGGAGTTCATGGAAGGCAAGGAGTTGCCGGGCGTGGCGGCGCTGGGGTAAACTCCCGGGTTTTTTATAGGAACCGCAACTGGTAAGGCGCGGCCGGGCAACGGGTTCGTTGGTCGGCCGCGCCTTACATTTAGGACATTGTTTACTTTACGGGCTTACTTCTGATGCGCATTTTCTACACTCTGTTGCTGCTGTTAGGAAGCCTGAATGGCTTTGCCATGACTACGCCTGAGCCGGGGCGTCCCTTGGCCGAGGCCCTCAACCCCGACGGCACCCTGCGCCTCGGCCAGGCGGGCTCCTTCGATGCCCGCGGCTATTAGCTGGTAGAGGTGGCAGGTAGTCGCCAGCCGGTGTTCCGGCCGCAGCGCGCCCAGCACACCCAGGGCGCGGGCGACGAAAACTGGCAGAGTGATTTTGGGCTGCCGGGAGCTGATGCCGCTGTGTATGCCCTAGCGCGTACTTCCACTGGCGAGCTTTATGTGGGCGGAGCCTTTCGGGTAGTCGGCAATACAGCCGCCAGCCGAATAGCCAAATGGGATGGCACCAACTGGAGCAGCCTGGGAGCAGGCCTGAACGATACGGTGCAGGCCCTGACCTTGAATAACAGCGGCAGCCTGTATGTTGCCGGTAACTTCACCACAGCCGGGGGCTCAGCCGCCAACCACATTGCCAAATGGAACGGCAGCAACTGGCAGGCCCTGGGCACCGGGGTGCAGGGTGCCCCAGCAAGCACCGCAGTCGTACGGAGCCTGTTCATGGATGGCACCGGCACCCTCTACGCGGGCGGCAGCTTTGCGCAGGCTGGCGGGGTGGCCGCCGCCAACATTACCCGCTGGAATGGCACGGCCTGGAGCAGCCTGGGTACCGGGGTGCAGGGGGCAAATTCCTTAGTAGCAGCCCTGACCGTAGTAGGGCGCAACCTATACGTGAGTGGCTCCTTCCTCGGCTGGTAGCGGGCCTGCTACCAACATTGCCCGCTGGGATGGCACCACTTGGCATCCGCTGGGCACCGGCCTGAATGCTACCGCATGGTCTCTTATACCGGATGGGCAGGGTGGCATTTATGCCGGGGGTGATTTCACTGCCGTCGATGATGGTTCGAAGGCAATGGTCAGCTTGGCGCACTACAACCCCGCCGGCTTCCCTACCGCCAGCGCCGCCCCGGCCCCTAAAGCAGGTTTAACCCTCTACCCCAACCCCGCCCACACCGCCGCCACGCTGCTGCTGCCCCCGGCCGAGGCCGCCCGCCTCACCACCGCCGAGCTACTCGATGCCGTAGGCCGCGTGGTGCGCCGCTACATCCTGCCAGCCGGCCCCGGCCGCCACGAGCTGAGCCTGACGGGCGTGGCGCCCGGCCACTACATCCTGAAGCTAAGCACCGGGCGCCGCCAGGCGCTGCTGGTGGAATAGGCCGCCCCCATGCCATTCCTTGTTGTTGGCCAGACGGAATTGAACCAGAAAGCCCCGCGCTGGCGGGGCTTTCTGGCTTGCCGGGGCCGCGCCTTAGCGGCTGGCGGTGATGACGTGGTAACGGATGCTATTCGGGTTAGCGGTTTCCACGGGCAGCTTCACCCGCAGGCGGGTATCGCTGAGCTCCAGCAGGGTGCCTGGGTGAGCCCGGTCGTTCCCGAGGTATAGCGTGGCGCCTTCCCGGGTGTAGCTGTCGGTGTAGCGAATGGTATCGTTGGCATGCAGGAAAAACGGGTGGCGGACGGCCCGGGGCAGAAACTGCAGCCGCACCCGCGGGTCGATATCCAGCCGGATGGTGTCCGGCGGCCCGGTCTGGGAGCTTTCATAAACCGCATAGGCACTCAGGGGGCGCCACTCGCCCAGCAGCGAAGGGCCATCATCTTTGGCGCAGCTGGCCAGCAGGGTCGTCAGCAACAGGGCCGGCAGGAGGGTTTTCATAGTTAGTAATGGCAGAGGTGAATAATGGAAACAGGAGTTGCTGCAATGGGCCGGATGTGGGTTAGGGCCGGGCGGGGGCGAGGCTGTCGGGCTGGGGCTGCCGGGCCCGCTGCTCGCGGCGCGCCCGGCGGAGGTGGTCCTGCTGCTGGTAAAAAGCCAACTCTTCGTCGTAGAAGCGGGTGCTCCAGGGGAAAGGTACGGCCTGAAGCTGCCGCCGCAGCTCCGCAAAGTTGCGAAACTGCACGGGGCTGATTATCTCCGTTACGTTGTCGCCCACGCAGGTAGTGTAGCACTGTTGGAGCAAGGCTTCCATCTCCCTGACGCTGTCGCTGCCGGGCTGGGGGAGTTTCTCGGCCGGGGTACGCCGCTGCTGAAACGTCCTCCCCTCGTAGGTAACTTTCGTCACGACTTCACTAGCCTTCACGGCCCGGTTCTCCGCAATAATGGCGCCGGTGAGGCCCCCGACGACAATAGGCATTTGCGCCTGAGCAGCCAGGGCGACGGCCATAAAGCCAAAAGACAGTAGCAGTCGCGGCATTGGGGTAGAGGATAAGGTGGGTTCAAAGATGGTGAAGTAAAGCCAGGGTTCTGCGTTGGCGGCGCTGTAGCCTTACGCTAACTAAAGCTCCGCCGCCACGGTAAAGCCAGCTTCCGCAATAACGTAGCCGGTGCTGTACGTACCTTTCGGCGCCGCATACTTCTCCTTGAATGGCCGCCCCGCGCCGGGCGCTATCGGCTCCTTGATGGGCGTATCGTACTGCTGCAGCACCCGGCCCTCGGCATCCTGAAACGTCACCTGCAGCACCACGTCGGTGTAAGTTGCCGCCGTGGCCGTGCTGGTAATAGTGCCTTCCACCACCACCTGGCCCAGCAGGTTGCTGCGGTGCTCCAGCTTTTCCTGCAGGTAGCGCCGCCACTCCTTGCCCTCGCGCTCGGCCAGCTGCCGCCGGCTCTGGGCATACTCCTGGCGGAGTTCGGCTTCGCTGCGCTCGGCCGGGGGCGGGGTGCAGGCCGCTAACAATAGCAGAAACAGGAAGGGGAGGAGGCGCTGCATGAGTGGGGGCGGAAGTGCGGACCGAAGATAAAAGGGAGAAGCAAAAAGCGCCGTGTGGGCGGGGCTGCCGCCGCGTGACCAGCGGCCCAACAGGGCTGGTGAGAGGCACTATCAGGACCACATCGGTTTGCCAGGCAACGGCCTTTACTTATACTTAGCGCACGGACTCTGTATGGGAGGCGGGCGTGTATTTGTGTGGGTGGCGGGCAAGCCGCTAGTAAGTTGGTTTTTCAGGCATGAGCAAGAAAAGTTAAGACTTCTCCCTGTCCGCTCAGAACTGGACCACCCCCACTTAGTGGGTGGACTATCCATTGAGGTAGAGGTTATACCTAATACCTTTGGTCTACTTCCAGTTCGCTCCTGCTCCTTTTATGCTGCTTCAACCGGGCCAGATTGTGGCCGACCTTCTCCCCACCGAGCCGGTGGTGCTCACCAAGGTGCAGCCGATAGCCGGCCGGCTGGCCCTGAGCTATACCGGCATCCATACCCAGCGGGCCAATAGCAAAGTCATCACCGAAGCCGAGGCCGAGCGCCTGCACGTCATCACGGAGGACGGCGCCTTTGATTTCAGCGGCGACCCCACGCGCTTCACGCTGTTTGCCGAGGCCGAGCGCATCCACTCGGCCCACCTGTTCGACCCGCTGTTTGCGGTCAATTGCAGCCTCGTGGACCCGCTGCCGCATCAAGTGGAGGCAGTGTACAAGTTTTTGCTGCCGCTGCCCAAAATCCGGTTTTTGCTGGCCGACGATACTGGGGCCGGCAAAACTATCATGACCGGGCTGCTGCTCAAGGAACTGATGAACCGGGGCTTAGTGGAGCGGGTGCTCATCGTGACGCCCGGCGGCCTCACCAAGCAGTGGCAGGAAGACGAGCTGGGGGCCAAGTTCAACCTGCCCTTCACGCTCGTCAACCGCAGCATCTTCTCGGCCGACCCGACCATCTTCAGCACCGCCCAGCGGGTAGTCACCTCCATCGACTTTCTCTCGCGGGAGGATGTGCTGAACGTGGCCGCCAATGCCCACTGGGACCTGGTGGTAATTGACGAGGCCCACAAGCTCTCGGCCTACGAGTACGCCACCAAGACCTACAAGTCGCGCCGCTACGAAGCCGCCCAGCGCCTGGCCGAGCACTGCGAGCACCTGCTGCTGCTGACTGCCACCCCGCACCGGGGCCGCACCGACACCTTCAAAAAGCTGCTGCAACTGCTGGATGAGGACATCTTCGCCACCGACGAGCTGGCTGCCACCCGCGTGCGCGAGCTGGAAAGCGACGGGCTGAACAAGTTTTTCATCCGCCGCCTCAAGGAGGACATGAAGGACTGGCAGGGCCAGCCGCTGTACAAAAACCGCTTCACCCAGACCATTGCCTACGAGCTGACCCCACCCGAAAAGCGCCTCTACGATGCCGTGACACGCTACCTGACCCAGCGCCGGGAAGAAGCCTCCGAGTCGCGCAATGTGCATGTGTCGCTGGCCCTCACCGTGATGCAGCGCCGGTTGGTCAGCTCCATCTACGCCATTCGCAATACCCTGCGCCAACGCCTGAACGCTCTGCAAGCCGTGGTGGACGAAGTGGCCCGCAACCCCGCCCTGTGGCAGCAGCGCCACCGCCTGGAAGGCTACGACGTGGACAGCCTCGACGACTACGATGAACTGGGCGACGACGACCGTGCGGCCCTGGAAACCATTCTGGCCGACCCGCGCAAGTTCCGGCTCTTCACCACCGCCCGCAGCCTGCCCGAGCTGCAAAACGAGGCCCGCGAGGTGCAGCAGCTGCACGCGCTGGCCGACGAGCTGTATAACGGCCAGCAGGCCGAGCGTAAGTACGAAAAGCTCCAGGAATTGCTGACCAGTCACGGGGTATCGGGCGGCGAAAAGCTGGTTATTTTCACCGAGCATAAGGATACGCTCGACTACCTGGCCCAGCGCCTCACCAACAACGGCTACCGCGTGGCTACCATCCACGGCAGCAAGTCGGTGGACGAGCGCCGCCAGGCCCAGCGCGACTTTGCGGCCCCCGCCACCCAGATTCTGCTGGCCACCGACGCGGCCGGCGAGGGTATCAACCTGCAATTCTGCCGCCTGCTGCTCAACTGGGACCTGCCCTGGAACCCTAACCGCCTGGAGCAGCGCATGGGCCGCATTCACCGCTACGGCCAGCAGCAGGACGTGCTGGTGCTCAACCTAGTGGCCAGCAATACCCGCGAGGGACAGGTGCTGGAGCGCCTGCTTTCTAAGCTCGACATCATCCGCCAGAGCCTGGGCGACGACCGGGTGTACGACGTGATTCAGGACGTGCTCGAAAACGTGAAGCTCGACGCCATCTTCGACTCGGTGCTGCACGGCCGCCCCACCGCCCTCGATGACCTGCTGGCCCAGCCCGACGACACGCTTCAGGCCCGCTTCGCCGCCAAAATCAGCGAGCAGCGCGCCCGGCTGGCCCACAGCCCCGTAGACTACGGCAGCACCCGCGCGCTGAAAGAGGATTCGGACGAAAAACGCCTGCAACCCATCTATGTTCGGCTGTTTTTCGAGCGGGCGCTCACCCAGCTGGGCGGCACCTACACCGAGGTGCGGCCCGCCATTTTCCACCTCACGCAGCTGCCCGAGGCCCTTACCCAAACCCTGCGCCAGGAGCACAATCTGGTGGCCGACGTGGTGCGGCAGCTGCTATTTTGCTTTGATAAGCAGGTCTTTCTCGACTACCAGCGCGGGGCTGGCGACCTGGGCCGGGTGCATTACATCAACCCCGGCAACCCGGTGTTCGATGCGCTGGTGAGCGTGGTGCGCCGCCAGTTTCGGGGCGACATGCTGCGTGGCACGGTGCTCATCTCGCCCGACGACCCCGAAGAGTATCTGGCTTTTTTCGTGAAGTCGCAGCTCACCGACCAGCGTCCGCACCACCAGGGCGACAGCATTGCCGACGAGCGTCTGCTACTGGTGAGCCAGGTGCCCGGCCAGCCCTTCACCTACACTTCGCCGGCCAAGTTCCTGGATTTGCACCCGCCCACAGCCTTCGCCAAAACCGTGGACCCGCCCGCCGTGGTGCGCGCCGACGAGGTGGTAGCCTGGGGATTCGAGCACCTCACCCTGCCCCAACTGGCCGATACCCAGCAGCGCGTGCAGGCCGATGCCGAGCGCCGCCGCGACTACCTCGAAACGGCGTTTACGCACCTGGTCATGGAACTGTCGGGCGAAATCACGGAGCTGCAAAGCAAACTCTTATTCCAAGGCCACGACAGCCGGGTACACGACAAGCTGGAGCACAAGCAGCAGCGAATCAATGCCCTGATAATCCGTAAGCAGCAGCGCCTGCGCCTGCTCGACGACCGCCAGCGCCTCACTCCCAAGCTGCCCGAGGTGCTGGGCTGCGCCTGGGTGGTGCCCCTGTCCAGCGTGGAATACCAGGGCTACTATGGCATGAGCCGCGACGATGAGGCCGAAGCCATTGCCATGCAAACGGCGATGGACTACGAAACCGCCCAAGGCTGGACGCCCACCGACGTATCGGCCCGCAACGAGGGCTACGACATCAAGAGCACCAGCCCCGAGCATCTCAAACGCTACATCGAGGTAAAAGGCCGCAGCGGCCCCGATGGCACCGTGATGCTGAGCGAAAACGAGCTAAACCGCTTGGCTCAGCTCGGCGACGCAGCCTGGCTCTACATCGTGGTCAACTGCAAAAGCCAGCCTACGCTGCACCGCCTCCAGAATCCCGCCAATAGGCTTACTTTTGAGCAAAAGAGTAAGGGAGTGCAGTATTTGCTGCCCATGCGCGAGTGGCAACAAAAAATAGAAGCTGATGCACGTTGAAGCGGTAAATACCGGCTGTGCGACGGTACACCTACACGCAGCCGACCGCATGGCCCGACATGAAGCGGCAGCGGGCGCTGCTGCCGTCATCGACCAGTGGTTGGCGATAGCTCCGGCCGAAGCCTTATCTTGGTAATCTTTTTACCCACTTGCTATTCGTGAGCCAGCTATAACTCGCTCATCTGTTGCCGATACCCCATCCATGCCCACCCCCGCACCCTACAAAAAACTGATTGAAGTGGCCATGCCGGTCAAGGAAGTATCGGCCGAGAGCGTGCGTGATAAGTCCATTCGCCACGGCCATATTTCGACGCTGCACCTGTGGTGGGCGCGGCGGCCCCTGCCCGTGTGCCGGGCGGTGGTGTTTGCCTCGCTCGTGCCCGACCCCGATGACGAGCACTGTCCGCCCGCCTTCCGGGCCGCCGTGGCGCAGCTGCTGGGGCCGGACCAGAACCCCGGCGACCCGTACCGGCCCTACGACGACATCCCGTACACGGCCGCCGTCGATAGCCTGCCCGATACGCTCCGCAACCGTTTGCTCATGTTCGTGGGCAAGTTTTCTGATAAGTTTGCGGCCAACGAAAAGGCGGGCCGCAAAACCAACGCCAAGGAACAATTGGCCCCAGCGAGCCTCGTGCGCTGGGAAAGCAAAAATGACCCGGTTATCATCG
>Ga0247804_10001567_pt1 | contig 10566 bp, 9 predicted proteins | sample UWRJL029104C1_FD_181142 | JGI IMG/M metagenome (GOLD analysis project Ga0247804, IMG submission 181142) | Plant litter microbial communities from Arlington Agricultural Research Station in Wisconsin, United States - UWRJ-L029-104C-1 | ecosystem: Environmental > Terrestrial > Plant litter >...
ATCGGCGACATCGTGAACTTTGTATTGAGGCTATCCGGCCGTGGCGATAAGATGATCGCTGCCGACATACAATACCTTTACAACACGGCGCTGGATGTATTGCTGAACAAGGCCACTACGCTCAACCGTTTTACCGGCTACATCAAGGAGGCCGACGGCAAATATTTTGTAAAGGAAATAGAGACCTATATTTTCTTCCCGGTGCCGTTTTCGCCCTGGCAGGTCCCGCCGGCAGAAGCCAACCTCAATGAACCGGTTTTCTTTTCACTGGAAAACAGGGAGAAAAAAGAAAAGGTATTCGCTAAATTATTCCAGAACGATTACATCCCCGAGTTCCATGCATTGGTAAAGGCGCAGAAGAAAAAAGAGCCGCTTGAAGCTACCGTATCCAACATCACCCCGCATGGCGTATTCCTCGAATATTTGAACGGAAAATTTCAATCCAAATTAAAACCGGCACAATACCCCGATCTTAAAACCGGCGACAAACTGATGGTAACGGTAACGCATATAGGCGACACGCGGATCATTGTAGAACCGGTTGCATCATAACGCATCGAGGTCCTGCTCCGTTACACCGAGTTGGAAAGCCGTCTTTGTTCTTGATGGCGCGTGCAGGAACAACAGCAACACCAATACGCCTCCCAGTCCCAAAAACGCATAGTTGCCGGTAAGATAATAAGCCACCACGCAAAACAACGCCGGTCCTTCGAGCAGCGCCCACTGCAGGATGCAGGCCGCCGTGTAAGCGCCCATTTTTTCGCGCAGCGTACCCGGCATTTCGCGGATGGAAAATAATCGCTTTTTGAAGAGCACACCGCCGGCCATAAATCCCACTGCAGCCAATACAATGGCGATGACCTGGAAAAGCCTTTGCATTTGCAGGTCGAACTCCGTTACCGCAAGTGCATCCTGCTGCTTTAAATAAGAAGCGATGGCGCCGAATACGAGGATGGCGCCCATCATGGCTTTGTGTATGATGCCGAGGCTTTTGAACATAGTTAAGGTTTACCGGTAATAAGGTTCGATCATTAAATATACCACTACACCGGTTACGGCCACATAAAACCAAACGGGCCATACGATGCGTACCATTTTTTTATGCTTTTCGTAATCGCCGCTCAAAGCCCTGTAAGCTGCAAATAAAATAAACGGTAGTGCCAGCCCGGCCAGCGGAATGTGCGTAATGAGGATGGCATAGTACAACATCCGTATCGTACCCGCGGCCGTGCGTTCGGCTTCACTCAATCCTTTGATGCCGTCCGTTTCGCCATAAGCCGTTTCGCCGGCAAATAAATGGTGGCAGATATAGGAAACGAGGAACAGTACAGACAAGATCATCGCCGTGATCATGATGTTGCGATGCAGTTCCAGCTTTTTTGCTTTCACGGCCAGCAACCCGGCTACCAGCAATACGGCTACCAGCGCATTCATCGTGGCATTGGCGGCAGCGAAAATGTGTACATCGAACGGCATATCCACTTTGCCCGCCAGGTTGTATTTACCCAGTACAGTAACAACCGAAAAAACGATCACGGAGAAAATGCCGATCAGCCATTTTGCTTTTTTATCATTCCGCTGCAGTAAGGGTGTAAGCATAGCCATTAGTTGATGGGGTTTGTTTTTTTCTTCCTGCCCAGCAATACGGTTACCACTACCACGAAGCCGATGCCGATAAAGATGATGGGTAAGATGGGAATGAATTCCCGGAAGATGGAGGGCGCTTTTTTATCGCGTTCCAGCATCAGCAAAGGAATGTCGTGGGCCAGTTGCGCCTGTTTGACCGTATCAAAACCGTTGTACCAGCCGCGCACGATGCGGTTGCTGTCGAGCAGGAAAAAGTTTTCCGTGTGTATGAAAGCCGTATCTACGTTGGAATCAGCAATGCTGGCTTTTAGTTCGTTGAGGGCAAGGTCATAAATTTCTTTCTTGTCACCGGTCACCAGCCACCAGGTATCGTGGTTGATGTCGTACCGGTCGGCGAATTTTCTCAATTGCGGCACAGAATCCCTTTCCGGGTCGATGCTTACGGAGATGAACTGCACGATATCGGGGTTCTTTACAAAAGACTCCTGCAGGCGTTTCATGCTGCGGGCCATCCCGGGGCAAATGCTCGGGCAGCGGGTAAAGAAAAAATCGATTACCAGTACTTTTCCTTTGAGGTCGTCGAGACTAACCTGTTTGCCCAACTGGTTGGTGAAGCGGATGTTCTTAACCTGGTGCCATACCGTATCGGTCGTTGTTTTCCCGTTCCTTTCAGAAACGATCACGCTGTCGGGTGCAAAATATTTACGGGGCATGTGCACGGCATCCTTGCTGTAATATTTTACCAGCAGGTAACCTACGGCCGGCAGGAGGATCGCCAGCATCAGGGCCCATATTGCTTTTTTACCCATGTTGAAAAGTTTGGTGGCGCAAAGGTATTGCAGGAAGTCCAGCAACACGAATTTAATGCAAAGAGATTGCACGAATTTTAGGCACGAACCTGGCTGTCGGCAGACAGGTTACACGAATTTTTTATTACACGAATCAGGCGGATTACACAGATTGTCCTGGCGAATTGATCAGGTGAATATGATTACGGGAAGGCTGGTTCACGAAGTGGGAACGTAATGTCGCTAGCCTCCCTCTCCTTTTGGAGAGGATTGAGGGTGGGGTAAAAGAAAGCCACCGCTTTGCGATGGCTTGTACTTGTATAAATTTTGTGAATTGTACTAGTGCTATGGTTTGGCGTTATGCTCCACGGGCGCAGGTGCATGTTGGCCGGTTTCAGCGGGCCGGCTGCCGGCATTGGTATTGCGGAGGTTGCGCCAGCTATCGCCATCCCAAAGGAACGCAGCGATGAACCAGATGAACAGGCAAAGCGGTACGATGATCGTCATGATGAAGTTCCTGATCTCATCGCCTAAATGCATAAAGATGGAAACAATGTAATAAGCTTTTGCAAGCGTGAGGATACCGATGAGTCCCTTGGTACCCAATACCAGCCCGGCGCTTAAATGTCCGTGTTTGATGTACAGGAAATAACCGAGCGCCAGTTCCACGATCGTGAGCGCGGTGAGCACCCAAAATGTTTTCCATATCCTGCCGGTGCCGGATGCGTGTTCTGGACTGTAGGTTACTTCCGGCGATGTTACGTGTTCACTCATGATCTAAAATATTTTTTATGGTCTTAATGCTGTAGTTCTAAAATTATACCAGGTAAAAGCAAAGGAATACGAATACCCATACCAGGTCCACAAAGTGCCAGTAAAGGCCTGCTTTCTCGATCATTTCGTAATGGCCGCGCAGTTCGAAATGCTTTAACCTCGTTTTGATCAGCATGATCACGTTGATCACCACGCCACTGAATACGTGGAAACCGTGGAAACCGGTAATGCCGAAGAAGTAGCTGCCGAAAGCGGGACGACCTATCGTATTCACGTGGATGTCTGCCGCCTGCGCCTGTATCATACTTGTCAGTTGCTGGTCGGTCATAGCGGCCAGATTGGTACCATGTTCTGCGCCGTGGTGCAAAGTGCCGGCTATTTTTACGAGTTGATCGTGTGGTGTTTTACTTAAAGCTGTCATTACGGCCTGGTGATCTACCGGTACGCCCCAGGGATTGCTTTGCGGTGTGGTGGTCAGTGCATCCAACGTACCGTCATTCAACAAGGCAACGTGTTCGCCGGTGAGTAAATGCGTCCACTCCCATGCCTGGCAGCCCAGGAACGCGAGGCCGCCGATGATGGTAAGGATCATGTATTTTTCAACGGCTTTGCGGTTCATCTTATGGCCTTCGTGTACGGCCAGTACCATCGTTACCGAACTGAAGATGAGGATGAACGTCATGATACTAACGAAAACCAACGGCAGGTTGGCATGTCCGCCAAAGGGAACCGAATTGAACACGTGGTTCGGATCGGCCCAGTCGTTTACGCTGAAGCGGATCGTACCATAGCTGATGAGGAATGCCCCGAAGGTAAAAGCATCGCTCATTAAAAAGTACCACATCATCACCTTACCATAGCTGGAGTTGAAAGGGCTTCTTCCGCCGTTCCACCATTTGGTATTTGCTGGTATCGTTGTTGTTGACATAAATCTTAAATTCTATAAATAAAAAACTAAATCATTATTTGATCATCAGTAAAAAGAGCAGCAGGTAGATCCAGAGGATATCTACAAAATGCCAGTAAATGCTCACCAACTCCACGGGTACACTGTTGTACATCCTTGTTTTGGCGCTGAATGCTTTAAAGAACAACACCAGTAAGGCCACGATCCCACCCACCACGTGCGCGCCATGCAGTCCCACGATCACGTATAAAAAATCCACCGATACGGTTTTGCCCAGCGCCGTACCCTGCTGGTACAACTGGTAAAATCCCAGCGCCTGGAAAGCCGTGAACGCGATACCGAGCAACAGCGTTACCGTTACCAGGTTCCTGTACTTCGCCATTTCCCTTGCCTTAAAGGCATTGAGCGCAAGGTACATGGTTGCACTGCTGATCAAAATAGCCACCGTGCTGTACCAAAAGAACGTAGGCAATTCAAAACTTTGCCAGTTGGGCTGGTTGCGTTTTACAATATAAGCACTCGTTAACCCGGCAAACATCATCAGGATACTGCCGATGCCTACCCAAAGGGTAAACTTATGCGGGTGTATTCTTTTGCGTTGTTCCATCAGCACTGTACTCATTCCAATATCCCTCGCGGGAAATTTATATTTAATAATCTTGTTTCAATTTTAACCTGCTATATGCCGGATCTTATCGGCATATAAACTAAGGAAAACGATCAGCAGGTAAAAATAAGAGCTGAACATTACCTTCCTCGCACTGGCCACATCCATTTTCCGGTACAGTTGTATGCTTACATATACCATCCAGAGGTTGCAACCCAATACGATCCACATGCTTACCATGCCGCTGATGTGGTACATGTACGGCAGCAATCCAAAAGGGATCATCAACGTACTGTACATGATCGTTTGCAGCGCGGTGAATTTCGTAGGTCCCTTATCGCTTGGCAGCAGTTTGAATCCCGCGGCGCTGTAATCCTTGTGCGCTACCCAGGCGATGGCCCAGAAATGCGGGAACTGCCACAGGAACTGGATGCCGAACAGTATCCATCCGCCGGCGGTAAATTCACCTGTCGCCGCTACCCAGCCGATAAGGCAAGGCAAAGCGCCGGGCAAAGCGCCAACGAGTACAGCGATCGAATTCACTTTTTTTAAGGGCGTATAAACGAACCCGTATAAAAACAAACTCAACAGGCTTACCAGCGCCGCTTCTATACTGAACGTGTATAAGATGTAAGCGCCGAGTGCGGTGGAGAGGCCGATGAAAACCCATGCTTCGTTAACGCTCATCCGCCCGCTGGCGATGGGCCGCGTGGCCGTGCGTTTCATCATGGCATCGGTATCTTTTTCCAGCACCTGGTTGATCCCGTTGGCTGCACCTGTGATAAGCATGCCGCCTGCAAAAAGTAAAAGAACTTGTACCAGGTCGAACCGTATGTTCGGCGCCAGCAGGTAACTGATCACCGTACTGAACACCACCACAAAACTCAACGTGAATTTTATCAACTGGAAATAATCTTTCACTTTACTGGCTAAAGCAAATGATCCCGATCCAGCTTCTTTTTTTATTCCACTATCATCCATTATTATCTTTTGTGCATTTTCTCATTTGCACATTTTCATATTTTCACATTGCCACATCCTAGTGATGTGATTCATCTTCCCCAACCGGCACATCCTGTGGAATGAACTCGTGCCCGTCTTTCGCATAATCATACGCACCACGGTGTACTTCAGGTATCTCACCAGGCCAGTTACCGTGACCGGGATTGATCGGCGTGGTCCACTCCAGTGTATTGGAACCCCATGGATTCTTAGTGGTCACTTTTCTTCCTTTGAACATACTATAGAAGAAGTTGAATACAAATAACAGTTGAACGGCGAATACAATGAGCGCCACGAAGCTGATGAACTCGTTCAGTTTTCCAAACTGGTTGAAAGAACTCCAGCCGGAGTAATCATAATAACGGCGGGGCATACCTGCCAAACCTTCGTAGTGCATTGGCCAGAAGATGAGGTAAGCGCCTACGATGGTTACCCAGAAGTGGATATAGGCCATCGTGTTGTTGAGGTAGCGGCCAAACATCTTTGGAAACCAGTGGTAAACACCGGCAAACATACCGAAGAAGGAAGCCACACCCATTACGATATGGAAATGCGCAATTACAAAATAGGTATCGTGCAGGTGAAGATCGAGCGAAGAGTTACCCAGGAAGATCCCTGTTAAACCACCGCTGATGAAAAGGCTTACGAAACCGATGGCGAACATCATGCCCGGTGTGAAACGGATATTACCGCGCCACAACGTGGTGAGCCAGTTAAATACTTTAATGGCCGATGGTACCGCGATCAGCAGCGTCAGCAATACGAACACGGCGCCGAGGAACGGGTTCAGGCCGGTTACGAACATGTGATGCGCCCATACGAGAAAGGCCAGGATCGCGATGGCGAACATGGAACCCACCATCGCCATATAACCAAAGATCGGCTTACGGGCATTGGTGGCCAATATCTCGGAAGACATACCCATCGCAGGTAACAAAATGATGTATACTTCAGGGTGGCCAAGGAACCAGAACAAATGCTGGAACAGGATGGCACTACCACCTTCGTTCGGTAATATTTTGCCGGCAATCACGATGTCGCTTAAGAAGAAGCTGGTGCCAAGGTTACGGTCGAACAGCAACAGAATGGCGCCTGATAACAATACCGGGAACGACAGTACGCCGAGTACCGCGGTAAAGAACAAAGCCCAAACGGTGAGCGGCAAACGCGTCATGCTCATGCCTTTCGTACGCATGTTGAGGATCGTAGTGATATAATTCAAACCGCCCAACAGGGAACTTACAATGAACATCGCCATACTCACAAGCCACAGGTCCATACCGATCTTACTGCCGGAAGACGCATCGCCCAGCGCGCTCAATGGCGGGTAGATCGTCCAGCCGCCGCTTGCGGGGCCGGTTTGTACGAACAGGGAAGAGAACATGATCACCGAAGCCAGGAAGAAGAACCAGTAGCTCAGCATGTTCAGCATCGGGGAAGCCATATCCCTTGCACCGATCTGCAATGGAATGAGGAAGTTGGCAAACGTACCGCTCAGGCCGGCCGTTAATACAAAGAATACGAGGATGGTACCGTGCATGGTTACCAGGGCGTAATAAAATTCAGGTTTCAGCTTTCCGCCTTCGGCCCAGTGGCCCAACAGGTCTTCCAGGAAAGGAAAGGTAGATTCGGGGTAACCGAGTTGCAAACGGAAGATCACGGAGAACAAACCGCCGATGATGGCCCAGATCATACCCGTTACCAGGAACTGCTTGGCGATCATTTTATGATCCTGGCTGAAAACGTATTTACTGATGAACGTTTCGTGGTGATGGTGCTCGTGGTGTGCATCATGTCCGTGAACGTCGGCTGCTCCATGCAAGGTGGCTACGCTACTCATATACTTACTTTCTTTTTTTCTAAACCGGTTAAATATTATTTTACCTGCTGTGCAGCTACTTTCGTGCTGTCAACAGCGGACAATGGTTTTGTTGTATCGGAAACCGGCGCTCTTTCTTTGTGCACGGTCCACAATTCAGGTTTTTGTTCTGCCAGCCATTTTTCATATTCCGCCTGTGTTTCCACAATAATCACACCACGCATGGAAAAGTGATTGGGGCCGCACATCTGGTCGCAACTGATCTCGTAGGTGAAATCGGGGTTGCCGGTGCGCTTCTTCATTTCTTCGGTAGTGTACTGTGGCGTGAACCATTGCGTGGTTGGGATACCAGGTACCGCATCCATTTTCATCCTGAAGTGCGAGAGGCCTACGTCATGGATGACGTCCTGCGAGTTGATCACCATTTTCACGGGGCGGTTCACGGGAATGTGCATCGTGGTTCCTACGTGTATGTCATCTGCACTGGCCGGGTCGTTAAAGTCAACACCCAGGCTGTTCAACGCAGTCGTTAACCTGTAATTCTTTTTACCCAATACGCCATCTTTACCGGGATACCTGAACTCCCAGGCAAACTGGTGCCCGGTTACTTCTACCACGATCGAATCTTTGGGCGCATCGCCGGTTACCTTAAACCAGTACCTCAAACCGAATACCACCAATACGGTAAGGAAGATGGCAGGAACAGTGGTCCACAATAATTCGAGTTTGTTGTTGTGCGGGAAATAAAAAGCCTTACGGTCGTCGTTCTCCTGGTATTTAAAAGAGAACCAGAATAATAATATCTGCGTGATCACGAATACCACGCCGGTTACAGCGATGGTAAGCAACATCATCGAATCGATCTCTTCACCTTCTTTGGAAGCGGAACCCTGCGGGAACAATGTTTTTCCATAATACAGTTCGTTGCAATACCAGGCGCCGATCAGTCCGAAGATGACAAAGCCAAGCATCAAAAAGGCGTTGATCTTATTGTTTTGCTTACGGGTTTTTTCCTCTCCTTTTAATACGCTTACGTACTCGCTTGCTTTCGCGATCTGGAAGATCACCAGGAAAGCCAGTCCACCTAAAGCTATCATTAAAAACTCCTTCATGATTCAAAGTTATTTTCAGTAAATATTATTCTTGTCTCTTGTTGTTCTTTTTACTTTTTTATTACTTCCATCTCCTCTTACGTGTGGTGTATCATACTTTCTTTAAGGAAAGGATGGTTCTTAGGCACCAGTGAATGGCGGCTTAAATAACGGCCGGTGCCCCACATGATCAACCCGATGAACAGGCATGGAACGCCGAACTCGAACAATGTCATGTGGTAATTCTCATGCACGGTGCCCGGCATTACCATCTGGTAAAAATCTATCCAGTGGCCGAAGATGATGAGTACGGCCATAAACGTCATCAGCGTCCAGTTGCGCTTGGTCCCTTTTTTCATGAGGATCAATAACGGGCAAAGGAAGTTGATGATGAGGTTGAAGAAGAAAATACCTTTATACGGACCGGCATGCGTAGCCGTTCCGATCCTTTCCACGAAATACTTGGTTTCTTCCGGCTGGTTGCTGTACCAGATGAGCATGTATTGGGAAAACCACAGGTAAGTCCAGAATACGGAGAAGGCGAACATGAATTTTCCAATATCATGCAAATGCTCTTCGGTTACATATTCCAGTTGGCCGCGGTTCTTTAAAAAGATAACGAACAAAGCAATGAGCGACATACCGGATACGAACGTACTGGCAAATGTGTACCAGCTGTACATGGTGCTGTACCAATGCGGGTCGATGCTCATGAGCCACAGCCATGGAATGGTAGAGGCTACGGTCAGTGCAAAGAATACGGTGAACAAAGAGGCCCAAACGGTATTCTTCCATATCCACTTTTTACCGGTTTCATAATCCATTTGTCCTTCCTTATCGGTTTTCAAACTCAGGCTGCGCATCTTTTTACCGAGGAGCCACCAAAGGAAAATGGTGATGACAGACCAGATGGTAAAGAACACCGGGTTAAGGAACCCTTTCTTACCGTTCAATAAATGATCGTTGGCTACGGCTTCTTTATCCAGCCAATGGTAGATATCGGTCCTGCCGCCCCAAACGATGGCCATTAATATAACGAAAGTGATAATGCCTAAAATGGGAACAACACTTGAAATGGCTTCTGTTACGCGGCGGAAAGAAACCTGCCAGCCGCCCATTGCCATAGTGGTTACGCACAGGAAGAACATGGAAGCATTCACTACCAGCAGCCAGAAAACACTGTTCTGCAATAACACCGCCCAAAAACGGGTTCCGTTTACACCATCGTGTGCCGCACCGTGACCCGCTGCTGCTTCTGCACCATGGTGCGCTACAGGCGCAAACGGGTGAAACATTATCAACCCGTACACCACCGCTATTGCACCGGCAATGATCAGGCCCAACGTCCACTTTTTATAACTACCCGGTAATTGAAATTGATGCGTGTTCATCTAAGCTTTATTTTGTGTTAATTCGTTTAATTATTTCTTTGCTTTTGCCATACTGTCTGCCGCTACGGTTGCTGCAGGTACGGTGGATGCGGCGGCCGCTGCTGCTGCACCTTCCGTTTTCGGTACCAATGTCCTGATGTATTGTACGATCCTCCAGCGTTGCTTCCTGTCCAGTTGCGATGCATAGCTGCCCATGTTACCCTGGCCATAAGTCATGATGTGGAAGATCCTGCCGTCGCTGTAACCCGGTGCTGCGGCAATGATGCTTTTTACACCGCCTACTTTAGGTGCAATGGGGCCATTGGCTTCTCCCTTTACACCATGGCAAATAGCACAGTTGATGTTGAAAAGCCTGGCGGTTTCGATGCTGTCGGCCGGTGTTAACGGGTCCAAGGGATTTACTACCGCGTTGCTGCCTACCAGCAAACCATTGCTGTCGTTGGGCACGGTGTAAGGAAACAGTTCGCCTCTTTTAATGGTGCCCAGTGGTGGCTGGTTGTCATAATAGATCATGTCATGTCCCCGCTTTTCGGGGTCCATGGTAAAATGCATGCTATCGCGGTCAGCATAAGTTTCGTAGGCCCTGCTGTAAGCCATATC
>Ga0247804_10001569_pt1 | contig 10561 bp, 12 predicted proteins | sample UWRJL029104C1_FD_181142 | JGI IMG/M metagenome (GOLD analysis project Ga0247804, IMG submission 181142) | Plant litter microbial communities from Arlington Agricultural Research Station in Wisconsin, United States - UWRJ-L029-104C-1 | ecosystem: Environmental > Terrestrial > Plant litter >...
TCTGAAATATTCTCGTCGCAAATTCGTAGAATGGATGTCAATAAAAAGGAGACATTATTTATGAAACTGCGCCACTTACCAAAAATAGCAATCATTGCGATAGCCGCTGGAGCACTGGCACTGCTGACGGGCACGACCTACGCTGTCGTAAAGACCGTCCAAGAACTATCGAACGTCACCGTCAATGAATCATCAACCAATGAATTTGGCCGCAAACAACTCGACGTTACCTTAAACGGCTGTGAGTTCCCATATGAATCAGGTACAACTTACGAGCTAAAAGAAGGCGGCGAGCTAAGTGCTGAAGATGGTGTTAAAGCCCTCCAGGCACGCTGTGACATGGAAAATATTAGTGAATGGATACAAACAAATATGAATAATGAGCATGCGCCACCCGCATACCTCATGGATCAAGCACATGCCATTACCGCTATCACCGATCAAACTATTACCCTTCAAGATAGGGGTGAAAAGCCGCTACCTCAAACAGCTAAGGTAGTCGTTAAGAATAACGAAGCCGGTCAGCGCAGCGATCTTAAGGTAGGCGATATTGTTATTTATTACTCGGACACCATGCGCAGCCCTTGGAGTCGCCAAGAGACGAATGGCGAGGTCGTGATCTTTAAAGCCTCACAACCAGCAAAATACTACACACTTGAAATACAGTCGTACGTAAACCCACGGGGGCCATGCATGAGTAACCCAGAACGAAACTGCCTCAAGAGCAATGGTATTAACCAAACTACATTAATGGTAGCAATGGGTGGTGCTCGTCATACAATCGACGAGTCTGAAGATACACGAGAAGTTCAAGGCAGGGTCGTGAGCTATGACGCCGCACAAATCAAAGTAGATGTTGGCAAAGGTGTGATCTATACATTCTTCACGACGGGCAACATCATCGAGCGATACAACCAGACAACCGTTTATGGCCTTGCATCGTTTGATACTATCTACTCAAAAACCGATCCTGAAGCACTCAAGATCCGAATCGGCGACGATATTGGCGTCGGCTACCTCGAAGATCCCTCAAGCTTCTCGCATGAAATTAGCTGGAATCAACTACTTGGCATCAATCTTATGGTCGAGCGGATTCCAAACAATCTCGATGTACTAAGGAAGTATTGATAAGTCAATAAAACAAGTGCCCTCCATTCAGCGAGGGCACTTTTAATGTTAATATAAGCGCATGAATCCAAACCCTTATGTATCTAAACCGCCCGAAATCACCGAAGCTATGCGTGCGTACGCTAAGCAAATCCCAGGTCAATTTTTATACATGATCGACGAAACTCACGCACCAGACGGTGCAGATGGCGCGGTTCCGCCAGAAGGAATTATTGGTGCCTATCCCATTGATGACAAAGGTGATGTTACGCCGCTTTTTAGCGTGAATACGCGCTACAAAGGCCCGAAACAGGCCTTCTAGAACTGTAGAACTACTGAATCGCAATAAGTTCGATATCAAAGACGAGGTCACTATTTGGGCCAATTTGCGCCGAGGCGCGGCGCTGCCCGTAGGCAAGCTCAGAAGGTATGATGAGGCGGCGAGTGCCACCAATCTTCATGCCAGGGACGCCTTGTGTCCAGCCGCTAATAACTTGTTCAAGGCCGAAAGTGGCGGTATTGCCAGAATCATGGCTGCTTTCAAAGATAATACCATCAGCACACAGCGCACCGGTGTAGTGAACGGTCACAGTGGCCTCAGTAGGGACTTCATCGCCCTCGCCAACCACGGTATCAATAATCTGTAATTCGGTTACTTTAGCTTTTTTGCCAAGTGGCGTGAAATCTTGCAGGGGAGTGCCCTTGAGTTTTTGGAATAGTGTCATGACCTTATTGTAGCAAGATTTATAGGGATAGTTTGGTATAGTTACTGTAATGATTCCAGAATACTTTGCTATCGTTGGTGCCATCATCGCTTCGCTCGGTGGTCTCTACTACCTTTATGAAACACTAACCGGTAAATCGCAACCGAATCGTATTACATGGCTGCTTTGGGGGCTTTTCCCGATGATTACATTTATTGCTCAGCGCGCTCAAGGAGTCGAAGGCGCTTCGTGGCTCACCTTTGCGGCCGGGTTCACACCGTTCTTGATTGTCGCGGCATCATTCATTAATAAAAAAGCTTATTGGAAGACTGAACGACGAGATTATGTTCTGATGAGCGTGGCACTACTCGGTATCGTCGCCTGGCTCATCACCGATGAACCAAACTTAGCTATTCTGCTCACATTGGCGGCTGACTTATTGGCCGGCATCCCGACACTTATTAAGGCATTTAAACATCCCGAGACCGAAAGCTGGATCGCCTATGCCATTAGCACGGTAGGATTTGGGATCGGACTACTGGCGATTCAAACCTTCGATTTTCAGACTAGTGCGTTTATTATCTATCTATTTGTCGTCCAGCTCTTATTAACGACTCTTGCGATACGCCGGCCACGTACATCGGTCTAAGGTAGACGTCGTAGCTTCGGCCCGACCAACAAGAAGCCAATCGATACACCCAGTGACAAGAATTCAAAGACAGTAATGCCGACTGGTGGTGGAGTAGTGAAGAAGAATCCGGCTTGATCACCAGCGACCAAGAAGATCATGATAATGGCATTGATCGTCACAAGTAGCCCTGCAATACGTGGTTTTATAAAGAGCAAGATAGCTGCCGCGATAGGGATGCCGAGAGAGGCTGCAATAAAGAAAGGGACGATCGCAAAGGTGCGCAGATCAGGGTTGCGCGGTTCAAGCCCAAGAGGAGTAAGTAAGTAGCCAAACACCAACGCACATACTAGTAATACTCCGACAATCTTTCCTGTACTGCTAAGCTTTTTCATGCGTCCACACTCCTTGATTACTATATTGGTATTATAGCGCACCTACTTGGCGCTTTCGTTTGCTATGATGGAACTATGAAGACATTGAATACTTTGCAAAACGCACCGACGAAAAAAATGTGGCCTATTGGGTTGGGGGTGATTATTTTTATAGCGGCATACGTTGCGCTTTTTCTCTGGATAACACCGGGCATCGTTGAAAATAAAAAGATCGACCAAGAAGGCATACAGACGACCGGTATTTCAACCGGCGACTATCATAAAGCCACGGCATACCGAGGCGGTGGTGGCTATAAGGCATTCTACAAGTTTGAAGTTGATGGGAAAACCTATATAGCTACCGGCAACAAACAATATCCAAAGTCTGAGAATATTAAAGGTGGCATAACTGCGACCATCAAATACCTCAAAGAAGATCCTAACCAAAATAAAGCTTACGACCTTTAGTATCACGCCACGGGGCGCTCATATTTTGCTATACTAAATCAGATATGCATAAACGGTTTGCGAGAGTTCGTGTACCCCCAGTAGCTTTGTTAGTATTATTTGTTTTGGGAACATTTGCGACATGGCTTGGTGCTTTTACGGAGCCTGTCAAAGCAGCCAATTTTAGCATGCAGACCGGCTACTATGTAGGTTCTGCGACTGCACGAACAATTAGTGGCATCGGGTTTGCGCCAAATCTTGTTATTCTTAAGCCCGCAACATCAGTATCGGCCGCATTTTATAAGACAAGTGCGATGCCGTCTGATACGACCGGCTACCTGAGTGCCAGCAGTATGGCGACGGGTAGCATTATCGTGCTAACGAGCGATGGATTTACAGTTGCCGCTGGCAACTCTGTCAATAACAGCGGTGTACTCTATAGCTGGACGGCATTTGGCGGCTCGGATTGTACTGCAACGGGAACTTTTTGTGTAGGTACATACACGGGGGATGCTACGACAAACAGAACGGTCACCACCGGGTTCCAACCCAGCCTTGTGATTAACAAGTCATCCGCTAGTGTCGGTGCTCATTTTAGGACAGCGACCATGCCATCACTGCGCTCAGAATATATTAATACTGGCGCTGCAGCCAATACACTTATTACAGCACTGAACCCGACAACGTTTACGGTTGGAACGACTGACAATAGCTCTGGTGCGACATTCTACTTTGCCGCCTTTAAAGCAACCAGTGGTGTGATGGCGGAAGGTTCCTATACAGGCGATGGCACTGATAATCGTAGTATCACAAGCCCTGGCTTTAAACCGAGCACAGTTTTTGTGAAGAATTCAACGAGTGCGACCTCTGCAAACCGACGAGCAGTAATGAAGAATAATCTGCAACCCACCAACGCAGCGTCGGTTGCTGGGGATGCAGTTGCTGACGTTCCAGATTCAATACAAGACCTTGAAACTAATGGATTTCAACTAGGAACGAATGCAACCGTCAATGAAAATACGATAATATTTTACTGGTTCGCGTTCGGGAGTGCCGTCACCCCACCTGGAAGCGGCACATTTAAAATGGCTTCAGGTTCATACGTAGGAAGTGGCGTCGCGCGAAGTATTACCGGGCTTGGGTTTAAACCTGACCTTGTCCTTATAAAAGAGACTGGGACAAGCTACGCAGTATTTTCACTCAGTAATATGCCCGCCAACTCAACAGCATATCTTTCAAATGGAAGCGTAAACGTGAGCGGCTTTATCACTGCTCTTGATACTGACGGGTTCTCTCTCGGAACAAGCACCGTAGTGAATGGAGGCTCCCGTACCTACTACTACCAGGCTTTTGGTAACGCATACAAATCCGATACAAAATCGGGTGCCGCCGACTTTGCCATTGGCGCGTATAACCCTACGGTCACTGATGATACCTTCGTGCCAGGTGCGCCTTATCAACTAGATTTTATGACCATTAAACAAAACGGCTCCCAAGTCGCTGCCTATCGAACGTCAGATATGGCCGGGGACCTCAGCAACACACTCAATACAGCCGTAGAGGCACCAAACATCATTCAATCTCTGGGCGTCGGGGGGTTTCAAGTAGGTACGGCATCGACGGTAAACGTCGCCGGAGGTCTCTACTATTGGTTTGGGTTTAAGGCAGGAAGTAACTTTGTCGTAGGCAGCTATACAGGCGACGGCGTAGATGGCAAAGCGGTTACTTTGGGGAGCGGGATACAAGCCGATCATATTTGGCTTAAGTCATCAGCCGGTGGGCAGCCCTACTCTCGCCCATACGTTCTTGGAGGTGATGCAAGTATGCCGATGGCGAATGCAGTCAATGCGGCAGGGCGTATCAAAAGCATAACAAGTACCGGCATGACTGTGGGCAACAACTTCGAAGTAAACTCTAACGGCGTCGTGTATCGGTACATGGCTTGGAAGATTCCGTCGAGCGGAGTGCTCAGCAGTGATATCGTTGATAGTGGCGGAGTGACAGTTGCGAGCCCGTCCTTTGCCATGAACTCTTCAGGCTTTCCCTATGACTGCAGTGTGAGCACAGGCATTCTGGGAACAAGCGCTCAAAGAATTAGGATCAGCAATTTAACAACAAGTCCTGGTTGGACAATGTCAATCGCGGCAACGGACGGCGCAACAGCGCTTTGGCGAAATACCGGGAATACACAACAATTTGATTACAATGACTCTGGTGGCTGCAGTGATGGTGGCGATACCGACTCATTTGCCGGCAAATTACGCATTGCTCCGAGTGGCGCCACGCTGACGCCACAATCAGGTTGTAGTACTTCCAATGTCACCCTAGGATCCGACCAAGACTTTAATGAGACGTCTTTGAACTCAATTACATTGATGAGCGCATCAACCGGTGCCAGCACAAATTGCTACTGGGATTTAACTAATATCCAGCTCCAACAGACCATTCCGGTCAATCAAGCGAGTGACAGCTACAACATAAATCTGACGCTCACGACGATTGCATCATAAAACCATATTCAAGCTAACCATGAGTGTGATACACTCGAATTAATACGTTAAGTAGGGGACAGTGTGAAGACAATTCTGCGAGGTGCATTGATAGCGATTGCCGCTATAGTATTAACGACTATAGGTGGTGCTGCAACTTATGCAGCTAATAACACAAACGTGACGCAAGTCATTAATGGTGGTACTTTAACTACCGATATTCGTGATGCCAGCAAAGTCTCTGTGACGAACCCAACTTTCGCCCTGAGCGCCCTGACATTCTCGTTTAGCTGTCAAACTTCAACCGGTGCCATCGGTACAGATTCGCAGCGTCTCTACGTTGATAATCCAGGTTCAGCTAATAACGGCTGGACACTTACTATGGCAGCAACCGGTGGCATAACAGACAGCTGGAAGAACACTGGAGTAACCCAAACATTCGACTTTAATGACCCAACGACTGCAGGATGTGCCGATGGCGCTGACGCTGATAGCCGCCCAGGCCAAATGACCGTAAACCCAAGTGCGGGGACATTGACGGCTGATTGTACAAGCTGTACCTCGACCGCGATTACCAAGGGAACTTCATCTGCTTATTCACAAGGTGCGCTCGACAGCATCACTCTTCTTACCGCAGCTTCTGGCTCAGACGACAACGGCCGTTGGTACCTTACCGGCGCAACCGTCAGCCAAACTATTCCAGCCGAGCAATCTGTTGATAGCTACACCATTAATATGACCATAACTGTTACTGCCTCGTAGGTTGTGCTGTTATGACATTCTTCCCTAAATTTACTGGTCACCACTCACACATCACTCGCACGATATTTATCATTCCTATATTGATACTTGCGGGGCTCATCCTATTCCCAGTATCAAGCTACGCGGCCTCGGGGACAATTGGTGGCCGCCCCGCTAATCCCGACCCTACAAATGAACGTACGAAATCGATCTTCGTAAAAAAGATTGCCCCCGGCACACAAGCAACCGATACGGTTGAAGTCGTAAATAATTCTGATGTTACGAAAACCGTTCTGGTGTATGGCGCTGATGCCGTATCATCAAGCGGCGGGGCATTCGCCTGTGCTCAAGCTGTCGATGAGCCCTTGCAAGTAGGGAAGTGGATCGCGCTCGAGAAGAACTCGGTTGATATTCCCGCTGGCGGAAAAACAAAGATTCCATTTACTATTACTGCACCTGCCAATGCCGAGCCAGGTGAGCAAAATGGCTGTATCGTCATGCAAGAGAAGACTGGTGCTGTTATTCAAAATGGTATCGGCCTGAGTTTCCGCACGGCTATTCGTGTGGCTATCTTAGTACCTGGTGACATCCAGAAAGTCCTCACGCCACTTAGCATTACAACTTCACATACCGCTAGCAATGTCATAATCTCGCCGAAAATCCAAAATACAGGCAACGTCTCGCTTGATACTGATGTCACCGCCAGCTTGCGTTCGCTTTTTGGCATGACCATCGGCACACAGACCAATACTTACCCCGTATTGAGAGATCAAATAACCGAATGGAACTTTGAAATCGCCAAGCCTTTCTGGGGTGGATTCTATCAAGCTTCATACGACCTTTCATATGATGCCAGCAATAACTTCATTGGATCATCAGCGCCAAAAGAGATGAAAATCGTACACGGACAAAGCAAAGTAGTGTTTGTTATCCCGAGCATCCCCGCGTTGTTACTCTATGTAGCAATTATCGCCGCGATCGCAGGAGCAATCTGGAAGCTTCGCACTCGCCAGCTCCACAATGCCGCCGTAAAGGGCTGGAAAGAGCACACAGTGAGTCTACAAGATAACTTGCAAACTATCGCCAAGACCTATACTGTAAACTGGAAAACTCTTGCAAAAGAGAATAACATTAAAGCGCCGTACGTTCTGGGTGTTGGCCAAGTCATAATAGTACCGAGCAAAAAACAGCCACGCAAACGTCGCATCACACGAAAGAAATAACTTTGTTACAGCGTGTTCGTCAGCTTACTTCTTTAGGATTATTACTGATCGTCAGTGCTTTTTTGCTCGTTGCTCCAGTTTACGCCGAAGATGCTAAATTTGAAGTTACCATTACAGGGATTGAATGCGACCTTGAAGAAATATACGGCGACAATGACCCGGCAACCGTTGTTGTGCCACCATATTGTTCAAACGCGCCGCAGCCTGAAGTGCCGATTATTCCTACGCCAGAACAGCCAAACCCACCCGCTCCTACGATGCCCGGTTTTCACTTTCAACCCACAATCAGCATGGAGCCTTTACTCTACAGTAGCCCCGCAGCAACCGTAGGTCTCAAGGCCCCTGCACGATTACTCCAGCCGGTTGATTCATATCAGGCGAGTGAAAAGCTCGCCGTCTCTGCCCTTATCTTATTTGCTGTCTATATTATTGGGATCGTTATATTGACGTTACTATCTATTCGCTCGGGAGCGCTAGCCGAGAAAAACCGTTAGTGGTATACTGCATTCATGAATACAGAACACCTTTCTAAAAAACCTGCTCACGTCAAAATTGTCCGCCACATTACTAGCACGCCAGTCACAAAAAACGTCAATCGTGGTGATGCTTTTCACCATATTTCTGTTGGTGTTTCCAATCGCCTTGGTTCACCAATGGCATTCACACTGGCTATCTTACTTATCGTCGTCTGGATCGCAACTGGCCCATTCTTTAACTTCTCTGATACGTGGCAGCTCGTTATTAACACAACGACCACGATCGTCACCTTCCTCATGGTATTTGCCATCCAAAACACGCAAAACCGCGATGCCAAAGCCATGCAGCTAAAGCTCGACGAGCTTATTAACAGTAGTAGTGCACGCACTGAATTTGTTGATATTGAAGAACTCACTGATACCGAACTTGATGCCCTTCATGGCCAGTTCAAAGACCTCCACGACAAGTTTACCGACCGCACTAAGAAATAACCCTTACCGCTTTGCTTGCATAGAGTCCACCTCCGCGCCATACTGTAGGGGTGGATTTTTATTCTGAGCACTATTTTAAAGAAGTCACCCAGCGCATCTCTAGTGAGGTTCCTTTTGGGAGTGAGGTGGAATTTCTCACAACAATAGGGGGCGAACTAAATGGGGCGCAGAGTGCCGCACTAGGTGGCATCGCTTTTGGGATTACGTCTTTTATACATAGCGGGCGCGTTCCTATAAACCTTGTGAAGGCCGCCGACAACGGTGCGCAAGTTGCGTATGGCGTTTTTATGCGAGGGCTAAGCGAACAAGAACAACTACAAACGTGGGTTCAGCTCGAAGCAACAGAGGCTCTTTTTACGCGCTTTTTTGAAGGAAAGATGAGCCCTGAAGATATTAAAAGTGCACAGGAATATCTAGAACTTTGTGATATCCAGTTTCAAAAGACCCCGGGGCTCGAAGCCCTTACGAAGCGCTTCGCGCAATCATTCTCTATGAATTCTGATGAGGCATATACATTTCAACGCGGGCTCAGCATCATTCAGCATGCCGTAGAGCAAACTCAGCAAGACGTGCGACAAGCCATTGGTAGTTCTGAACTAGCAACACAGCTCGTTTCGCTCGAGGACACTCGGAAAATGATTATGGATTACTTCGTCGAAGCAACGAAGGGTATTCCCGTAACCGGTGCTGCTAATCCTGCAGAAGTTTACTTACGCATGCAAGATGCAGCCGAAAGAATATCTCATGATGTATCTATTCGGGATGTATTACCAATTGACATGCCTATTGGTATGGCTCAGGGCGTTTATTACAGGCGGAATCTTAAAGATGCTGAACGAGTCTACAACCGGCTGTCGGGCAGGAGCGCACTGGGAGGGGCATTTTCAGGGTTCGTACACGACTGGGTAGCTTCCGAGGAAGAACTACAACACGTCGATAAAGTCATGCTTGATAAAGATATCAAAGAGCATCGTCAAAATGGCCTATTCATGCGGCTCGATCGTCCAGCTATCCGCCACGTAGGGAGTGGGACATTAGTTAATTTCGGGAACGACGAAGTGCTTATCCCATTAAATTATCCGGGGCAGAAGATATTTACCACAAAATAAATCTACTCATTTTTGCTATACCTTGTCTAAGCGTATAATAGATATAGATAGGAGATTCATATGTTATCAATAGCCGACTTACGAAGATCTGCAGAAAAAGAACGCCGCCGTGCCGAAGGTCTCCGCGCGAATGCTCAAAAGGAACGCAATCGTGCCGATGCCTACGGCCCAAATGACGATCAACAAGCTCGTTTGAGCTCTATTAACGAAGCCCAGCACAGCGAAGAGCGAGCCGCTCAGCACGAGCAAACCGCTTTGACATATGAACAACAAGCCGCAGATCTTGAGACGCGCACACTCGATTTAGAACGCGAAAAACAGGCCGTCCAACAAAAGGCTCAAGACGAGATTCAACGACTCGAACAAGAAGAAAAAACACTCCGAGGATAAGAGATTAGACGCAAGGCTAGCCACTGCGAGTCTTTTTTTGCTATACTACTAATTAACAAAACATAAGCATCAAGGAGAAGCTTGTGAAAAAAATAATTAGTAGTGGGATTATCGCGATTGCGCTCGTATTCGCCGGTATTATTGCAGGCACTCATGCTGTGCAGGCCGAAACTCCAACGCTTGCAGTGCGATGCTCGACTACCCAAGCTCGATTAAACACGCTTATCGCTAAGGTTGAAGCCACAAAGACTAGCCAGCTAGCTACTTATGCAGACATTCAAGCACGTGTTGATGCAATTGCCGCCTCTGCTCAAGCGACAACTTTTGAAACCGAAAAACTAACCGCTGCGCAAACTGGAGTCAAAACCAAGATAGATACGT
>Ga0247804_10001570_pt1 | contig 10552 bp, 8 predicted proteins | sample UWRJL029104C1_FD_181142 | JGI IMG/M metagenome (GOLD analysis project Ga0247804, IMG submission 181142) | Plant litter microbial communities from Arlington Agricultural Research Station in Wisconsin, United States - UWRJ-L029-104C-1 | ecosystem: Environmental > Terrestrial > Plant litter >...
AGTAGTTCTACCAATTACCCGATAACCACGTCCAACATAGCCCGCGGCGGTTACGACATTACCGTTACAAAATTCAACAGTACCGGTACAGGCATTATTGCTTCCACTAAGATCGGCGGTACGCAGGATGACGGCGTTAACATCCGCCATAAATATGCGCCCAACCCGGTGCCCAACAATCCTACCGATGTAACGCGCCGCAATTATGGCGACGATGCGAGGAGCGAAGTGATACTGGATGGTGCGGGTAATACCATTGTTGTTTCCTGTACGCAGTCCACCGACTTCCCGGTATCCGTCGGTGCTGCCCAATCCACTTTCGGCGGCGGCCGGCAGGATGGTGTGGTGCTAAGGTTCAATGCCAGCCTCGCGGTTAATTTCAGTACCTTCTTTGGCGGTTCGGGCGATGATGCGTGTTTCGTTACTTCCATCAACCCCACCAACGGCAATATTTTTGTTGCCGGCGGCACCAACAGCACCAACCTTCCCGGCGATAGAACGAGCGTGATCAATGCTGCTTACCAGGGCGGCGAATGCGACGGGTTTGTTACCGAAGTAGCGGCAAGCGGCGCCCCGTTCCTCAAAACTTCTTACATGGGCACCGGCGGTAACGACCTGGTGTACGGCATACAGTTCGACCGGTTTGGTTTCCCTTACATCATGGGTACTACTACGGGCGCCTGGCCGGTGATCAACGCTACTTTCAGCAATCCCAATTCCAAGCAATTCATTAGTAAGCTGCAGCCGGACCTCTCGGCTTACGTTTACTCAACCGTATTCGGTACCGGTTCCGCCTTACCCAACCTTTCGCCGGTAGCTTTCCTCGTGGATCGTTGCCAGAATGTATATGTTTCGGGCTGGGGTGGCGGCATCAATGCGGGTCAACGTTATCCTACAGCCGGTACGGCCGGCTTGCCGGAAGTAAACCCGCTGTCGGGCATACCGCCTGCCGATGGCGCCGACTTCTACTTTTTTGTGTTGGAAAGGAATGCTTCAAGCCAGTTGTTCGGTACCCACTTCGGGCAGAACGGCGGGACGGGCGACCACGTAGATGGCGGTACCAGCCGCTTTGATGCGAACGGTATTATTTACCAGGCCATCTGTGCCAACTGCGGGCGCGACGTGCCTTTTCCTACCACCGCCGGCGTATGGTCGCCCCGCAACGGTTCGCTCAGTTGCAACGAGGCGGCCGTTAAAATTGAAATGAACTTTTCCGGCGTCGGTGCCAGCGTGCAGGCCAAGATCGATGGCGCTATCGATACCGTTGGTTGCGTACCGCTTACCATCACTTTCACCGATACACTGGCCAAGGGAAAAACATATATATGGGATTACGGTGACCCGTTCAGCCCTAAAAAAGATACTACTTTTGCGCCCAATAATTCAGTTTCGCATACCTACAACCAGGTGGGTACTTACCAGGTAATGCTGGTAGCCATCGATTCGTCTACCTGTAATATTGCCGATACGGCTTACGTGACCGTAAGGGTGGGGGATAACGAAGTGACGCCTGATTTTTCTTTTGTAAAATTAGGGCCCTGCAATAGTCTCCAGTTCCAGTTTAATAACCTGACGACCGCGGTGGTGCCGACCTATACAAGTCAAACCTTTATTTGGGATTTCGGGGACGGATCGCCCAGGGTGAGAATGGGTTTTGGCCCGGTAGTACATACTTTTCCTGCTACGGGTATCTATAAGGTGAGGTTGATTGTGGATGACGCGGTTTTCTGTAATTCGCCCGACTCAATTGAAAAAACCTTGAGGATAAGTCCGAATGTAAAAGCACAATTCAATACCCCGTCAAGAGGTTGCGTTCCTTATACGGCTGTTTTTGAAAACACTTCATTGGGTGGAACGGACTTTATATGGGAGTTTGGCGACCTGACGACTTCCACGGATCCTAATCCTACCCATACCTATACCGCTACAGGTACTTACAATGTACGATTGATCGCCATCGATTTAAGTACCTGTAACCTGCGCGATACCTCTGCTTATTTCCAGATAACGGTCTATCCCATACCTACCGCGAACTTTACCTGGTCGCCCAACCCGCCTACGGCCAACACGTTCACGCAGTTCACAAACCAGTCGATCGGTGCGAACCGGTACCTGTGGGATTTTGGTGACGGCGAAACGTCTACGGCGGCCAACCCGCGCCACCTGTTCAATGCTACGGGTACCTATGCCGTCACCCTCTATGCTTACAATGTGGCGGATTGCGTGGACAGCATTACAATGAATGTACCGGCAGTGGTGGTGCCGTTGCTGGATGTACCCAATGCCTTTACGCCCGGCAGGTTTACCGGTGCTGCCGATGTGATCAGCGTAATGGGTTTTGGCATCGGTAAAATGAACTGGAAAATATACAACCGGTGGGGGCAGGTGGTGTTTGAAACCGAAGACCGCAAACGCGGCTGGGATGGAAAATTCAAAGGCGTATTGCAACCGATGGATGTATATACCTATACGCTGGACGTGATCTTCACAGATGGCAAAAAATTAAGGAAGACGGGCGACATTACTTTATTAAGATAACGACTAAAATATAAAAGGGGGGAAAGATGATCCGATCAATGATTAAATTAAGCTTGCTGGTAATGGTACTGGTGCAAAGCAGTGTTTCGCTGCAGGCGCAGGACCTTCACTTTTCACAATATTTCAATAACCCATTGCTCACCAACCCGGCGAATACGGGCTTTATACCCGATGCCGATTACCGGCTGGGCGCTACTTACCGCAACCAGTGGAGCAACGTGATGACACTGCCTTATAAGACCAGTGCTATCTTCGGTGATGCCCAGCTTTTCAGGAACCAGCTGGAGAACGGCTGGCTGGGCCTGGGTGCCGTATTGCTGCACGATGTAGCCGGTAGCGGCAGTTTGCGCAGTACCAAGATATATGGCTCGGTGGCGTATCACCAGATGCTGGGCAACAGCAGTCTCGTTTCTGCCGGCTTTAATGTTGGCTGGGCCAATAAACGCATCGACCAGTCCAAACTGAAATTTCCTGACCAGTTCGACGGTAAGTTCTTCGACAATACCTTGCCGACCTCGGTGGTATTGGTGAATAACAACGTGAGCTTCCTGGATGTACAGGCGGGTATGAACTATGCGTATTTCCCGGATGAGAATACTTACCTCAATGCGGGTTATTCCATCAGCCATGTGAACAGGCCGAAGGAAACTTTCTTCAACGAAACATCCAATGAAGGCAGGATACCTTTCCGCCATACGGCTTTCCTCAACGGTATATTGAAGGTGCATCCACGGTGGATCATCAATCCCAACGCTTATTTTTCCATGCAGGCAAAATCTACGGAGGTTGTTGCCGGCATTAATGCGAATTATAACCTTTCCGAATTTGGCGAAAAGCAACTCATTGCCGGGCTGTATTACCGCCTGGGTGATGCGATCGCACCGGTGCTGGGTTTTGAACTGGGTACGCTGAAGCTTACCTTCAGCTACGATGTTACGATGTCGGGCCTGAACCAGTTCAACGGTTACCGTGGCGGCAGCGAGATCAGCCTGGTGAAGCGGGGATTTTACCCGGATAACGTTGACAGGCAGGCGTTGTGTCCTAAGTTTTAATTTTTATTACACGAATTTTAAGGCACGAATTACACGAATTGTTTATGAGTGGTCACTCCTTAGAGTGGCCCATTCATAAACAATTTAATGGAGTTAACCGCTGTTGGGTTTTCATTGGCGGGATGATTTAATAGAAAGGGACGTCCTGGGAGTAAATCACTCTACCAGATTGAAAAAATCAGGAGAATCATATTGATCACGTCTAATCACAGTTCCGACAATAAAAAACGCCTCCATACAGAGGCGTTTTTGCAGGGTGCGAATTATTTTATTCTTTATCGATCGTGATCTTGAAATGGTCTTCCTTAAAATAGTGGCGGTATTTATTGGTAACATCGGCTGACTGCTTTTTGCCATCGATGTACAACTCTTTGTTTTTGTATTCCAGTTTAAAACCTTTCTTCGTATCGATGAGGCCGTCTTTCTCCATTTCGGTGAACATCGCGCGGGTTTGTTTTAATTCTTCTTTTGCTTGGCTGATGCCGGCTTTGGCTTCCTCCATGATCTTGCTGAAATCTATCTTCGCTATTTCATTTTTACTTTTTTCGATTTCCAGCCTGGCACCGGCGAGTTCTTTTTCGATGGCTTTTGTATCGATCTTACTCATCTCTGCTTTGGCTTTTTCTATTTCAACCTTTGCTTCTTTCAAGGCTTTTTCAACTTCAACATCTACGTCGATGTCTTCCAGGGAAGATTTCACTTCCTGCATGATCTTTTCAAAATCGATGTTTTTAACAGCGTCGGTGGCTTCCTTCATGATCTTTGTCATGTCGATGGAAGCGATGCTTTCATTCACATCTCTCAACAGCCGGCCCATGTCAAGCCTTTCCAAAGTGCCCGCCGCTTCGAGCATGGTTTTGTCCAGTTGTTCCGAAAGATTGTCGAATTCTTTCATGGTCATGGAACCTTCATTGACCTTTTCGGGCAACGTGTCTTTAAAATTTTCATTGTTACCGAACTGGCGAGGAATGAAAGGGGAATCCTGGAATGACATCATAACGATGCCGATGCTGAGCGCGGTGGCCAATCCCAGCAAGGATTTTTTGTGCTTTAAAATAAATTGTTTCATGGCTTTACTTTAAGTTGGTTAAGAATGGTTATTACGAAGTACTTCGTAGCAAATATAAACAGCTATTTGAAATTTAAAAATGGACAGGAGAATTTTAACATTTCAAATGGGCGATCCCGATTTTATGGACTCGCTATTTTATACGATTTTTACATAAATAAGTTACAGACCCATGGGCGATGATATAAAGAACGCTGTACAGCAACTGGCTGCTTTTAAAAAGATCGTAGGCGATGAATATGTTTTTGTAGATGATGAAAGTCTTGGTCACTATGCCCATGACGAAACGGAGAACCTGCATTTTTTACCTGACATAGTGATCAAGCCCAGGACAGCTTTGGAAGTAAGCGCCATCATGCGCACCTGCAATGAATACGGTATTCCCGTAACACCCCGGGGTGCCGGTACGGGACTCAGCGGTGGTGCGCTGCCGCAATTTGGCGGCGTGTTATTGTCCACCGAACGCATGAACAGCATCCTCGATATCGATGAAAAGAACCTGCAGGTAACGACTGAACCGGGGGTGATAACCGAAGTGTTACAAAACGCGGTGAAAGAAAAAGGTTTGTTCTATCCACCCGATCCGAGCAGCCGCGGCAGTTGTTTTATCGGGGGTAATATTGCAGAGAACAGTGGCGGGCCCAAAGCCGTGAAATACGGTGTGGTAAAGGATTACGTGCTGAACCTGGAAGTGGTGCTGCCCTCGGGCGACATCATCTGGACGGGCGCCAACGTACTCAAAAATTCAACGGGTTATAACCTCACGCAACTGGTGGTGGGCAGCGAAGGTACCCTCGGCATCGTAACGAAAATTGTATTGAAATTGCTGCCTTTCCCGCAACACGACCTGCTGATGCTGGTACCTTTTAATTCGATCGAAAAAGCGGGCGAAGCGGTAAGCGCCATCTTCAGGGCAGGCTTTACGCCCAGCGCTTTGGAACTGGTGGAAATAGATGCACTGTTGATCGTGAGCGCCTTTGTTGACAGTTCGGTGGTACCGGTTACACCGGGCACAGCCGCGCACCTCATCATAGAGGTAGATGGGAATCACCCCGACATACTGATGCGTGAAATGGAATCGATCGCCGAATTATTATTGGCTTACGATTGCGGTGAAGCCTTCTTTGCCGATGACGCACAGCAGAAAGCGGAACTATGGAAGTTACGGCGACGCGTAGCCGAAGCGGTAAAGATAGACGGCTATACGATAGAAGAAGATACGGTGGTGCCGCGTGCTTCCCTGCCTGCGTTGATCCGCGGTGTAAAAGAATTGGGTATCCGGTTTGATTTTAAAGCCGTTTGTTATGGACATGCGGGCGATGGCAACCTGCACATCCGCATAAAAAAAGAAGGTAGTATTTATAGCCTCGACAACCCGGCGGTGATACCGGCCTTACGCGCTTTGTTTGCCCTGGTGAAAAGCCTCGGCGGTACCATCAGCGGGGAGCATGGCATCGGCCTCATACAAAAAGAATACATGGACATCATTTTTGAAGAAGCGAACATGCAATTGATGCGGGGCATTAAGAAAGTGTTCGACCCGAATAATATATTGAACCGGGGAAAGATATTTGATTTGGTGGATTAGGAGTATAGGAGTTAGGGTTGAATGTTGTTGAAAGTAGTTGAAGGAGACATTATTGGTTTAGAAGGTTTAGAAAGTTTAGCGGGTTTAGAGAGGGCCTGCGGCTAACGAAAATAAATTCGTGTAATTCATGTAATTCGAAATTCGTGCAATAAAAAAATCATATGAAAAAAATAATAGCGATCACTTTATTATCCTTCCTTACTGTTGCCGCATGGGCGCAGGATGAAGAAGATAAAGCAGAAGAAAGGAAAGGCGGTTTTAAAAAGGACCATCTCTTTACCGGCGGTAGCCTCACGGCTTCTTTCTCGGGGAATACATTGGCCGTAGGAGCCGCGCCGGTTTTGGGTTACAGCATCAACCGTTTTTTGGATGTGGGTGTGCAGTTCAGTTTCCTGTATTATTCCAACCGGCACGTGGAGTACGTGGATGGCAACGGCTTTTATTATTACAGTGATGATAAATACAGGCAAACGAATTTCGGCCCGGGCGCTTTTGTGAAGTTTTACCCCTTGCGTTTCCTGTTCATACAGGCGCAGGGCGAATTGAATTTCATCAACCAGAAATACATTTATGCCGACGGTTACCCAAGCGAACGTTCTTCGGTATCGGCGCCGAGCTTATTGCTGGGAGCAGGTTATGCGAGCGGCAGGGAAGGCGTGGGCAATCTCTTTTATTATATTTCCATTGCCGTGGATGTGATCGGCGACCGCAACTCGCCTTACGTGGAAGCATTGGCCAATGGCCGGAAGAACCTGTTGCCCGTACTGCGGGCCGGTTTGCAGGTGCCTTTGTTCCAGGGAAAGAAGAACCGCCAGTTTTAAGCGGGTTGTAATAACTGTTCAAATGCCGTTTCGTCGTTCATTACTATGAGGCGGTGTTCGGGTTTATCGTACAGGAAATTTTCTGACCCCATTGTTTTGATGTGCGCCAGCAGGTGATCGTAAAAGCCGGCGGTGTTGAGGATGAATATTTTTTTATTGTGTATGCTCAACTGGTTCCAGGTAAGCATTTCAAACAATTCATCGAGCGTACCATAGCCGCCGGGCAACACGATGGCCGCATCGCATTTTTCGTACAGCATGCGTTTGCGGGTATGCATGTCTTCTACCACGATCAGTTCGGTAATACCGTTGTGCTGGTGTTCAAATTGCGCCAGCAGGTGCGGGATGATGCCGACGACATGGCCGTTGCCTTCCAGTACCGCGTTGGCAACCGCCCCCATGATGCCTTTGTTGCCGCCTCCATAAATAAGCGTGATGCCATGTCGGGCCAGGAAGCTGCCGAGCATTTTCGACTGCGCTTCATACAAGGGATGGTTGCCACTTTTGGATCCGCAAAAAACTGCCAGTGAACTGATCATGTTAAAATTTGTATCTTCAAACCTAATTAAAATTCTTTACTCCTGCATTGCTTTGCTTTTCGTAATTAAAATTTAATCAATGTCGCCTACACTTCTTTTCTCTTTTGTTATCGGTTATTTTTTATTGTTGCTCGTCGTTGCTTACTTCACGTCCCGGAACTCCAACAACGAGTCATTTTTTATCGGCAACCGCAACAGCAACTGGCTGCTGGTTGCTTTCGGTATGATCGGTACTTCATTGAGCGGCGTAACTTTCGTGAGCGTTCCGGGTACGGTAGGCAGCGGGGCCTTTCAATATTACCAGGTGGCGATCGGTTACTTTTTTGGTTACCTCATCATCGCGTTCGTGTTGCTGCCATTGTATTACAAGCTGAACCTTACTTCTATTTATAATTTTTTAGAAAAACGTTTCGGGCCGGTAAGTTATAAAACCGGTGCCTTGTTCTTCATCGTATCGCGGGCCTTTGGCGCCACGGCCCGGATGTACTTGGTGGTGAACATCCTGCAACTTTTTATCCTTGATAAAATGGGCGTTCCTTTCTGGGTAACGTCCCTCATTATCCTGGTATTGATCTTACTCTATACTTTTGAGGGCGGCGTGAAAACGATCGTTTATACCGATACGCTTCAAACCACGTTCATGCTAACGGGACTGGTGGTGTGCATCGTGGCCATCATGAACAAGATGGACATGAACTTCGGCCAGGTGATGGACAGCCTGCAAAGCAAAAGCCTCACCAGGATATTCAACACCGATGTCAACTCTTCCGCTTTCTTTTTGAAACAGATACTGGGCGGCATGTTCATCACCATCGCCATGACGGGGCTGGACCAGGAAATGATGCAGAAGAACATCAGCGTGCGCACATTGCGTGGTTCGCAGAAGAACATGATCACGCTCAACATCGTATTGATGGTGGTGATCTTTTTATTTTTGCTGATGGGCGGTTTGCTGTACCTCTTTGCTGAACAGAATGGCATTACGGTAAAAGGCGATGACCTGTTCCCTGCCATTGCCCTGGGCGATACTTTATCATCCGTGATCTCCGTGATCTTCATCATCGGGTTGATCTCCGCCTTGTTTCCCAGCGCTGATGGTGCATTGACGGCCCTTACATCTTCTTATTGCATCGACATATTGGGGCTTAAAAAAAGGGACGACCTTACCGAAAAGCAGAAAAAAACAACACGCCTGACCGTGCATTTAAGTTTTGCCGTGATCTTCTTTTTACTGGTGATGTTCTTCTGGTTCATCAACGATAAATCCATCATCGACGTGATCCTTAAAGTGGCGGGTTATACCTACGGACCCTTGCTGGGCCTTTTTGCTTTCGGCATTCTTACACACCGGAGCATCAAGGATAAATATTCACTGATCATTTGTATCCTGTCGCCCATCATCATCCTGTTGCTCGACCTGGTCAACAACCCTGCGTGGTTCGTCAACCGTTTTGGTTTGTCGGCCGAAACCGGTGATGCGCTTAGCCGCCTGTCCACTTCCTTATTCCATGGTTATAAAATGGGCATCGAGATACTGATCCTGAACGGGCTGCTCACCTTCTTCGGCCTTTGGCTGATCTCGAAAAAAGACATCAAAAGAGAGTTGGAGAAAGAAGTAAACGAATCTGACAAAATAGTGTTAAGCATCGGGGAAAATTAATTTTTGCAGCAGAATGTTGTAATTTTACCGCGTTAGTAAGTGCCATTCATCACTTCACCTTAGTGACGAATGGCATTGCTTTTAAACGAAACAATCATCGTATGAACGGAACAATCAACGTGGCCCGCCAGCGCCAGTGGAAAGAGAGCCAGGCACACAGCAGCTGGCAGATATTCAAGATCATGGCAGAATTTGTAGATGGCTTTGAAGCGCTGAGTAAAATGGGTCCCTGCATTTCCATCTTCGGCAGTGCGCGTACGCAGCCGGGCAATCCTTATTACGAGATCGCGGTGGAAATATCCAAACGCTTGGCGGAGGAAGGTTTCGGCATCATCACCGGTGGCGGCCCGGGCATCATGGAAGCCGCCAACAAAGGCGCGTCTATTGCCGGGGGTAAATCCGTCGGGCTCAACATCGACCTGCCTTTTGAGCAACACGCCAATCCTTTCATCGACCGCGACAAAAGCCTGCAGTTCGATTTCTTTTTCGTACGCAAAGTAATGTTCGTAAAATATTCGCAGGGCTTCATCATGATGCCCGGCGGTTTTGGTACCATGGATGAATTCTTTGAAGTGGCCACGCTTATACAAACCGGCAAGTTCAAGGAAAGCCCGATGATACTGGTAGGCAAAAGTTACTGGCAGGGATTGCTGAAGTGGATGAAAGAAACCATGGGTGAACAGGAAAAGAACATCAACATGCAGGACCTCGACCTGTTGCAGTTGTTTGATACCGCCGAAGAAGTGGTCACCTTCCTGCTTGATTTTTACAAGAACAAACCTCTCGCCCCTAATTTTTAAAATGGAACTGATACCGCATAACGTAGAGGCATACGCGAAGTTGTATACTTCGCCGCTGGATGCTGTGCTGGATGAGATCGAGCGGCACACCAATGCTAACCATCCTCATGCGAATATGCTGAGCGGCCATGTACAGGGCAAGGTGCTGGAAACGATCAGCAGTATGGTACGGCCGGAGCGGGTTTTGGAGATCGGTACATTCACCGGCTTCAGCGCGCTTTGTCTTTTAAAAGGGATGCCACCGGGCGCAGTGTTGCATACGCTTGAATTAAGGGAAGAAGATGCAGCTACGGCGAAAGGTTATTTTGAAAAAGCAGGCGCCGGCAAAAGGATCGTACAACATACCGGCGACGCACTGTCCATCATCCCTGGTATTAAGGAAACCTGGGACCTGGTATTCATCGATGCCGATAAAGTGAACTATATTAATTATTACGAATTAACTTTACCGCTGTTGAGGTCCGGAGGCTGGATAGTGGCAGACA
>Ga0247804_10001571_pt1 | contig 10552 bp, 7 predicted proteins | sample UWRJL029104C1_FD_181142 | JGI IMG/M metagenome (GOLD analysis project Ga0247804, IMG submission 181142) | Plant litter microbial communities from Arlington Agricultural Research Station in Wisconsin, United States - UWRJ-L029-104C-1 | ecosystem: Environmental > Terrestrial > Plant litter >...
TATCGTGGGCTTCTGATTCAGACTGCTGATTTTTAATTGTAACCTTCCACTTAAAGGACAACTTGTAAAACTGCCAATATAAGATTGTTATGTAGTAGGTCAACCTTGACCCAAGCTCGGCCAGCCTGCCAATCTAATCTCGCCAATTTCTGTTTTGTTCTAAGGCGTGGTGAGGTAGAATTTCATCTTTAAGACTATGGTGTTACGCCATTGTCAAGACAATCACTGTTCTGGTTTAGTGTTAAACAACTATTTCAAAGTATGATATCATAAATTCCAATTCAAGCTAGGACCATTCAATTCGTATTAGCCACCAATATGAGACCTATCTTATGAGCTTCTACATTTGCATCGTCACATGTGCATGGATGTACAATTTAATATCGTATATCACCGGAGTCGAGTCTGAAACTGTATACTTTTCCTGAGCTTTAAATTTGAAACCCTGTCATTAGAGGGTCACAGTTGATGTACCTAATCTTACATGTTGCGAGAAAGCCGCTTAACTGGCTGAGATGGTCTGCAACTTAAATTCGGTAATGCATATCATACCTGTAGAGATAACGGGCGCAGGGTTGGTATGGTCTATATTTCGTGCAGCATAGAACCGAGATCTGGGAACTTCAAATTTCCTACAATGTTTTACATCCTAGTGGTTGATTTACGACAAAAAGTTTAGGAGACCTAGAGAAGCACTTGTCAACTATTACTCGCTTGTTGAACTTGTGAAGGGCTAAAAGTATGAACGCTGAATACTCAATCAACATATCTGGCTTATTTTGACGTTTTCATTTGACTAGCTTGTCTTGTTTGACGTTGAAGTTGAGTGAACCATGGAATAATTTATCAACCTTTAATTATGAGTTATCGCAAGCGACTTCGCTAATACATTGAGACATTCACTCACGTCTGGGCCCATAAATCTCTTTTGAAGCTCCATTTATCTCTCAATACAATTAATATTATTGCCTTCACTACGATCCATATAGAAAAGACCAAGAACTTTCCCCTCTTATATCATAGAAACATGCCTCTGCTTGATTGCATCTTTGCAATGTGCTGCATTGCAGATATCGTATTATATTCCTGTCCTCTCATTCAGCTCCAGCCCGAGTTTCACAGTGACGATTGGCTTACCCGGTACTCAGTATATTCCTAGATCTTCCATTGATTTTTTAATAAACATTAAGACTTGAAGCGGTCGCATCAGTGACGCTATTAATGTGTCTCGCGCATCTCTTGTCATTTGCTGCTTCTACCTGTCTGATAGAATGCAACCTCAAATGCTTCGAGTTTGGCTCTCATCTTTTGCCTCGCTGTGGCTACCGTAGTATGAGGCATACCCCATACTAATATCCTAGGATAGTAGTCTGAAAATAGGAAGAGTTCCAGTCGTCTGGATCGCAACAGGCGTCTTTCAGCATGTTTTAGCTTTTGAGGTATGTGCCTGAGAAATGAAGATGTTAGCTAGATGAGTCTCAAAGTATTAGAAATTAACAGTAAGTTCTAAGTGGTCCAAAGCTACACATACCCTGTTTTTATGCCATTGGCTGTCATCGTAGAAGTAGCTTCGTTTTCCGTCATGCTATCACTTAGACTTAGAGATTGAAGCTCTTCGACTAGCTGTCTAATGTATTGGTTCGCACAACAACACAATGTATCAGAGTGATGTGTATAGAGTTGGGGATTAAAAATGCATTGATTTGTTCTCCCCAGGTTGATATCTATCCCAGATCTGAATACAGTAGAGACAAAGGGGTTTCAAGGGATTGTGATGTTGCGCCTGTATCTTTGGGAAGCTTCGAACAGCTGCACTATTCATCAGGCTTCTCGGGCTAACGTATTCCCAAGATACGAGCATGGATACGCACAATGCCCCCGGGTTTGAAGTGCATTTCTTGGACGCTGTCTAAGTTAGCTATAGTATTTGCCAGAATCTAATTGGTAACAAGAGACTACACTTCATGTAAGGTAACTTTTAACATGGGGGCCATACAAACTTTCATGAACCGCGGTGGACTTCAAGGTCGAATGAAATCTCATGACACCTGTGTAACGTGTCATATTCTACCCGCTGTATCTCACTACTCTACAACCAACGCAGGCAAATACCGAGCTTTCTTGGTTCCAGCATTCAGAATCAATCGTGAGATAGCTTTGCCGAAGGTTTGATTTCGGGAGAGCATGGCTGAACTTCATGACAGTGTTAGCTAGTTCAGGGCTTTGTAGACGTGCAAGTGAGATCTCGGTCCAGTTTTGTCTATTTTAAAGCCCGTATAGTGTTCAAGACATTCAACATTCGCCTTGGTGCTTTTCAGGAGATGAGTCTTAATATATGGTCACATGATTTGCTATCTCGGGAACGAGTGAACCAATGCTATTGCCCAATGCTAAAAGACCACAGGATCTTCTAAAGAGGTGGTCTATTTTAACACTTGAGGATTTTCTTCAAAACATTCTGTGCCTCGATTTCTTTTTTTCAAACCTTATGTAAACAGTTCCAATTCTTTCAAGTATATTAAAAACTTAGCAATATGTTTTCGCTGGCCTGCTTTGGTTTTAAATCTGATTGCAAGCCTCAGCCTGCTCATTTTCCTTCTATTTCTAACCATTTGAAATAGGGCTTCCCTTCGCCCCCAATATACGAATTCCAACAGCTACTCTAGCGACTGCCTAGAACATTGCTTTGATAAAACCTTACAAATTAGCTTGTAAAGGATTTCTCATCTTGGCTATTTATCGGAACAAACTTAAACGCCTGATCACCGGCTCCTCTTATGATGTACTAGCTACCTTTTGTGGGCCGTTAAAAAGTCTGACCGTTGGCGATGGGTGTGATGTGATGCTTTTATCGACAGTTGTTTTGTGTTGCGCGCCATTTACGCTGGCATAGCCCAAAACTGGGCTTCCATACGCGACTTAAGTAGCAGTTGAAAATATCCTTGAGCTCAGCTGAATCTCTTCTCCTTCAAGCCTTGCCAAACAACTGATTGTGAGTCCTGATGCGTATATGGAGTATGCAATATTCAGATTGAACCATTGAGCTATTGATGTAAAAGTGATGTTCCACTTTATTGGGACACATAACAAGCTTTCCATGTCTGTAACCTTGATGCTCTAACACTGCTCTTACCTAAGATTCGTGTTATGAAGTCTTTCCAACATCAAATCAGCGAGGAGGAATCCTAGGGAACTTGGGCGCTGCGGGAAATTTTAGGAGTGTTCTTCTGCGTAGCACGGCCAACCCCCATACGAGTCCGAATGCCATGCCACCCAGATGGTCAGCGTGTCCAACAAACGGGAGCCACCCTTGATTAATTGCCGTAATACTAAACACCGCTGCTCCAGCCATAAAACTCCACATTGGCATTGGAATCCAGAAGAATTCCACCCGCATGCGAGGCATAACACAGGTCAGAGCAGTACAAATTCCAAGTATCGAGCCCGATGCTCCAACGGCAGCTTGATTGATATGAGTGTTTGCTTGCTTCCACAAGCGCTCTTGAGCAAAGGCTCCGACAACGCCAGAACCAACCCAAAGTATTGCCAACATTCGGGTCCCAAACTGGGCTACAAACATTGGGCCAAAACTCCAGAAAGACATCATATTCAGTATCAGGTGTAGACCACTAATATGCGTAAATGTAGAAGTGAGATAGACCCAATATCGCCCCTCTTTTATGTTGTCCATAGAAAAGACCATGTTTCGGCGAAATGTTCTCAACCATTGTATAGCTTCGTGTGAGCCTTTCCGTGCTTCAATTTCCCACTTCCAATTTGCTGCGAAAACTCCTGCACATGCAAGTACTATAGATCCCGCCACTATGTGAGGCGTATTTGGATTTGGTGCACTTCGGGGACTGTATGGGCTGTCATTCTGCGCTTGCCACCTTGGGCTGGGCCTCCTGAACGACAAAGAAGAGGTATTGGTGAACGGCCGTTGAAATTGCTGGAGAACGCTCGGTCTAAATTGCATCGACTATAATTACAATTAGCACATTTCATAGCCATCGTAGTAGACTATCGTACCTGCGCTCGTGCAATTGATCGAATATGATAGAGGCGAATGTTGGCAATACTATTGAGCTTCTGCCAACGTGCCATCGTATTGGTTTAGGAGACAAAAGAGATTGCGTAGCTGGGGATATCTTGAACAATTGAACCCACTCTGGAGTACACCGCTATCTATATATAACGCATATGAGAAGGCTCAGTAATTGATGCTGTTTGGTAGGGTTGCAAGGGTAACCGAATTGTTATTATTCTAGATCATGGTGGCTGGTCGTCGAGACATCCAAAAAGCTTCCGTAATCAACTACACAATTATTCATACGCAATATTTCGACAATAAAAAATCATTAGTATCTCCAAAAATTTCAAAGTTAATAATGAGTCTTAATGGAATGTGAGAATGTTCTCGGTAATACATCTTTATTTTGGAGGTTTCGTGGTTACTATACAGAGTTTGGGACACTATTTACAACTATTATACAATATTACATTGGCGCACTTCTTCCACCGAGTTATTTCAATACAGCAAAGTTGTATTTTGTCTGGCCGTTTCCCGCTCCTTCTCCAACATTGCTTGCTTTATCTTTTCTCTCCAGCCTCCAAAGCTGCTAGGGGCGAATGCTGGTAAACTCCAAAGGATATTCAATTCTCTGCCTCGTTCACCTCTTAAGGCTGACTTTTGAGTAGCATCAATAGTAGAAATAATCTCTAGAGTGTGTTTGTCCCAGTCTAACGCAGACTGTTCCATTTCCGTGAGGAGGGCAAGAACAGCTGGATAATCATCTCGTCGATGCCAGTGAATAATCATTAATTCATTATATAGTTGGGTGGTACCGCCAAGAACATGGGAGAACAGACCCAAGGACTTTATCTTCGGGAGGATCGAAAGTGTGAGGAGAGAAGGTTTCGCAAAGGACCGATCTAGTAAACGAAGGCCAAGTAAGAGATGTGATGGATAGAGAGGTCCATCCCGTGCTAAAGCTGATATACCATCTTCTGTTATAGTAGTCGACGATGGTTCAGTCAGACTGGCCTCATCGGGTGCCAGAGCCAATGTGCCCCTTTCCTCAGTACTAGTCGATGTTGGCTCTGTAACCAACATTTGCGATTCAGGCGTAGTAGCAGTAGCGATATCAGCCTTCTTCCTCGGGTTTTTTGACTTTTTGTCTACCGTTTTTGCTACAGTTTTGGCTTTTGGTTCTGTCTTCATGTTTCCTAGTCCAAGTCTAGGAATCAGAGAGAATACCTCTTTTTCCATGACACTCCACAACTCAAAGTCCGTTTTCGCAGCTCGCATAAGTCTCTCGACTCGCTCTCGCTCAGGCTTTCGTAATTCCTCTAATTTCAAGTCCATTGCTTCATCTCCAATTCTTTCGTTTTCAGTCTGGTCTGCGTTAGCATCCAGCTTGAATCCAATTGCCCGCGCGGCTGCTGCTCGAAGCGCAACTGGATACCGCTTTACCATCTCCTCCATCTCTTCTTTCGTCAATTCTTTAGCTGCACTTGTCATTATCTTCCCAACACTTTTTGTCGCGCTTGACTTATCCTTCAACACCACGTCAGCTTCACTATTAGACTCATCCTTGAATAAGTCAAGACTAGGGGGCGCATTCCGCACAGCTTGTTGTTGTCTTGCGAAGATATCAGAAAACAATTTCTGGAAAACCTGCTTTTCCGATGGTGTAATGGTAGATGTGCGATCCAAGTCCGGGTCCATCCTTGAGGTCAATTGGTCAATTGCATCCCTTTCCTCATAAACATCAACTTCCTCAGAAAAGTTTATGCTATTGTACTCCTTTCCATCACTAGTACCAAACTCATCAAACTCAACACTGTGACGGTGTTTCTCCCCATCCGCGAGTCTCTCTTGTTCCCTTCTATTGACCAGGCTATTGTCGATCAAGTCCTCTGGCACCATCCATGTTTTCCTGACAATACTTCCGGTTACTCCATCAGTGATCTCTGGCTTGCCATCAGCACCTGAGGTATCAAATTGAGAAGGTTCTGGCCCGTGGATGTTGGTAGTTCTCTTTATGACCAAACCCTGATTCCCCTCTGCTAATTGAAAAGGGTCATTGATATCGATGTTCCCTCGATCTGTTCGCACCTTAAATGCAGGGCGTCGGCTTGATTCTTTGCGGTTGTTGTCATCTTCTGCCAATCTCCGTAAATTCCCCAGTCCTCTTGTACCAGTTGTCGTGATAAGTCGTGGTTGTGTCCTCCACTGTAGGCTGGCTAGTGTCCTGGTTTGATAGAGGAAGGGCGTTGCTGTAGAACGAACAGATAAATGTATGGACTCATAAGCTACCTTTGACCCCATTTTTTAAGATCAGTCCAAAACCGCTTCCATTAGATAGATATACGCGGGAATGACAGTTGTCTATGTTGCCCAAATTATTTCTCTAGTGCACAGACAAACATCCATTTGCTTACATAATTCGGCAATTATAGCCGAAACCCCTACCCGTCCAATTATCCGTGCCGAAGCAAACAACGATGTTACTCGTTTTTTCTTACTTATACACATTTGCGTCAGGCGGAGATTAAGCTAGAAGTTCTTGCAGTTAACAGCTGTCTTAAATAAATAAAGCATACGAGAAAGACTAGGCTCTGTCAAATATTCCCCTTCCCTCAGATTGAAGTAGGGATAAACTTAATATATGTTAAAAGTGTATCTTCCACAATAAAAGCTCACTAAATAAAGCTTACTATGATGCACACCTAGCTGCTGATTCTCTTCAGTACGCCTTTGTCCCGTCCTTCAGCCTCACATGCAAATCTACGGAAAGCCACGTATCCGAATTGGCAAGTACAATGTTACCCGAAACTATGAGAATTGAACATCAATCTGAGGCTGTAAACTGTGAGCACTGTAATTCTTTCCGGTTATTAGGAAATATCTCATTAGAAAAACTCTTGGATAATTGATGACGCGCACAATGGCCCAGTCAGATAGAAATCTAGCTTGGATTTATACCGCTGCCGGCGAACCATCTAGTGTACTTAGGCTTCAGGATCTCGGCAAGCCTGTCAAGAATAAAGAGAGCGACATAGTGGTAAGTTATGATGTATTGAATGTCGAAAGACTTTAAGCTTTTGCTTCACTGAGGTAGTTCACTCTTGATTAAGTCTCAACTAGGTCCGAGTATCTTACGTTGCCTTGCATCCCGGGGCATCTATAATAATGCAATTATGCCCATCTATCTTTCGCAACACTCTCAAGATTCCAGAAACAGATTTCTCAGGAACTTTGGTAGAACAACCTGAAACGGCCGTGTTTGGCTCGATACCTGTAGGCGAACAGTAAGTCTATATCTGCAAAAGAAAAATCAACAGATCATATCAAACCTGCTAATCTGTATGTAGCATCCGCGGATCCGGTGCGCTCGTTGAATATCTTGTCACTGATCCAGGCAATATTGTCAAAAAGCCAGATAACATCAGCTCCGCGCAAGCTGCAGGTTTATCTGTGTCTGGCTGCACAGCTTTAGCGTTAATAAGGAAGGCGTCTCTGAAGCGAGGAAATAGTGTACTAGTTAATGGTGCAAGTGGTGGAATTGGCCACAGTAAGCTGCGACATTCATATAAATTGTTTTGATACAATGGTATATAATGGCCATTTTTATTTTTACTGGAACTGGTTGGCAGCAGATTCGTCTTGCATAAATTCATGAAGATACACCGACTAATAATGGATCAGTGGTAATACAACTAGCCAAAGAAGCAGTTGGCGATAGTGGTAGGGTCGTTGCAATCTGCTCGAAGAGGAATTTTTCGATGGTGAAAAGTCTAGGAGCTGACGAGGTGAGTGAAGCCAATATTCCTTGGTGGCTCAATGAAAACTATCAAATGCATCGGTATTTACCTGACATTCCTGAAACACGGATACTGTGGTAGTTAGTAATGTGGGACGTTCTCGGTTTCTGTTCACAAGCGGCTTTTTGTAACTTAATCAGCGAGAAAGCAGACGGGAATGCCTCTTTCGGTGCTGATATTTCCTCAGGTAGTTGACTACGAAGCCAATGCCCCAGTCTATCAATATCTGGCGAAACAATACTCACATCTACGATTTGATTGTGTCATAGATGCGTTTGGGGTTCAGGAATTTTACGTACATTGCCACCAATTCCTCACTGAAGGGAAACCTTTTGTGACCGTCGGTCCAGCCTTTAGGGAGTATTCAAGTTTAAGTCTATTATTCACCGTAAGTATATACCCAATGGTTTAGATCTATTGTTCTTGAATGACAGAGATCGTGTTGAATTAGTTGACGTAATACTGAACATTATGTAGGTATTCCTGGCTCTTAAAAACATCCTACTACCAGGGATGTTCGGAGGTGGAAAGAGACCTTATGTGCAGGTAGCTTCAGCTGTTTCAAAGAAGGACTTGGAAAAACTCGCTGAGTTAACAGAGGAGGGTAAGTTGAATATTTGGGTGGAGGATCCAGTTTCAATGGAGGACGCTCTCGAAGCGTTTGAGAGACGTAAGTATTACATTGAAAGAGAATGTTCTCAACGATTAATAGATGCTATAGTACATAGTCGAAGAGCTAGGGGAAAGCTTATTATAAAGGTACACTAGGATTAGTCGTTGCTAAGAAAATCACTTGCTCTGTGTTAAAAGTTGTAACAAGCGCTGCGATACATTGAAAAAGCAATGTGACCAAAGACAACCTTCTCAAAGCACCTCTGCACTCCCATTGGCAATATGCCATGCGTGAATTCAATTTTTCATGACATACAGTACTATAATCAAACCCTACTATATTAAATATGCGACTCTATATATAACACTCAGTTGCCACTGCTCAGACGCTATCTATCATGCCTTTATCAAGTCCCAAAACTAGAAAAGGAACATTCCAGCTAAGGATTTTCTACATCGGTAGTTTTGATGTTTAGATTCATACATACCGGCCTTCCCTGCGTGCCGGAAAAACCTACATGCCGGGACGATTTCATAGGTTAGGGATCTTAAATCCCCACCATAGAAACAAATAAAGTTATGATTAGTTTGCCTTTATTCTTTGATCATGTATGTATCTACAACCCTCGAATTCTAATTAGAAAAATACTTCAACATAGCTATAATATCCACTGTCCAATTAGGAATATTCAAAGCTTTTATAGCTACTGCTGTCTGTTGTCATAACCATTGGCCTGTTCCCAAATCTCGGGGCCCGTGGCGTAGAGCTTCCAATAAGGTCAAATATAGGCCCTAAGATTTGAAAACGCCGAGTACAAGGAGACCTATGTACTGGATAAAGGTGGGAGTGGTACCCAAAATGCCAAGCATCAATCCTAATAAGCGAGGAATAATTTATCCCCTATGTTATATTCATAGACATGCCAGTATCTGATTGGTTCTGTCGGACAAACTGTTAGAAAGGAGCGGAAATGAAATAGCCGCCTGCGTTTTAAAATACTTCTTCGCTCTTAATTACCCCTTTTCAACGCAATAGCCGCTTGTACATGAAGATCGCTAATAGCGGGGTTAGTAAGTATAACGAGCGGTACTACAATCATCAGCTGGAATGTCTCTGTTCGGCTAGTTAATAGGGCTTTAGTACAAGTATCATTGCCTGAGTGGAAACATATGTCACATATATTTTAGTTGTAAGTTTACCTCGTCTACAGGCTTATTTATACGATATGTGCCTCCCCCTCCCCCTTGCGAATTGCATCTCGTTTCATTGGTCCAAACAAGACCGCATACCTACTCTCGCCTGGTCCTCCGTTGAGGTGATGTGACATTAGGACAAGGAAAGCTTCATTTGCTGGGTCTTCAAGTTCAAGTGCTTACTACTCAACCTGCCCATTCCTTATAGTCTTAGCCAACTACTGCTTCCCCTTGAAACCCCTCTGACGTCCGCGCTTACATCATGCTCATATCGCTGTTTTTGCGCAATCATTGTTCAGGAGCTTAGCATACTTCGCAAACACGCTTTCTTTATTCTAGCAACATGGCAGATCTACAAGGACGGAAGGTCTTCAAGGTCTTCAACCAGGACTTTATTGTTGACGAGAGATACACTGTTACTAAAGAGCTTGGACAAGGGGCTTATGGTGTTGTCTGGTAAAGAGCCGAATCTGCCAACAAGCTTCAATGCGCATGTTGCTAACTTGTGGCATAGCGCTGCCACCAATTCCCAGACACAGGAAAGCTTTGCAATCAAGAAGATCACAAATGTGTTCAGCAAGAAGATCTTGGCAAAGCGCGCGCTGCGTGAAATAAAGTTGTTGCAACACTTCAGAGGACATCGTAACGTATACATTGGCATGCTACCGGGTGGACAGAAGACTGATGCCGGCAGATTACTTGCTTGTACGATATGGATATCCCTCGACCCGATAACTTCAACGAGACCTATCTCTATGAGGGTAGACATAGTGGCATCTAGCTCGTGCGAATAAATGCTAATGTGCATGCAGAGCTCATGGAGACTGATCTCGCAGCTATCATCCGATCAGGACAACCCCTCTCTGACGCACATTTCCAATCTTTTATCTATCAAATCCTGTGTGGATTAAAATATATA
>Ga0247804_10001572_pt1 | contig 10549 bp, 6 predicted proteins | sample UWRJL029104C1_FD_181142 | JGI IMG/M metagenome (GOLD analysis project Ga0247804, IMG submission 181142) | Plant litter microbial communities from Arlington Agricultural Research Station in Wisconsin, United States - UWRJ-L029-104C-1 | ecosystem: Environmental > Terrestrial > Plant litter >...
CGACCTTCAAAAAGATTATTTGAAGAAACGCTACGGAAAAGTACTTGGCGCCAGTGTTGAATAGCGTACAGTAAGAGCATAAGGTTTAGGGGAGAAGAGAGTAATGGGAACGGTGATCACGGTACTGGTAAGTATCCTGCTAGCAGCAGGCGTGATTACTTTTGCATTGCTGCAATACCGCCGCGTACTGCGCGAAGCGAAGAACTACGAACGTGGCCTAAAGATGGTGCCGTTATATATACACATCCCGCCAGCAACTTCGGATGTTGAAGGCAATGGTCGCGACGAACGTGATTTAACCGAAGAGGTGCTTTCCCAGGCACAGGTTATGTATAACATTATCGCCAGTACCGCGACGAAGGGCTTGAAGAGCAAAGTCTATGGCCAGCGACATATTTCATTTGAAATCGTCGCCCACGAAGGGTTGGTACATTATTATGTCGTCGTTCCGATCGCACTTATTGATATGATCAACCAGGCAGTGGCGGCGGCCTATCCGTCGGCCCGCCTTGAAGAAGTTGAAGAGCGAAACATCTTTAACCCAGCGAGCAAGATGAGCGGCACGGTCGGTGGTGAGTTTACACTGAAGAAGCCATTTGCGTTTCCGATTGCCACCTATCAAGAAACAAAGCGTGATGCTGCCCGCGCCCTATTGAATGCGCTTTCCGGTGTGGCGCGTGAGGACGGCGTTGGGGTGCAGATCTTGATTCGTCCGGCGTACGAAGGCTGGGCTAAATCTTCAGTTGATACAGCAAATACTATTCGTAAAGATAAGGGCGTAAAGAAAACGAGCTTTGGCGGCGGCCTTTCTGGCATAATGGAAGCGCTTTGGAAGCCGCCTGAAGCCGGTGAAGTGAAGACAGAAGACAAGCAGCTTAGCTCGCTTGAGCAAGGCGTCGTTGAGGCGATCGAAGAAAAGACTCGATACCCAGGCTACGAAACACTCGTTCGCGTGGTGGCTTCATCAAATACGCCAGGTAAATCACAGGCACTCATGAGTAGTGTCGTTTCGGCATTCTCGCTGTTTGATTCTTCATCGAACAATGGCTTTAAATTTACGGGCACCAAGAATATTGAAGAATTCGTGACGGCCTATATCTTCCGATTCTTCCCGCAGGGCGTTAGCCAGAATATCTTGAATACCGTTGAACTTGCTACTATCTTCCACCTACCAGATCACAACACGATTCCTACCTCGCAGGTCCAGCGCCAGGCCGGCAAACAAGTCGATGGCCCGACACAGGTAATGGATGAAGGATTCCTACTCGGCTACAACGAGTTTAGGGGCGTGAAGAAGCCGATTCGCTTGGCCGCTAATGACCGCCGCCGCCATACCTATGTCATTGGACAGACAGGTACCGGTAAATCGGGCCTGCTGGAAAACTTGGCGTACCAAGATATGATGGATGGCCGCGGCTTTGCCTTTATTGACCCGCACGGTGACTCTGCCGAGAAGCTCCTCGGGATGATTCCGAAGGAACGCGTTGAAGATGTGATCTACTTTAGCCCTGGCGACATGGAAATGCCGGTTGGGTTGAACTTGTTTGAGTTTGAAAACCAAGATCAGCGTGACTTCTTGATTCAAGAATCAATTGCCATGCTCTATAAACTATACGACCCAGGTCACACCGGTATTGTCGGGCCACGCTACGAGCACTGGTTCCGCAATGCTGCGCTCACCATTATGTCTGATACAACTGTTGGCTCGACCTTCATTGATGTGCCGCAAGTCTTTAACGACCAATCATTTACCGATGAGAAGTTGAAGCATGTGACCGACCGCACGGTCCTTGATTTCTGGAATAAGGAAATGGCCCAAACGAGTGAAGCGAATAAATCTGAAGTGTTGGGTTGGTTTGTATCAAAGTTCGGTGCCTTCCTTTCAAACGAAATGATGCGTAATATCATCGGACAAACGAAGAGTGGGTTTAATCTGCGCGAGGTGATGGATAACAAGAAGATCCTGCTGGTGAACCTTTCAAAGGGTCGTACCGGTGAGCTCAACTCGCAGCTGCTCGGTATGATCTTTATTATGAAGTTCCAGGCGGCCGCCATGGGCCGAGCTGATATTCCGGAAGATGAACGTGAAGATTTCTCTCTCTATGTCGATGAGTTCCAGAACTTTGCAACCGATAGCTTTGCGACGATTCTATCTGAAGCGCGTAAGTATCGCCTGAGCTTGGTGCTCGCTAACCAGTTCATGACCCAGCTAACCGATCAGATCCGTGAGTCGATCCTCGGTAACATCGGAACGGTGATTAGTGGGCGTATTGGTATTACCGATGCCGAGATCTTAGTAAAGAAGTTTTCACCAACCTTTGACGCCGAAGATCTGACCAAACTACCGAACTTCCAGACGATCACTTCGGTCATGATCAATAACGTGCCCTCTGCGGCCTTTAGCATGACCCTGGTGCCACCAATGGGTGAATCGAACCCACAATTGCGTGATGCAATTAAGAAGCTCTCTGCAGCCAAGTATGGCCGTCCTAGGGCTGAAGTTGAACGTGAAATCTTTGCTCGCCTTGGGGCAGGGGACGCTGCCAAGAAGATTAAGATGGAGGCTTTAAAGAAGGCTCAACAAGAACGTATGGCTGCCTTCCAGGCAGGGCCTGCTGGTAACGTAGCCCCCGGGCAATTGCCTCCGAACTTTGCTGGTGCAGGAACACCTGCGCAACCCGCAGCCGCTCCAGCTCCGGCCGCGCCACCTTCATTCCTTGATGAATGGCTCGCAAAGCGTCAGCAAATTACGGCGCAACCTACGAATGCACCCGCGCCCAACCCGGCTTTTGGCCCAACCGCCCAGGTACAGGCCGCACCAGTAGCAAGCGAATCAACCCCCGAAGAGAAGCCTGTTGAAGCGCCGCAACCAGGGGTTGAATCAGCCGCACCTATTCACGATGAGCACCATAAATTACATGTCCGCGAACCCGGAGAGGGTAGCGCGGACGAAGTCTCGATTAAGTTACGAGAATAGTTCTATTTTTTGCCGGTAATCATGACACGAAGGTAATCGTAGAGAATACCTAATGCCCACCCAACGATGAAGGCACCGATGGTTTCAAAGCCTGAAAGGACGTAGCCAAAGTTCTTGGCGATTAAATACACTGCTAAGACGAGGATGAATGCCGTGAGGGCACCTGCCAAGATAGCATTCGGACGGGCAACGGTCGCACCAACTGCTTCGCTGGCCTTTTCAATAGCCTTAGCGTGGATAAACTTACTAAAGGCACGTGCAGGGGGAGAGAGTTCAGCTTGAACATGAGCCATTTCTTTCTTGAAGCTAGCTTCTTTTTCTTTCTTGCTGATAGTACCGCGACGTTTTGCTGGAGCAGGGCCTTCTTTTGGTCCTTTACCCTTTTCAGCACCACCCTTTTCGACGCTAATAGCATTCTCAAGGGCTTCTACCTTAGCTTTTTCAAGTGCTTTTTCGCCGTTCTCAACACCAAGTTCGGCACCATTCTCAATCTTCTCACGAAGCTTATCGTACTGTTCGGCAGATGCCTCTGGGTTGGGAATGTTTTCTGGGCCTTGCGGGGCTTGTTCGGGTGAGTTTGCCATAATTAGATAGTTCCTGCGTTAAGGTCGCGGCGGATAAGCCGGACTTCTTTATTCATTTGTTTTGATCGGAGGAAGAAGTAGGTGACTACGGCAAGGACGACGCCGGCGAAGATCATATTTTCTGTTGGCCCTGTTTTTGGCAGCTCGGTCGTCACTTGTTCGATGACTTTTGGTGGCGCACAGACAACTGGGATCGTAATGTTGTTGCCAAAGACGTTTTGCATTAAACAGTTATATGAGTCCGGGTCGCTCGCTCCTGCAGGAGTAGTAGGGATTTGTGCGAGGACTTGTACGCCAAAGTTACGAGTTTGCGTTTCACCAGGTGCGAGGGTAATATCTGGCCAAGTAAGGAACTTTGAACCAGCGTTATAGGTACCGCCGCCCTTATCAATGAGTGTTGCGTATTCAAGGACGTCGCCAAGGAAGTCTTGTAGTTGTGTGACCTTTGCAGTCCCACCGGTGTTCTTTACAGTAAGGGTGTAGCTGATCTTGTCACTTTCTTTAGCGGCAACCGTACTTGCGCTCACGTTACCCTGGCTCACGTTTGTGGCTGTTTTAGAAAGTTCAACCTTACCAGGCGTTGGTTCTGGTGGTTTGACTGGTGGCGGTGGAATGATATCAGTCACTAAGTTGCCGCAGGCTTGCATAATCGCGAACCAACCAACCTTAGATGAATGACCAACCCATGCATATATACGTGCGTTTGGCCCATTCGAGAGCGAAAGCGGACGACTATACACAGTAGTGATAGGTGTCCCGTTAGCATCGGTGATAGTGGTCGGCAGTTCAGCTGCTGATTCACCATGAATCGCGTTGTGCCCCCATGAACGGTGGACGGTACCTGTAATGAATGAGGTGTACTGCGCACCGGCGATTTCTTCGCGCGATATACCCATATAGTTCATGATGTCCTTAAGATTGCGATTGTTCGCATCATACGGCGCTAAGAAGTTGTTAATCGAACGATTGGCGCCGATCCCAAGACCACCAGATACGAGGTCGTTAGAACTTGCGGCGTTAGCTGATTCTGGCGGTTGGAACACAGCCAGACACTGGACTACTAATGCGAGCGCCACGAAAATTAACCCGAGGCGACGGGTGGTTTGCTCTTTCTTTAATCGCTTGGCATAAAAGCCAAGTTGCCCAACGAGGGCTGGACTGAACGATAGGTTTGAGACTATTTTTCTAAACATAATATTTTGTTTTTGTTTTTTTAATTGGACCTCTTGTAGGTAAGATTAGCATAAGAAATATGTTCAATGCAATACCTCTAGCGTGAATAACTTTTTTTCGCTATAATTAATGCAGTCAAACGACCATTCAGGCCGACAATTGAGGGTAAAACTGAGGGAATAGGGAAGAGTTATATTATGGTGAAGCAAAAAACAGATAATAATTATGATGGTTCACAAATTCAGGTCCTTGAAGGCCTCGAACCAGTCCGCAAACGACCTGGGATGTACATCGGTAGCACTGGCTACGATGGACTTCACCACCTTATTAAAGAAATCGCCGACAACTCGGTCGATGAAGCGATTGCCGGCTACGGTACGCGCATTGATATTATTATGTTGGCCGATGGTGGCATCACCGTCACCGACGATGGTCGCGGTATTCCAGTTGATAAGCACCCTAAAACTGGCCTGAGTAGCCTTGAAACGGTCTTAACCGTTCTCCACGCCGGTGGTAAGTTCGGCGGCGGCGGCTATAAAGTATCTTCGGGGCTCCACGGAGTTGGTTCGAGTGTGGTAAACGCCCTTTCGAAGCGTTTTATCGCGGAAGTTGCCAAAGATGGCCAACTCTATCGCATTGAATTTGAACGTGGTGCAACAAAAGTGCCATTTAAGAAGGTCGGCCCAACCGATCGCAAGAACGGTACCTCAATTACGTTCTATCCTGATGAAACAATCTTTAAAGAAACAGTTGAATTTGATTACAAATGGACGGTTGATTATCTTCGTCACCAGGCCTACCTTACGAAAGGTGCATACGTTTCTGTTATTGATGAACGCACTGGCGACCGCGCAGCCTTCTATTTTGAAGGTGGTATCCAAAGCTACGTCAAACACCTTAATATTGGAAAAGATGTCACGACCGACAATATCTTCTACGTTGAAAAACAAGTCGAAGATTCAATGGTGGAAATCGCCGTTCAATATAATGAGACTTTCGTTGAACTCGTTAAGCCATTCGCTAACAACGTCCTGACTCCCGATGGTGGAACGCACTTGGTTGGATTCCGCTCGGCATTGACCCGCGTTATTAATGAGTATGCTCGTAAGAGTAGCCTCCTGAAAGAAAAAGAAGACAACCTTACAGGTGATGACATCCGTGAAGGTTTGACCGCAATCATCCTCGTAAAACTACCTGACCCTCAATTTGAAGGTCAGACCAAGAATAAGCTGGGGAACCCAGAAGTTCGTCGTTACGTTGAACAAGTGATGAATGAGTACTTCTCGTATTACCTCGACGAAAACCCTAATATTGCGAAGAAGATTGTCGGCAAGGCCTTGTTGGCTGCCCGCGCTCGTAAAGCAGCTCGTGCGGCTCGCGATAACGTGATCCGTAAGGGTGCGCTCGATGGTATGGGTCTTCCTGGAAAGCTCTACGATTGTTCAAGCAAGAACCCTGCTGAGAGTGAAATCTATATTGTAGAGGGTGACTCTGCGGCTGGTTCTGCAAAAGAAGGTCGTGATAGTAAAACTCAAGCCATTTTGCCACTTCGCGGTAAGGTCCTAAATACCGAGCGTGCACGTCTTGATAAAATGTTCGCGAACAAAGAAATTGTTGCCATGATCCAAGCTTTTGGTGTGGGAATCGGCGATACCTTTGATGTTGGGGGCCTTCGCTACCACAAAATCATCATCATGACCGATGCCGATGTTGATGGTAGTCACATTTCAACGTTGCTCTTAACCTTCTTGTTCCGTTACATGCGTGATGTGATTGAAGGCGGGTATGTGTACCTTGCTCGGCCACCTCTTTATAGCATTAACAGAGGCCAGAAGAAGCACTACGTATATAACGAAGAAGCACTTGAAAGTACGCTCAAAGAGCTTATTGCTGAGAAACAAGAACGCGGCACGGCAATCGACGGAGAAGCTGATCTTGTAAAGCAAGCTGGTGTTACTATTTCACGCTTTAAGGGTCTTGGTGAAATGGATGCTGACCAACTATGGGACACAACTATGAACCCAGAAAACCGCGTACTGAGCCAAGTACACATTGAAGATGCTGAGCGTTCAGACGCAATCTTTACAAAGCTGATGGGTGATGAAGTTTCACTACGAAAAACATTTATTCAAGCTCGAGCAGCAAGCGCTAACATTGACGATTTGGATATCTAGGGAGACATATTATGGATGAAAATGGAATAGTATTGGACGATAACATGGCCGAAGAAGGCGAAATTCTACCAGCACACGTCGATGGTGTCGAACGACTGACACTCGAAAAGGTAATGGAAGATAGCTTCTTCCGCTACTCAATGAGCGTTATTATCGACCGTGCACTGCCTGATGTCCGTGATGGACTGAAGCCTGTGCACCGCCGTATTTTGCACTCAATGAATGTGAACGGTAACCGTAGTAACGCCAAATTCGTAAAGAGTGCGCGTATTATCGGTGACGTCATGGGTAAGTACCACCCACACGGTGACTCATCTATCTACGATGCGATGGTTCGTTTGGCGCAACCTTGGTCGCTTCGCTACCCACTCGTACAAGGGCAGGGTAACTTTGGCTCAATGGATGGCGACCCAGCGGCTGCAAGCCGTTATACAGAGGCCCGTATGCAACGTATTGCTGATGAAATGCTGGCTGATATTGAAAAGCAGACGGTTGATTTCCGCGACAACTACGATGGTTCAGAACAAGAACCGGTAGTCTTGCCTGCGAAACTTCCAAACCTACTCTTAAATGGGCAAATTGGTATTGCTGTTGGTATGGCAACAAACATTCCACCGCACAACTTGGGTGAACTTGTTGATGCCTCAATTGAGCTTATCGATAATGAACACGCAACTGTTGATGATCTTTTGAAGCACGTGAAGGGTCCCGACTTCCCAACAGGGGCTGTTGTATATGGTGGTGCACCAATGAAGCAAGCTTATATGACTGGACGCGGGAGCGTCGTCATGCGTGCCGTTGCTACTATTGAAGAGACGAAAAAAGGTCGCCAACAAATTGTTGTTACAGAAGTGCCATATGGTGTAAATAAGGCAACACTTGTTGAAAAGATCGCTGAACTCTATAAAGAAAAGAAGATTAGTATTAGTGACCTGCGCGACGAATCTTCTCGCGGCAAGGTGCGCATTGTGATTGAAGTAAAGAAAGACGGCTACCCTAAGAAGGTACTCAACCAACTCTACAAGCTCACAGCATTACAGAGTAGCTTTAATTACAACATGCTTGCGCTTATCGATGGTATTCAGCCAAAGGTCCTTGGGCTCCGAGAAATGCTCCAAGAGTTTGTAAAGCACCGCCAAAAAGTAGTTCGTCGTCGTACTGAGTACGAGCTGCGTAAGGCAAAAGAACGTGCGCACATTCTTGAAGGCTATAAAATTGCGCTCGATAACATCGATGAGGTCATTCGTATTATTCGTGGAAGCAAAACCAGTGAGATCGCTCAAAAAGGCTTGATCGAAACGTTTAGTTTGAGTGTTATTCAGGCACAAGCAATTCTTGCGATGCAACTCCGTCGTTTAGTTGGGCTCGAACGCCAAGCTATTGAAGATGAATTGAATGAACTCATTAAGGCAATTAAGCGTTACGAAGAAATCTTGGCTGACGAAAAAGAAATTCTCGCTATCATTAAGCTCGAATTACTTGAGATGAAAGAGAAGTATGGCGATGATCGCCGTTCACAAATGATTAACCATGAACTGGGTAAGTTTAGTGATGAAGAGCTTATCCCTGAAGAAGAATCAGTTGTATTGCTTACAACAGAGAACTACATCAAGCGTACTTTGGTGAGTGAATACCGTCGCCAAAATCGTGGTGGTAAAGGCAAACGTGGCATGACTACAAAAGAAGAAGATGTCATCGATCAATTGATCCCAGCGAGTACGCATGACTGGCTATTCTTCTTTACGAATAAGGGTCGCATCTTCCGCCTTAAGGCCTACGAAGTCCCGGCAGCAAGCCTTGCGGCCAAGGGTGTCGCTGCGGTGAACCTGTTGAACCTCCAGCCAGAAGAGAAGATTACCTCGATTATTCGTCACGAGAAATCTGCCGGCGAAGAAGGCTTCCTGTTTATGGCAACATTGAAGGGAACAGTGAAGAAAACACCGTTTAGTGACTATGCAAATATTCGCACCAATGGCTTGATTGCGATCAAGCTGGATGATGGCGATGAACTACGTTGGATTAAGAAGACGACAGGCGAGAATGATGTAATCATCTCAACATCTGCCGGACAAGCCATTCGATTCGGAGAAAAAGATGCTCGCCCAATGGGACGTGGTGCGCGTGGAGTTCGCGGGGTTCGCCTGCGACCAAACGACAGCGTTGTTGGTATGGATATCGTCGCCAACAACGAAGGCAACTTACTCGTTATTAGTGAGTATGGCTACGGAAAAGTCACCAAGGCTTCGAACTTCCCATCACACAAACGTGGGGGAGTCGGTATTAAGGCGGCGATCGTGACGGCAAAGACTGGGCCTATCGTGGCAGTTCGTTCACTCGAAGCTGATACGGCTGAAATCTTGTTGATCTCTAACAAGGGGCAGGCGATTCGTATCGGGCTTAAGGGCATTCCGGTACTCGGCCGTACAACACAAGGTGTTCGTATTATGAAGACGGGTGAAGGTGACAAGGTCTCTTCATTCGGATTCGTTCCTGAACAAGCTGTGATTGAAGATGAAGCTGACGACGCACCTGCTGCGATCGAAGCTCCAAAGGAAGGCTAGGGAAGTATGGAGTTGTTTATCTCTCCATACATTCTCGCTATTGTTGCTGCGTGGTTCTTTAGCCACGCAGTGAAATATATTGTCGCGGCAATTCGTGGCAAACAACTCGACTTCGCGCATCAATTATTTGTTTCGGGGGGTATGCCCAGTTCACATTCAGCCACGGCGCTTGCTGTGTGGACGGTCATTCTTCTCAAAGATGGTGCGACATCAGGCTTGTTTGGCCTCGCGACGGTCTTTGTTCTCATTGTGACTTACGACGCCGTCAAAGTGCGCCGTTCGTCTGGTGAACAGGGGTCAGCGATCGCTATTATGATTAAAGAAACTGCCAGTAAGGCCTTGTTGCCGCGAGCTGCCAAGGGCCACACGCCAGCCGAAGTAGTCGTGGGTGCCTTGTTTGGTATTGCTGTCGGATTAGTTGTCTTCTTCACAACGAAGTAGGAATGCCGAATTCATCGTAGCAACCTGGCATTTTATTCTTGACTGCCTAACAGATATAGCGTACACTTATCTAAGTCTGGTCGAAAGGCCCAAGTTTCAAAATAGTTTCAACGTGGAGTTGCAAGCGAGAAAAGACGAGATCTTTGACAATTTAGTAGTGCAAATCAAGAAGCTATTCGTATTTATATGAATAGTTTCAAACGTCAAGTTTATGTTTGAGTCTATATGTTTGAAAATAGAACATTTTTATGGAGAGTTTGATCCTGGCTCAGGATGAATGCTGGCGGCGCGCCTAACACATGCAAGTCGAGCGGTAACATGGACTTCGGTCTGATGACGAGCGGCGGACGGCTGAGTAACGCGTGGGAACATGCCCCAAAGTGAGGAATAAGCTCCAGAAATGGAGTCTAATGCCGCATATGGTCTTCGGATTAAAGGATTTATCCGCTTTGGGAGTGGCCTGCGTATGATTAGATAGTTGGTGAGGTAATGGCTCACCAAGTCTACGATCATTAACTGGTCTGAGAGGATGATCAGTCAGACTGGAACTGAGACACGGTCCAGACTCCTACGGGAGGCAGCAGTGAGGAATCTTCCACAATGGGCGAAAGCCTGATGGAGCGACGCCGCGTGCAGGAT
>Ga0247804_10001575_pt1 | contig 10547 bp, 10 predicted proteins | sample UWRJL029104C1_FD_181142 | JGI IMG/M metagenome (GOLD analysis project Ga0247804, IMG submission 181142) | Plant litter microbial communities from Arlington Agricultural Research Station in Wisconsin, United States - UWRJ-L029-104C-1 | ecosystem: Environmental > Terrestrial > Plant litter >...
ACACGGTCGTGATCTCGGCCGCGGCGGGTGCCGTGGGCAGCGTCGAGGCGCAGCTCGCCAAGCATCGCGGAGCGAAGGTGATCGGGACGTGCGGCGACCGCAACTTCGACTACCTGCGTCAGCTCGGCATCAAACCCGTGCGTTACGGCGACGGAATCGTCGACCGGATCCGGCAAGCCGCCGGTGGACCGGTCACTGCGCTCATCGACAACTTCGGCCAGGACGGTCACTCGATCGCGGCTGAGCTGGGGCTGCCGAAGGGTCGCCATCGCTCGAGCGCAGATCGTCGTCACACGGAACTGCGCCTCCTCCGGGACGACCCGGAATCGCTCGCCTACGGCACGAAGCTGCTCGAGCGACTCGCGCAGCTCGCGCAGGACCGCGCCTTCACGCTCCTGATCTCGGGGCTCTACCCGCTGGAAGAGATCTCCGATGCGTACCTCGATCTGCAGAAGCTGCATTCGCGCGGCAAGGTGCTGATCGGTACGCACATGGTCACCACCTTCCGGACTCTCAAGGCCCGCGACGTGCATGAAGCGGCGGGCTGACGATCACGAGCTGCTGCGTGGCACGCGTCATCGCTACATAGCGATCGACAGCGCCTTCGATTCCTCTGCCGAACGACTCGGGCTCGACGAGCACGACGAGGTCGAACTCGAGCCCCTTCGCCAGTTCGGGCGTGAGGGAGCTGACCCGTGATGTCGCCTCGAAGGTCTGGTCGCCGATCACACACGCGACGCCCTCGGCATGATCTCCGATCCAGGTCTCGACGATCGCGGACAGATCGGAGGTGTGGCCGTACGCGACCGGAATGCCGCTCCGGCGGATCGAGGTCGGCACATTTGCGTCAGGGATCGCCGCGCGGATGACGGGCTCGGCTGCGGCCATCACCTCCTGCGGAGTGCGGTAGTTGATGGTCAGTCCGGCGATCTTCGCCCGGTCGATGCCCACACGACTCAGACGCTGTTGCCATGATTCGGTGAAGCCGTGCCGCGCCTGGGCGCGATCCCCCACGATCGTGAAGCTCCGCGACGGGCAGCGCCGCAGCAGCATCTGCCATTCCGCGTCCGTCAGCTCCTGCGCCTCGTCGATGACGATGTGCGCGAACGGCCCGGCCAGCGGATCGGGCTCGGCGGTCGGCAGTCCGCTGTCGTCGTCCAGGCTGTTCTGCGCATCCTGCCCGCGCAGCATCGACATCAGCATCAGTTCGGAATCGTCGGCGGCGATCAGGTCGTCGATCATATCGGCCCGACGCTCGCGCTCGGCCGCCAGAGCCGCTTCGCGCCGCCGCCGTCGCAGCGACTCCTCCGGGTCGCCGAGCCGCTGGCGCGCGGCGTCCAGGAGCGGGAGGTCGGCGGTCGTCCAGGCGGACGGATGCCGGCGCTGCAGCATCCGCACCTCGTCGGGTTCGAGCCAAGGCGCGCACCGGCGCAGGTATGCGGGCACCGACCACAGGTTCGCGACCACGTAGTCGGCCTCCAGCAGCGGCCAGGCCTTGTTGAAGGTGCGCGTGAGCTCGTTGTTGCGGGCGAGCGCACGCCGGAGCATCGCGTGCGGCACAAGGCCGTCGTCCACCTTGTCGATGAGGATCGCCAGCAGGGCCTCCCACACGTCGTCGCGCGCCTCGTTGTGCGGGATGCCCGGCTCAGGCGCCTCGAACGCCTCCGTCCAGTCGTCGGCGGTCAGCGGGATGCCGCCCCACGGCGTCTCGACGCGCATCGCGGTTGCCGGCGGTTCCTCGTAGAGGGCGACAGCGGGGTCGATCGCGGCGACCATCTGCGCGGTGGCCTTCAGCGCGGCGATGGCCGCATCCGGTTCGGGCGTCGCCGTTGCGCCCTCCGGCACCAGGTCGCGAAGGGTGCAGGTCTCGACGCCCTCCTCTCCGAGCCCTGGCAGCACGTCTTGGACGTAGGCGAGATACGGCTGGTGCGGACCCACGAACAGCACGCCGCCGTGCGCGCGGCCCAGTCGCGGGTCCGCGTAGAGCAGGTACGCGGCGCGGTGAAGGGCGACCACGGTCTTGCCGGTGCCCGGCCCGCCGTCCACGACCAGAGCGCCGTGGGACGGCGCGCGGATGATCGCATCCTGATCGGCCTGGATCGTGGCGAGCACATCCCGCATGCGAGCGGTGCGGTTGCCGCCGAGGCTCGCGATGAACGCGGACTGGTCATCGAGTGCCACACGCCCCTCGAGCCCGTCGTAGGCGAACACCTCGTCCCAGTAGTCGGTGATCCGCCCGCCCGTCCAGCGGTACCGCCGCCGGCTCGCGAGTCCCATCGGGTCACCGTGTGTGGCGCCGAAGAACGGTGCTGCGGCGGGGGATCGCCAGTCGATCAGGAGTCGCCGTCCCGCGTCGTCGGTGAGGCCGAGCCGGCCGATGTAGACGGGCTCGGGGTCATCAGTGCGCACGATGTGGCCGAGGCACAGGTCGAGACCGAATCGGCTCAGCGTGTTCAGCCGGGCCGTGAGCCGATGGATCTCGAGGTCGCGGTTCAGCGCCTGCTCGCCGGTGCCGCCGGGTTGCCTTCGTTCGGCATCCCGTCTTCTCGTGAGGTCGACGATCGACTGCTCGAGGGTCTCGCCGATACGTGCGAAGTGCTGCTCGTCGGCCGCGATCAGCGCGGGGTCGGCTTTCGCCGCGAGCCGCGGAGGCAGGTCGAACACGCGGGTGGTCAGGGGATTCACGTGGGTCAGCTCCGATTCGAGGATCGTGACCGTCGCGGCGGGCGATCGTTCACGGCCGACCAGTATGCGCCCGCGAGGGGGCCTTGCGGCAAGCCCCCATCCCCGCCTTATCCTGGAAGTGAGGAGAGGTCCGCCCATCCGCGTTGCGGGACCCCTCACCGATGCCCTCCGGCCCTGCCGGGCCGCGTGCTCCGCTCTGCACGTCCGATCGGCGTTTGTCAAGGCTGGCGCCGTGGGTCGCACCGCGACATAGCCTCCACGAGGAGGCCCAGCCATGACGACGACATCCCCGACGCCGACGTCGCTCACGCGCGCGCCGCTGCCGGCCTCCGCCGCCGGCGGGCACAGGGCGGCCGCCCCACTCGATGCGCTCGGCACCCGGAGCGCGCTGACCCAATGGGCGCTGGAGACCGCTCGACGCACCGTCGGCTTCGGCACCGATGTCGACGCCACCCTCTCGTGGTGCATCGACGTCGGCAAGCGGGCGCCGCACGTGGGCACCGGTCGTACCGGGGAACTCTGGGAGCTGCTGGCTGAGATCGCCGTTGTCGATGTCTCCGCCGCCCGGATGCTCGAACCCCACCTCGACGCGCTGAGCATCCTGGGCCAGGCGGGGCTCGGCTTGGGCACCGATCACGAGAACTCCGACCTCGAGCGCGTGCGCGCACGCGCCGGCTCCACGTGGGGGGTGTTCGCCGCCGAGGGCGCCGGCAAGCGACTCGATGCGGTCGCCGACGGCGACGGCTGGAGACTGCGCGGCACCAAGCCCTGGTGCTCTCTTGCCGCTCACCTGACGCATGCGCTGGTGACGGCATCCGTCGACGGAGGCGACCGCGGACTGTTCGCCGTCGACCTGCGGGACGCTCGTGTGGTCGCGCGCGACGGCCCCTGGTTCGCCCGCGGTCTGCAGGACGTCGTGAGCACCGATGTCGATTTCGACGGTGTTCCCGCGATGGCCATCGGCGAGGTCGGCTGGTACCTGAGCCGGCCGGGCTTCGCGTGGGGCGGCATGTCGGTCGCCGCCTGCTGGTGGGGCGCCGCAAGGGGCATCGCGGAGCCGCTGCTGGCCGCTGCGCGCTCCGAGCGCGCCGACCAGCTGTCGCTCGTGCATCTGGGACGCGTGGATGCCGCACTCTGGGCGGCGCGGTCCGTGCTTGCTGAAGCGGCCGAACTCGTCGACGCGGGCGCAGCAGAGGAGGTCGGCGATCGGCTTCTGGCCGAGCGGGTGCGTTCCGTCGTCGTCGACGCCGCGACGCTGGTGCTCGCCGAGACTGACGCCGCACTCGGCCCGGCACCTCTCGTCAACGACGAGACACACGCCCGCCGGGTCGCCGATCTGCACCTGTATCTGCGTCAGCACCACGGACCGCGGGACACCGCGAGGATCGGTCGTGAACTGGCCGCTGCGGTGGGGGACTGATGGTCAGCTTCAGCCACCTGGACGAGGGCACGTCGGAGGAGGTGTGGCGAGCCGATGAGCGCATCGCCGCGGCGCCCCTTCTGCATGTCGACCTCGATGAGCTGGTCGTGGTCGCCGCCCATCCCGACGACGAGACGCTCGGGGCCGCCGGGCTGATGCGCCGGGTGCACGAGAGCGGCGGCGGCGTCACCGTCATCGTCGCGACCGACGGCGAGGCGTCGCACCCGAACTCGATGTCGCACACGCGGACCGATCTGGGCTCGATCCGCCGCAGCGAGGTGGTGCGCGCGGTCCACGCGCTCGCGCCGGGGGCCGGCATCCACTTCCTCGGCCTGCCCGACGGCGCGCTCCGCGAGAACGCGGGGACGCTCGATGAAGCGCTCTCCGTGCTCCTCGACGCGGTGCCGGCGGCCGTCGGGCGCACGCTGATCCTCGCGCCGTGGTCGGGCGACGGGCACCGCGATCACCGCGTCACCGCCGAGTCCGTCGCGCGTCTCGCGGGGCCGCGCGGACTGCCGCACCTCGGATACCCGATCTGGCTGTGGCACTGGGGCCGACCGGCCGATGTGCCGTGGGATGCCGCCGTCGGGCTGTCGCTCACGCCGGGGGAGCGATCGATCAAGGCGCGAGCACTGCGGACCCACGCGTCGCAGATGCAACCCCTCTCGAGTGCGCCGGGCGACGAAGCAGTGGTCCCGGAGTCGATGCAGGCGCACTTCGTGCGTGACACGGAGCTCTACTTCGTCGAGGGCGGCGAGGTGTTCGACGGCGGTGCTCGGCCGGCAGCCGAGACGCTCCCCACGTCGTTCTTCGACGACTTCTATGCGCGCAACGACGATCCATGGGGCTTCGAATCCCGATGGTATGAGGAGCGCAAGCGCGCGATCCTGCTGGCGAGCCTGCCCACCCGGCGGCTCGGCGACGTGCTGGAGATCGGCTGCTCGACCGGGTTGATCACAGCCGACCTCGCCGATCGTGCCGACCGCGTCCTGGGTTTGGACGTCTCGGTGGCCGCGCTCGACGCGGCGCGCGGGCGGGTCGGCGGCCATGACGGGGTGACCCTGCGCCAGGGAGCCGTGCCGGGCGACTGGCCCGAGGGGGCGTTCGACACGATCGTGCTGTCGGAGGTCGGCTACTACCTGTCTTCTCCCGACCTCGAGCGCACGATCGCGCAGATCGACGCGGCGATGACCGCGGACGGATGCCTCATCGCGTGCCACTGGCGGCATCCTGTGTCGGAGTACCCGCTGTCGGGTGACGAGGTCCATCGCGCGCTGCGGTCGTGCACATCGTGGGAGACCCTGCTGATTCACGAGGAGGAGGACTTCGTGCTCGAAGTGTTCTGCCGTCCACCCGCGCTGTCGGTCGCGCACCGCGAGGGTCTGCGGTGAGCGCGTGGTCCATCGACGCGCTCGTGGTCGTCGTCCCGGTTCACGACGAGGCCGAGCTGCTGGATTCGTGCTTGTCGTCACTGGCCGCCGCGATCGCCCGGGCGCCCGTTCCCTGCGAAGTCCGCGTCGTGCTCGACGCGTGCACCGATGATTCTGCCGAGATCGCGGCCCGGCATCCGTTCTCCGTGGTCCGCACTGACGCGCGGGCTGTCGGCGCGGCGCGCGCCCAGGGCATCGCGTCGGGTCTGAGGCCCCTGGGCGATCTGCCCGCGGAGCGCGTCTGGATCGCGAACACGGATGCCGACTCCACGGTGCCGGCCAACTGGATCACGTCGCAGCTCGAGCTCGCCGCGTCGGGCGCGGACCTCGTCGTCGGCACGGTGCGGCCGGACTTCGATGACCTGTCGCCGGCCCATCAGCGCCTGTGGCTGGACACCCACATTCCCGGCTCTCCGAACGGTCACACGCACGGCGCGAATCTGGGCGTCCGCGCCAGCACATACGCGGCTGTCGGCGGCTTCAGCGCACTGACCGAGCACGAGGACGTCCGCCTGGTCGACGCGTGCCGCCGGTGGGGTGCGACGGTGGTTGCGACCGACGCGGCCGAGGTCATCACGTCGGGGCGCTTCATCGGTCGCACCCCGGGCGGCTACGCCGGGTACCTCCGCGACCAGGAGCGGTCACTGCCGGTCCCGGCGACCGATCTCATCTCGCAGGGAGACGGACGATGACCGCGGCAGACGCCGAGCGCGGTGCGGGCGAGATCGAGATCTCTCCGATCTCGGTCGCCGACGCGGGTGAGGTGCTGACGGTCCAGCGAGCCGCGTTCGTGTCGGAGGCGATCATCTACGGATCGGTCGACATGCCGCCGCTCGTGCAGACGCTCGACGAACTCGAGGCCGAGCTGGAAGGAGGCGACGGCTGGGTGGCGCGGCTGGACGGCCGTCTGGTCGGCGCGATCCGCACGCGCGAGAGCGACGGCCTGCTCCTGATCGGGCGGATCGCCATCGCACCGGACATGCAGGGATTCGGCATCGGCCAAGCTCTCCTCGAGGCCGCCGAGCAGCACTCCCGCTCGCCGGAGGCCGAGCTGTTCACGGGCAGCCTGAGCGAGGCGAACATCCGCCTCTACGAGCACTGCGGCTACATCGAGACGGAGCGGGTCGACCAGGGCGGCGGCGTTCAAGAGGTCTATCTGCGCAAGCGCCTGCCCCGGTAGTCGTCGGTCGGCACAGGCCGACGGTCTAGCCCATGGGCGCAGCGGACCGGGCTGCGGTCATCCCGCCTTCGCTACGGAGCTCACCGCCTCATCGGGAAGGGTGGGGACGATCACGATCACGACGTCCTGCACTTTCCAGTCCATGGCGACGACCGCCCGCCGCGCCTCCTCGATCCGATCGGTGGCGACCTTCCGGCGGCGCGGAACGACGAACGCCTCGACGTGGAAGACCTGTCCCATGTCCCGCATCCGCACGGCCGCCGATTCGACCCAAGGCTGAGCTTCGAGCTGACGCACGATCTCGCCGAGCAGCGGATGCGGCGCCTTGTCGTCGTGCGTGAGCGCCCGCTGGTCCATCAGGTCCAGGATCGCGCTCCGGCAGTTCTTGAAGCCGTCCCACGCGATGCCGATCGAGATGAACAGGGCGGCGGCTCCATCGAGCCACCACACGCCGAGGCCGACGCCGAGGACCCCCACGATCGAGGCGACGTTCGTCGTCCAGTCGGCCTTGGCCATGTCGGCATCCGCGAAGAGCACCTTGTTGTGCAGCTTCGGGGCGAGCTTCGCCTTGGCCGGGCCGTAGATGAAGGGTCCGATGATGATGACGCTCATCACCGTGACCATGAGCCAACCGAGCCAGATCGTGTAGCCGAACAGGTTGACGGTGCCGATCGTCGGGTGCTCGCCCTTGATGAGGCTGATCACCGACTCGATCGCGAGGTTGCCGCCGATGACGAGAAGCGCGACGCCCGCCACGAGATGGCCGATCCCCATCGCGCGGTGCAGTCCATACGGGTGCTTGTGCGTGGGGGGCTTGCGGATCACCAGCAGCGCGATGAGGAACGACACCTGCGGGACGAGCGAGAGCATGTCTTCGATCCACGCCGTACGCATCGCCTGCGACCCGCTGACCACCAGGGCGATCAGGCCGATCGTCACGATCGTGTAGCAGATCGTGAACCACTCCCAGTGGATCGCCTTGCGCAGCGCCTGCTGCTGCTCGACGGGCAGGTCGGTGCGACCGAGCGTCTTCACCCGGCGCCTCCGGTGGTGGCGACCTCGTGATCGAGGTAGCCCTCGAGTGCGCTGAGGAACCCGTTCTCGCCGAGCGGCACGAACATCACGACCGGCGCGGCACCGGGGTCTAGCTCGGGGTAGCCGCGCGTGACCCCCACCGCGATGGTCCACGGCGTCTTGTCGGTCATGCCGCCGATCGCCATATCGAGAGTGCCCTGTTCGATGTCGTAGACGAGATCCTCCTCGCTGCCGATCGTCCAGACGGCGCGCGCATCGTGCTGCTCGGCGAAGCCCTCGACGATGTCGACCAGCGGCCCGGAAACCGACCCGTCCGCGATCTCGACGAGGCCTTCCGCGGGGGTGGCCCCGACGCGCAGCTGCCCGCCGGTGACCCGGTCGAGCGTGCCGTCGGGGTCGCGCGGGATCGGCGCGCAGCCCGCGAGTGCGACGACGCCGGCCAGAGCGAGCGCCGCGACCGCGAGGACGCGCCGGCCGCTCATGGCGCGGGGTTCACAGACCCTTCCCTCCGGTCACGGGCAGCACTGCACCCGATACGTACGACGCGTCTTCGGACGCCAGATACACATAGGCGCCGGCGAGCTCGGCGGGCTGGCCGGCGCGGCCGAGCGGGGTGTCCTGACCGAACGTGGCCAGGCGCTCGCTGTCCCACCCCGTCGCCGGGATGAGGGGCGTCCAGATCGGACCGGGCGCCACCGCGTTCACGCGGATGCCCTTCGGGCCGAGCTCTTCGGCGAGTGCCTTCACGAATGCGACCTGTGCCGCCTTGGTCATCGCGTAGTCGATCAGTCCCGGCGACGGGTTGAACGCCTGGATCGACGAGGTCACGATGATCGAGGCGCCCGGCTTCAGATGCGGCACCGCGGCGCGGGCCGTGAAGATCAGGCCGTACAGGTTCGTCTTGAAGACCCGATCGAGTTCGTCGGTGTCCAGCGATGCGAGACCGTCACGGTCCTTCTGGTAGGCCGCGTTGAGTACGACGATGTCGATCCCGCCGAACGCCGTCACGGCGTCGGTGACGATCGACGCCGCGAAGTCCTCGTCGCGCAGATCACCGGTCATCGAGACCCCGTGCCGCCCGGCCGCCTCGACGAGGGCCACCGTGGCCTCGGCATCCTCCGCCTCTTCCGGCAGGTGCGCGATCGCGACGTCCGCCCCCTCGCGGGCGAAGGCGATGGCCACGGCACGGCCGATGCCGGAGTCGCCGCCCGTGATCAGAGCGCGGCGGCCGCGCAGCCGGTCGTGGCCGACGTAGCTGTCTTCGCCGTGGTCGGGTGTCGGGTCGGTCTGCTCGGTGAGTCCCGGCTGATCCTGCTGCTGCGCAGGGAACGCCTCAGCGGGGTGCTTTGATCGCGGGTCGTCCATGGTGTCGGTCACGGTCTGCGCCTCCGTCGTCGAATCACGGCGGGGCGACGCCCCGTCGCCGACAAACGTAGGTGCGCGCCACCGCGCGCGGAGCGGGGTTGACCGACCGAGGGTGCAGCGCTAGAGAGCGGCGTTGCGGCGAGGTTCGCAGATGATGACCGGGATCTCGCGCTTCGTCTTTCGCTGGTATCCCGCGTAGCCGCGGTATTGGTGGGTGATGCGGGGCCACAGCTCGGCGCGTTCGGCCGCCGTGGCGGTGCGGGCATGCATCGGGACCGTCCGACCGCGGACCGTCAGTTCGACATCGGGATTGGCCACCAGGTTCAGGTACCACGACGGATGCCGGGGGCCGCCGGCCTTGGATGCGACGAGCACGTAGGACTCGTCGTCGTGCACCGGTGCGGTGAGCATCGCGCTGCGGCGTTCGCCGGACTCGCGGCCGACCGTGTGCAGCTCGACGACCGGCATCGACCCGAGCGTCGAGCCGATGCGCCCGCCGGAGATGGCCAGCAGACCGCGGTGGAAGCGGTTGAGCATGCGGTGCCCGAAGTCGTTCACACTGCCCTCGTGCCCATGCTCGAAGCCTACGTGGCGTTCGGGTGCCCGGCGCTGCCCGCTTTGATGTCCCACTTGTTGTTGGTCTGGGAGGCCCAAAGCAACAACAAGTGGGACATCGACCGCGGGGGGAGGGCTAGAGGCCCTCTGCGATCTGCTTGATGGCGGCGAGGCGGCGGTCCCACTCGGCGCCGATGGCATCCAGGCGGCGCGCGGTCGTGCTGAGCTGCGACCCGATCACCCGGTACTGCACCTCGCGGCCGACGCGGATGGATTCGACGACGCCCACATCCTCGAGCACCGCGAGATGCTTCGCGATCGCCTGACGGCTGACCGGCAGGCGCCCGGCGAGGGTGGATGCCGAGGCATCGCCCTCCCCGAGTGCCGACAGGATGCTCCACCGGGTCTCGTCGCCGAGTGCGGCGAACACCGGAACCAGCGTCGCTGCGCTCACGAGCCGCCCTCGAGCAGCGCGACGAGCTTGTCGAGCTCGTCGTTCCAACCCGTGCGGTGGCTCTCGAGGTTCGCGATCGGATCCGAGGTGGTCTCGAAGCCCGTCTCGACAACCGTGAGCCGGGTGCCCTCCGGCACCTCTTCGAGAGTGAAGGTGAAGACGGTCGAGTGCTCGTCATCGACCTCGTCAGGCAGCTGACCACTGGCGTCGTCGTTGCCCCATCGGTACGACACGCGCCGCGGCGCGTCCAGCGCCTCGATCCTCAGTGGCACGGCGCCGTAGTCGGGGAATGTGAGGGTGCCCCGGGCGCCGACCCCCGATCCGTCGAACGCCGCCTGACCGAACCACCGGGAGATGTGCTCCGGCTCGGTGACGGCGGCCCACACGTTTTCGAGGGATGCGGCGATGACGATGATGCGTCGA
>Ga0247804_10001577_pt1 | contig 10537 bp, 7 predicted proteins | sample UWRJL029104C1_FD_181142 | JGI IMG/M metagenome (GOLD analysis project Ga0247804, IMG submission 181142) | Plant litter microbial communities from Arlington Agricultural Research Station in Wisconsin, United States - UWRJ-L029-104C-1 | ecosystem: Environmental > Terrestrial > Plant litter >...
AGACCATACCTGAAGCGATGAAAGACTCAATGATGTCAGAATGGACTCGTGAAATCGCTATTGCGGCCGCACAAGAAACCAGCAAATCAACCTCCTTAAATGGCTCCCGTGCAGGCACAAATCCTAACACGCGCAACTTCCTAGCTGTAAATGGAAACCTGAACGGGACGAACAGCGGGACCAATTCTCCGCATGGGCACCATCACAAAGCACACTCACACAAAAGTATGACCAATTCCGCCTACGGACTTGTGGGAGGTCTCGGTGCTATACAAAAAGTCCGTAAAGGGAGCACACCTCCTAGCGAATCCAGCCGTGCATCAGTCACTCGTGTCGATGCCCTCAAACGTATCCTTTCAGGCCAGCAAGCTATTTTGCCAGCAAAAGAGAGGCCACATAGTGATGCGAGTAGTGACAGCATGGTAAGTTACGACTTTACAGCTTCTGAAGTATCTTTCAACCCGCCTACAGGGGGAGAAACAAGTGTTCCTTTAGTAGATCGATCAGCTTCACTACGTGGGCCGAGGCCAAGATCTCGGAGTACCAGTAAGAGTGTTGAAGGCATGAGTACTGCAGTCGCAGAGGAGAGAGCTCGATCCCTATCATCACATCCCGTAGTCAGCTACTCCGACGAACCTGATGAGGTTCCTCCCGTACCACCGCTCCCAAAAGGTGTGGGGGAGGTGCGGAAGAGTAGGAGTGTGAAGCGAAGTGGGACGAAGACGCGGAAAAATGAGGCGACGGGTGTGGTGGCTAGTTTGTGGGGAGAGGAGGAAAAGGCAGTAGATTTAGAGAGTTTATTGAAAGGTATTGAGGGGGCTGGGAAGGGGAAAGTTGTCAAACCCCCTTATTGAGCGGAAAGGGACAATAATATATAAGGGTGGGGAAGAACAGAAGGCAGACAAAGGCATTCGATGGGATGTATAATTGAATGGTACATAGTGTATTGTATTAATAGAACGACGTACTTGAAGAAGCGCTCGCTAGCCGAGTAACCCAAAACTGGCACGCTTTTACTGATAAACCTCCGTCCTCAGTCTATAAAATCATGCATGACGATGCCATTACACTCAAATAGGAGAGCTGATACTGCGAGAATGAATGTTGATAATGTATTTCTACTACAGTAGAGATTATCGAGGCCAATTCTGTCTATTTGAGTGCAGAAACTCCCAGGATATGCTTCCAAACGTCACCATGCCTGTTGAGAGAACACGACCATCGACAACAATATCAGAACTCGTTGTTGACCTTCTGGTGCCCTTTCATTTTCGTTAGTCTCCTTGCGATATTCGCTTCCACAAAGCCGAGACCAGGCTCGTTCCCGATATTCAGCTGGAGACTTACGACGAATGAGTACTACTCGATCATATCATACCAGTATTTTCGTTCAGCGCAGGCTATTCGTAGTCAACACAACGACCTACCAAAAACAGGGTGAAAGGTTATAATACTGTTAGTTGAGGACCTGCGTTATTTGCTCTCAAGTGTTTGGGGGGAACAGCTCTCTTCGTCACTTTGGGCGTATATAAATCATGTTTCACCCTCCCATGGCGAATCAGGTTGTCCTTTCTTGTGTATCCGCCTCCGGTACCACCAAGTGCATGAGGACAAGTAACAAAGCTGCAGTAGAATTGCCGCCCATTGTGCTTGCTGTGGTGCCTCATCAAATCTTTCATGTCAGCAAAGCCAACGCCTTGACTTACACAACCAGGCTCAAGACAACGATAAGCTTTGACGTGACGCTTTCTATGACGACTTGTTCATGTTAGCATCATGCTACATCATGCTACATTAGAAGGTATAAGAGGCTCATACTTGAGTTTGTACCGATGGGTAAAAGTTTTTCCACAGTTTGTAAAATCACAACACCATTGAGGATCGGAAGTAGGCTTTGAGGCAGATGTCGTTGAAGCTTCATCGTTTGAAACTTCCATTTCGCAGTGAAATTCCGGACTTTGATCTAGGGAGGTGATCACTTCCTCGATGGATGAAGTTGAAGATGGAATGGTTGTCATCGGAATGATCTCGTCTGGAATTTCCTGCTCTGTAAAATACAACTCCTCATTCCACATATCGCAAAACGGAGAAATTTCAGTCGGTTGTCCACATATGCCGAAAAGACTTTCAGTTTCTAGCAGCTCGTATCTCCCCGTCACATCATCCAATGTGGAAGGCAGCAACTGTTGCCCACCAGCTCCAATAAACGGCTCGAAGTTCTTACCGAACTTTTCAGAATACATAGGCTCTACATACCCTGGGTTCCACTCAACACTGGGCATAGATATTTCCAGCCCACTGTGAGCAGGTTGTGTAGGCAATTCCAAGCCACACACATCATAATTTGGAGAATCGGTTGTTAGTTTACAACACGATTTCTTGAAATTCTCAGATTGGCTCGTTGATCTTGGACATGGCCTTAGTGTTGACGAACTGCAGATAATGCACGCCCCGCTAAAACGCGGATATTCGTCAACGGCAAGGCCATGTCCAAGATCAACGAGAGAATCTAGATCACTGTTCCATCTTTGTGAGATGGTGATCTCAGCGGAGATCTCTCCGCTCGAGGTGCTATATGGTCTGAAAGTAGAGCCAATAGTATAATGCCAGTATTTCCAGGCTCTCTATCGTATATTGGTGTTAGGGGCTGAGGATAATGTATAAACAACAGTGATGGGGAAAGAAAGAATAATAGCTAGCCTTAGGTTGTACTTATGTACAAAGTTTTAGCCAGGGGCTCATTGCCCAAAGGCCATCCTTTGAGAGTGTGTGGTAGAGTAGAAGGGAGAGATGCGTAGGGCAGAGCTAATATATGGGAATTGTTGCTGCCCTCTTCACGTGTATAGTCGGCCTCAAATCTGTAGGAGCTGGGGCAGTGCAGCATAATGATCCAGTGACGTTTGAGTATGCAAGCCACGCGTGCCTGGGCCACTTACATGCCTGATATTTATTAGTAGAAAGGTCGTGCGGCCTCTAAATTCTGCGCATATAGAAAGGTTGACATCTACGGCCTCCATCATGCAAGAGAGGCTTCCTGGTAGATATCGACGCCCTCATAACCGTTGAGGGATTATATTTCTAGTATCCGTCCAGTGATCAGTATGTGAAAACTTAAATCGTGATTGGATACCAGAGCGATCAGCGCCTTGTTGACTTTTATTCTACTCGTGTGAATACAATCGGCCTTACAGGTTAGCAATAATTGCGAATGATGATCTACTAGTCATGGCAAGATAAAGTGGTTGACGTGATTGACCGAGACATAATTGATCAAGATCTGTGGAAGATCATTCGATACTAGTGACATCATACACTGCTGTGGTACTCAATCTCCTCCTAGTAATCAATTTCATAGCGCAAAGTTGCCTTTATAAGCTGAACGCTTATGTTCATGCTAGCAACATAAGCGCCAGGATTGTGTTGATTAAAAGTGTCAGCGTAGCCTCACTCATAACCTATGCAATTGAGCGGGTTTGATAACAAGCGCTTCATTCACCTGTCTCTATCTCTAATAGCCAATTTAACCAAAGTATCAAAGTACGTCGCTCAACTTGAGCACGCGTCACGTGTTATGAATATAATGAGACTGGTTAGTGCACAAAAGTCCGATTCTTGTAATGAAATCAATATCAACTCTAAATAATAAACTATTCGCCTCAGCTTATTTAATCTACCTACATCCCCAAATTAGACCAAGTAAAGACTACTCGTGAGATCCCATACATCCAGTGTATTTCAGTATCACTTCAACCCCTTTCAGTTATCCACACCTAAGCGAAAAGCGGACAGGGGGTAGGATCCTAAACGTCAACTACAGCTCGGTCCTCTTATAAAGTAGATTTTCTTTCATCAGTTCCTACTCTGGCTCCAAATTTCAATTCTATCTCCGGAAGAATAAAGGCTAAGAATCGCTTATATTCTTCAGGGAGGGAGCTTAATCTGATACCCAGCATCCATGACCACGCAACCACCCACCGAGCCAAGCATCTTAGCGGTCGACACTACAATGTCTCTCTGCAGCTTGGGTGATGACATTCTGTATCTCATATTCGAGCAACTCAACATCACAGACGAATCACATGATGTCCAGGATACCAGCCCTACGAACTCTCAGATGCTTCTCAAAAAATTTCCAAAATTGTACTACCAACAACGCAAGACGCTCCCGATTCTCCGTCTCGTTTGCAAGACGTTTAATCAGGCAGTTCTTCCCGTCCGATTTCGGGCTTTCAAGCTGAAGCTGACGGATGTGGAAAGCGAAGTGGCGAGGAAGGTGATTGGTGATATCCTGCAGTGGACGAGATGTGTAATTCTTTATCAAGCAGCGACCACAGATTGGTCTTTGATTGAACGGATTTACAGTGACGAGAAAGGGGTTGTGTTGCCAAGAATGGAAACCATCAAGTACTCTATCCCCCTTTCCTAAGGAACTTCTTAAGGTTAGTTTCACTTACATGATACAGATGGATGTTCAACAGAGCTTTGTCAAACCAGTACGTAGCGTCTTCAATCACGCCAATTCCTTACACTTTCCTCCGTCCAGAAACGCGCATCTCAGTATCTAACAGAACGGAGATTGAAGACTTCCTCCCGTTTCTCCCGCCAACTCATATCTCTCACCTGAATATCGGGCACTGGCAGCCAAGTTCCCGTTCTTCGATTGACTATGCAAAGTATACCATCACTCCATTGAAAGTCTTCCTCCTTCAAGCACCCAACCTCAAAAGCTTTGAGTACTCTGCCACGGGGGGATCTGGGCGAGCGATGATAGGCAGTGATGCCACTCCATTCCCTACTTTCAAGGCAGGGGAGAAGATGCCAAGTCTTCGAGTATTAACAATACCAGCATATCAATGGAATCATAGCGCCGATGAGGTGCAGTCGAGTTGGGATTTCAGTCATCTGACATTTCTCGATATTCGCGGTGTTCCCTTGTTTGCATTTTTGAGCACGGTCCCCTTCGCTGCCTTTTCGAAACTTAGGATTTTGAAGGTTGGCGATTTTTTCTGGAGTAAAAAGGAGAAGTTTAGGAGTGATGGAATCTTACTTCTTGAGAAATTTCTCACCGGCCTTCCCAACCTCGAGGAGCTTTACTTAATCGGACAAAATGGGGCATTGAGCCTGGAATCATTCCGTCTATTTCCAAATCTTAGGATCCTGGAGTGCAGGGAAGCAATACTGCTAGCTGGTGAAGAAGAAAAGACCATCTATTTCACGAGTGATCAATTATCCCAGCTGCGAGAATACTGTCCATATCTTCAAGAGCTGGTAATAGACATGGATGTCGTATCTACCGAGGTAAATTTCCTCCTCTTTTATCAAACCCCTCCCTTCCTGAATAGAGACGGAAAACTAACCAAGCATAGTTCCCAACCTATCTCACAGCCCTGCGTAACTTTCCTCGTCTCGCCACCGTAAAGCTCCACACGCGTCTTCAGTCCTGGGATCTAGCCCTCCGCGATTCCTCATCAAATGCCGCCTTAAACACAGATGCCACCAAGCGGCTCAGACGCAAACCCAATGCGCACTACACCATGCTCGAAGAAGCCAGCAACCAACTGGTTCAAGACCTCTTCCAGAAATTGACCATTTGCGTGGGAGATTGGGTTGATGTAACTCCAACAGGGGGCGCAAATGGCGGTGGACAAGGAAATAAACATTGGATGGTTGAGAGGGTGTTTGTGTGGCCAAAATTAAGTAGAGTAGGGTAGATAGGCAGATTAGATTTAAAGAAGTCACCGAGCGCCTAGGACTCAATAGAATGGTATTCATAATGACTAAAAGCCTAACATGAATGGTATTATGTTTCTACTTGTTCTCAATATAAACCTAAACTCCGTGCCAACTATAGTATATCTTCCCATCTACCTATACGCCATGATACTCAAATATCTTTTATGTACTGTCATGTCATTCATGAACCCAAAACACCTTTCCCAAGCACACCAAGACAAGCCTCGTAGCGTCCCGGGCTATGATCAAGCAACATGCTTCCACCAAATTTCACTTCGCCAAACCTTTTCTCCACATCCCTCACATACCTCATCACTACCCTCGTTGCCGGTCTCCCCAGGCCTTCGCCTACTCCTCCCGCATCTTTTCGCAGCACTGGCGTTGATTCCACGATGAAGACCTCGCCTGGTGGCACAAGTTTCCTACTCTGCATGCTAGCTCTCAACGCCTTTAACGCAGCATAGGCCCATTGATCCTCTTCCCCAAAGCGATCTTTTTTGAATGTGTCCTCTCTGATACCAGCACCTCCAGCCCATTTATCTTTCACTGTCCCACAAAGCCCTTCCCAAACCCGCGAGCGCACCTCTCGTTTCGCACCTGAGTCATCGGTCTTAAATGCTAGGGCTACCGCCTGGAGATCGTGAAGTGTACCGAGTGAAAGATGAGGTACCAAATCGTTGGAATGTACGATTGTGGTTATAAGGCCACGGGTCGCAAGACGGAGGGAGGGTGAGAGTGTTGAAGGGGGACCATAAGCGTAGACGTGGATGGGTCTTCCCTCCGGAAGTTGAACCTGGATTGTTGGTGGGGTACCGGCATTTGTTGACGAGGGGAGTTGTAGTTGAGACAGTGGGTTCGAGGTGACGAATGCGGTACCAGTTGGAGATGGTGAGGAGATCATAATTGCGAGCAATGCACTCACGGCTCCGCCGAGGGAATGGCCACAAAGCACAAGTCCATACTCGGGGAACTCTTCGAGTGCAGCGGTGATTGTCACCAGTACCCTGGAGGTCAGGAGGCGTTTTGCGGATGCGTGGATACCTTTATGGACTATGTATGCTTTATTATTGTATCTTATCTCATCATATTCACAAGTAAGATCTGTGAGTACATCTTCGAAGCCAAGGGTACCGCGGCAAGTTAATATGACAGCTTGGGATGAGTGGTCTAGCGATACAAAATGCACCATAGGTATTCCAGTACCGGTATGACCACTGGAATCGCTGCCACCTTGAGGGTCAACGAATGAGGAGAGGAGTATTGTGGAGGGTGGAAGTTGAGTGTGTGTAGAGAAAGAGTGATGCTCGTGGTGATGTGTGCTATTTATCTCTTGCGACTTCCCATCTACGGCCGATGCAGCTATGCCCATGACACGGAGAAAGGATGCACCATATGACGCCGATGCAAATCGGATAAAACGGGTGATGTTTCGCACAATATGGTGCTGAGGAAACAGGCCGTCAATGTGCCCTGTTCGCATCATAGTCTGAAGGTTCTCGCCATGTTGGAAAGCACTCTGTGGCGCTTGGGGCGCAAGCACGAGAGAAGTTTCTGAGTTGTTGGGATTTAATGTGTAGATACTAGGAACAACAGATTTACTCCGTCGATGCATTTTCAGAGGTGAGTGTTGGTTGGAGATGTTTTTCTCACTAACAGCTCTTATGAGGGTGCTTTGAGCTCGTAGATGTGTTCGATATGTGGTAGGTGATACTGGTCGGCCCTCAGTATGGATGGAATATGAATCAGTGAGTGATACAATCGAGTCACGCCTCTGCTCGTGGACCGAGATGTAACTGGCCCGAGAAGGGCTTCTAGGTGCATTCTCGGCTGAATTTCCAAGATCTCTCGACGAAAAGAAATTCGGGTTTCCACGCTGAGGTGAATGTGGTGCCTCGCGGGTAGGATCAACATTGGAATCTCTTGAAGAGACGTGTAGATTCCTTTTGGCAGGCGGAGTATTCGCTCCCCATGATGGACGACTTGCAACTTTGCTCTGAGAATCCGAAGATGATGGATCCTTGTTCCAGAGGTTCGATAACGTCGTACCAGAGCCTTTCTTAAATGCGGTGCGAAATGAGCCCTTCTTTTCTATGGGCTTAATCACTAGTCTCTCCGTTTTAAGCTTCTTCTTAGCCGGTGCTTGGTTTCCAGTAGTAGTATTCAATGGTGTTATGTCCGATCCGTTCATTGATGATGAAATGCTTGTAGGTTTTCTTAATGCTGTTTGATTCGCTTTCTGTTCCTCGGGTTTAGTTTGTGTTAGGCTAGGGAATGATGGCTCTTTTGGTGATAAGACAGCTTTTGACATCGTATTTGACCTTGAGATCTGATGTTTCGGAGGCACCTTTGGCTTCAGTATAACATCTTGGGGTGAGGCCGAAGATGCGGAAGATTGGCCTTGCTCATTGGTTATACTCTTAGGTTTATTGTCTGGCTCATTGACGACTTCTTGAGCGCCTTGAAAACCACATTGTTCCTCAGAGCTGAAATCCTTTACCTTGTCTTCCGTGATGCGATATACAGCTCTATACCGGGGTATTCCTGTATCCATCTGAGATTCACTTATGAGAGCCTTGCTTTCGTCGATGTAGTCTACATCTTCTTCAAGAATTTCAACACCAGGCGGGGGAGACAATTGCGATGGCCGGGTTCCGATTATTTCAACAGTTATTGTCTTCGTGGTAGTAATGGACGTGGAAATGGAAACCGAGGCATTTTCTGGCAAAGACTGCATGATTCTCTGCCGTAAATTGATCTCTGGCATATCATCAATTTCTTCCACACCATCTGCTCCATGGTTCAGTTCTTTCGTCTCCAGGACCTGATTACCCCTTGCTGTCATGTAGATAGAGCTTTCCAACTCCCCGGTCCTTGTCACATCCTGCTCGGTTTTCCCCTGGCCGACAACATCCGCTCTCCTTCCATTGTCCAAAACCACTATGTCCCAAACCACCTCGTCGATCACCCCATTGATGTTTTCCTTATCCGTGAATTTTCTACTCCATCTCTGCAACAAGGCCAATCCACAAATCCCCATCAGCAGATCCGATACACTAACCTTCTCACCCTCCTGTCCCGTAGCTGGGTTCTGGAACTCCCTCCTTATCAGCGTAACAATGCTCGCAATTGCCCTCGAACTATCTGTACTTCCCAGTATACCATCTAGTGTCCCTAGCAATTGCTGACTCAAGTCTGTAGCGCTTTCGAGTGCTGCTGTCGAGATGTAGAAGCCAGTGCTAGCTGCGAAGGATATGTTCGTAATAGTCGAATGGAGGGTAGCGATACTGCGTTCAAGCATGGATTCGGCTTCTGCTCGCCCCAGCTCTCCAGTCGACCGTGTAGAGACATCTTTACCGGCGCGAATTAGGATTGTTTCGATTACTGCTCTGCTGAGTTCGAGACCAGTGAGGGTAGTAACTCTTGCGCCATCCAGGGCGAGACCACCAATAAATGTGCCGAGACGAAGATAGAGGGATGAACCGCGTGTTACCAGACTCACCACGTTGGCGATGGGTGCTGGGAGGAGTGTGGCTTCGGAGACCGGGTTGGTGATCAGTTGTTTACGTTCTACATCCTGCTCCATTTTTGCCACAGCGTTTGAAATGGAAAGTAGCGTTCTTCTGTGTTTTCGTGTCCCGCGTCGCCTATTCGAATAGTATTTGCTTTAGTAAGATATAGAGGCATCAGTGTATCTCGAGCCATTGTATTGTTGACGTTGCAATCTGCAGGCCGGGAGAGTTGACGCTATAGTGGCGTTGATATTGAGACATCTAATGGCGTGTGACGTGGGGAGGGAGTGAAACCGAGGCATGTGATAGCCCTGTTTATAATACTAAATATGAAATGGAAATAAGGAGGAAAGTATACTTAATATGCAGTATATATAATAAGAGATAGAAAAAGTGAGCTTATAAACGACCTACTTCATTATTATCTGGCTTATATCTAAAGTGAGAAAATAGTATAAGATATATTACTCTTTAATAAAGTTCTTCTAGATAAATTATACTTAGATGGCGGGCTTGGTGGGGAATGATCTGCTGCAGTAGATTTTAGCGACGCTGCCAGGGACAACGATTGCCAAGAGAGAAATACCGGACAATACACCATCGACTTAATAGCTTTTATATAATATAAATTATAAGCTAGCAAGATTATATCAAGCATAATGTATATATTCCAAATCTAGTTAATTATAAATATAGAAGAATTTTTTATAAATCTGCTAATTGATATTTTGTTATTAATGGAATTTGAGGCTAGCTCGGATCTACCCGAGCTCAGCCTTGTAGCAAAGCCTGAATCAGTAGAACTTAGCTTAAGAGATATTGTGATGTTAAACCTCACATCAAAATATTATAAAGCCATATAAAAATTAAAAATATATATACTTAGTTGTATCTTCTTTTACTTATATATCCTTATAGTATTCAACTGTCATCAAAGCCCCCTTCTAAGCTTTCGTAATAATGACCTTCACCAACGGCAGCGCTTCTCTTGCAACCATCTCTAAACCCTCAGAGACGCCCGTCGACAATTGATATCACAATGATCGTCTAAATAAAGACTATCACGGATAGCATCAAAATAAATGAGTCCCTTTTGTAAGTTCTCTATAAAGTGCAGTTGATAAGTCTTCAAAGGAAAGGCATGAGTTTCCTGCGAAATATAGAGAAAGTCTAGAACGGGGCCAGTTTTAGCCCCTGCTTTTACATTACGAGACTTTTAACCATGATCTTCAGAAAATGCCATCCCAAGCTCTCCTCCATCCTGGATAATTCGAATCGTACGAGGGCGTGAGATA
>Ga0247804_10001580_pt1 | contig 10530 bp, 7 predicted proteins | sample UWRJL029104C1_FD_181142 | JGI IMG/M metagenome (GOLD analysis project Ga0247804, IMG submission 181142) | Plant litter microbial communities from Arlington Agricultural Research Station in Wisconsin, United States - UWRJ-L029-104C-1 | ecosystem: Environmental > Terrestrial > Plant litter >...
CAGCGCAGAGTGCGCAGGTTGGCGTCGAAATGCGCAATGTAGCCTTCGCCGTTGGGGCCGGCAGCATAGGTGCGCCGGTAGGCGTTGGGCGTGGTGGGAAAGGTGGCGTCGTTGGTAAAGCCAGCCAGATACACTTCGCCACTGGCATCGAAGGAAATATCATTAATATCCTGGCGCAGCTCCCCGGTGCCGCCGAAGTAGGAGCTGGCTACCAGCGCCGTGCCAGCCGGGTTTAGCTTGGCCAGCACCAGCTTGTTTCCCACTGGGGTAGTGTCGTAGCTGCCGGCCAGCATCGGAAAGTCATTGGAAAAGCACTGCGCCACGATGCACAGATTATCGGCGGGGTCCACTTTACACAGCAAGGGCCGGTCGCCCACCGAACTGAAATTCCAACCCGGCCTCCCGCCGATGATGGTAGAGAACAGTTTCTGCGTACCCGCCGCGTTGAATTTGGCAATCAGAATATTGGCCGTGGCAAAAGATGTGTACGCGCCCGGCGTAACTGGAAATACAATACTCGAAGACTCCGCACTACTCAACATGTAAACATTACCCGCGCTGTCGTAAGCAGTGCCGACGCTGGGAGCCCGAATACCGGTATAGGTGCTGGCCTGCACCACCGGGTCGATGACCAGCTTTCGCATTTTGTCGTAGCCGGCAGGCAGCTCAAAGCTCAGCACGTTGCCGCGCAGGCGGTAGCGGCAGGGCACCGGCTGGCGTTGGCCGCCGGCCCCAAGCTGGTAGGCCACCGGGCGCTGCTCACGCACCTCCCCCACGCTGGTGCCGATGCGCAGGGTGCCATCGGGTCGCAGGGCCAGCGTGGTCGCGCCCTGGTAGCGCAGGCGCACGGTGGCGGGGTCGGCCCCGGGCGCCAGCACCACGTCGTACTCAAAAAACCCGGCTTCGGTGCCGTAGGTGCGTAGCTCCACGCCGGGGTACAGCCCGGCGTAGCGCACGGCTTCGCAGCTGCGCACGCGGCTGGCCCAGCGCCGCGGGTCGTTGCCCGTCAGGTAGTTGGCATAGGCCTCGGCCGGGTGCTCGGGGTGCAGCACGGCGGGCGCGGCGCCCACAAAATCGACCAGCACGGCGTGCTCCCGCAGGGGGCTGGCCGTGGGCCTGGCCTTCGTGGCCCGGGCCAGCGAATCGGCGTGCCGGGCCTGGCGGCGGTCGGCGGTGCTTTCCCACACGTAGGTGAAGCCGGTGCTGCGCAGCCACACTACGCCGCCGGGTGCCTCGGCCCGGTAGCGCGCCGCCGCCGGCCACTGCTGCTTGTTTTCTTCAAATTGCAGTGGCGCGGGGGTAATGGCCCAGGCTACGCGGGCCACACTCAGCAGCAGCATCAGACAGCAGGTAAAAAGCTGTTTCATACAAGGGTAGAAAACCGGTGAGAAAATTCCAGCCGCATATTACTGCTTTTTCGGCAAAAAGCCCCGCATTAAAAAAGCCCGCTGCCAAATGGCAGCGGGCTTTTTTAATGCGGGGCAGTTATCGCCTAGTCTTCCAGCGCTTCGAGCACCGCGTCGGCGCCTACCGGGGCATACACCTGCAATTTGGCTTTAAGCTCCTTGCGGGCAATATGGATGCGGTTTTTGACGGTACCGATGGGAATCTGCAGCTTCTCGGCGATTTCCAGGTACTTGTAGCCGATGTAGTACATCATGAACGGCGTGCGGTAATCGGTACCGAGGCCGGCAATGGCCTCGTTGATGTCGCGCACCACAAAGTCGCTGGTAGCGCCGTTGTGGGTGATGTAGTTCTGGTCGGTATTGAAGTACTGGAAGTACTCGGTGCTGTCGATGTTGGAGCTGCGCTTCGTTATCTTGTTGTAGTTGTTGATAAACGTGTTGCGCATGATGGTGTACAGCCACGCCTTGAGGTTGGTGCCGGCCTTGAACTTGTCTTTGTTCAGGAGGGCTTTCAAGAGGGTTTCCTGCACTAAATCCTTCGCGTCGTCGGCGTCGCGGGTCAGGTTCATGGCCGCGGGCCGCAGGGTGAGGGAGATTTTCTGCACTTGCGAGGTGAATTCGAGCGAAGTCATGTTGTTTAGCTTTTCGTGGCAGATTGTTAAACAAATATACGCGCCGAATCGGAATTCGTGTACCTACCGCAATACTTTTTTTGGGGCAGGCCATTTCTTTCTGGTTGGCGCGACAAGGTACGCCACGGAACCCGGAAGGCTGCATGAAGAAATCGTGTCGTGGAATGGCAGGGGTGGTTGCAGGCCCGACAAAACATTACCTAACCATTTATAATACAAGCCTAAATACAAATTTAGACACGTTATAAAAAAGCCGCAAAGCGGCGGCACATTGGTAGTTAAAACCCGATTCCGGAAGCAGACAGAGCCGCAAAGCGGCGGCACTTCACGGGTGTAGGTGCCGCCGCTTTGCGGCTCTGTTGTGGTAAAAAAATTTGTTTCTATCAACGTGGCGCCGCTTTAGCTTCGCTGACCTTCGGTTGCGGCGATTACTCAACGGAGCAGGGCGATGTAGAGCCGCGCCCCCTCGCGTCTGGTCGTTGAACGACCGGCGCTGGCGAAATCCAGTCGGCGCGAATGCCGGACGCGAGGGGGCGCGGCTCTACACTTCGACGGCCGATTTTTCGACCAGCCCGATAAAATCGGCCATCGTCAACGGCACGGTGCAGTTATCGGGCAGCTGCAGGCCTTCCTGGCGCGTGAGCGGGCCATAGAGCACCAGCTGCTTGTCGGGGCATAGGGCGGTGAGCTCCTGGGCGAAGGCGGCCACCCGCGCCCGCTCGGGCTGGGAGGTGAGCACGGTTACGAGCATGTTGGGGCGGTACGTTTCGCACACTTCCGTGAGCTCGGCGGTGGGCATGTTCTGGCCCAGGTAGAGGGTGTGCTGGCCCCGGGCGCGCAGCAGGTAGTTCATCAGCAGCAGGGCCAGCTCGTGCATTTCGAGGGCGGGCAGGAAAAGCAGCCAGCGGCGGGTATCGGCGGTGACGGGCACGGCAGGCAGGGCCTCGGTGGCCGCCAGCACCTTCTGGCGCAGCAGGTGCAGCAGCAGGTGCTCGTGGGCCGAGCTGATGGCCCGCGTGAGCCACAGCGTACCAATGCGTTGCAGCAACGGATGCACCACGTGCAGCATCATCCCCTCGAAGCCCAGGCGCTTGCTCTTTTTAGTCAGCAGGTAGTGCAGGCGCGGCTCGTCGAAGGCCAGCAGGGCGGTGAGCAGCATATTCACCTGCTCGTTGTAGTCGCAGTTGGCCGAGTGGCAGCCGGCGCGCACGGAGGCCGTCAGCTCCTCATCCGAGAGGCTGGCTACCTGCGAGATGCGCTGCCCGCGCCCGCAGAGCGTGGCGACGTTGAGCAGGCGGCGCAGGTCGTCGTCGCAGTACTTGCGGATGTTGGTGGCCGAGCGCACCGGGCGCAGCACGCCGTAGCGCTGCTCCCACATCCGGATGGTGTGCGCCTTGATGCCGGAAAGCTGTTCCAGCTCGCTGATGGAATAGCAGGACACGGGTTATGGGGGGTTGGTTAGGAAGTAGGGCCTAAAGCTCAAACCGCCTTCAGTTGTTTGCAGGGGCGGTTTTGCGCGCGCGCAGCTGCTGCCGGGCCAGGGCCAGGTATTTGGGCGACACCCATAGCAGGCCAAACTCCACCGAGCCGTCGCGGCCCTGGGTTTTGTGGTGCATCTTGTGGGCCATGTTGAGGGCCCGCAGGTAGGCGTTGTCCGATTTTTTCCAGAAGCGCAAGCGGCCGTGAATCAGCACATCATGCACGAAAAAATACACGGTGCCGTAGGCCGCGATGCCCACGCCCACCCAGAACCACCAGCGGGCGCCGTTGTCGCCGGTAATGAACAGCACGGCCGACAGGGCGCCGTAAATCACAAAAAACCAGTCGTTGCGCTCGAACGGGCGCGGACTGGGGCGCACGTGGTGCGAGCGGTGCAGCACCCACAAGGGCCCGTGCTGCACGAACTTGTGCATAAACCAAGCCCAGAACTCCATAAATGCGAAGGTGGCGAGGGTGATGCTGAGGGCGGCGAGAAGGGGCATAACGGGTAGGGGGGCTGACAAAAATAAAGAACGTCATGCTGACGAAGGAAGCATCCTTTCACGCCAGAATAACCCGAGCATGAGCAGATGCTTCCTTCGTCAGCATGACGTTCTTTTCTGATTTTAGTTCTACCAGCTGATTTTCTCCTTGTTCAAAAACGCCGCAATCCCCCGGCGGCAGTCTTCCGAGCCGCGGGCTTCGGCGTTGCTTTGGGCAGCGTAGCGCAGACCGTCTTCGAGGGGCATTTCGGGCAGGCGGGCCAGCATTTCCTTGGTCACCTCCATGCTCTGGCCCGAGTTTTCGCGGCAGAGGCGCTCGGCGTAGGCCTGGACGGTAGCGGCCAGCTCTTCTTTGGTGCTGAGGAAGGTGATGAGGCCCATGTCGAGGGCGGTTTGGGCGGATACCACGTCGCCGCTGAGCAGCAGCTGCTTGGTGCGGGCCTCCCCTATCTTGCGGATGAGAAACACGCTGACGATGGCCGGCAGGAAGCCGATTTTCACCTCGGTGTAGCCGAATTTGGCTTCGGGCACGGCGAAGGAAATATCGCAGATGGCGGCCAGGCCGCAGCCGCCCGCCAGGGCGTGGCCCTGCACCTGGCCGATAACGACTTTTTTGAGCGTATAAATCTGGTGGAAGAGCTGCATGAGGTGCGTCGAGTCCTCCAGGTTGTCGGTGTAGCCGAAGTTTTGCAGTTCCTGGATGTAGCCCAGGTCGGCGCCGGCGCAGAACACCTCACCAGCGGCGCGCAGCACGATGACTTTGCAGTCGTCGTCGTTTTCGGCATATTCGAAGGCTTGCTTCAGCTCCGTTACCACGTCGGCATTCAGGGCATTGCGCTTGTCGGGGCGGTTGAGGGTGACGTAGCCGACGCGGTTTTCGCAGGCGTAACGGATGTAGCGCAGGGCTTCGAGTTCGGGAGTCAGCAGGTTTTCCATAGAAGCAGAAACGGACGGATGGTAAGAGAATGATGCCCGCCGGGGGGAAATGGTGGCATCGGAGCGTAAGCAATTAACGCAATTTTGCGGGCGGCGGACTGTTTTGTTCGCCAGATTAGGGCTGGGAGTCGGTGAAACGGACGAGGAAAGGGGTCGGATGCCCAAACCAGAACATTAGAAAAAAACGTCATCCTGAGCGCAGCGAAAGGACCTCGCCCGCTTCGTTGGGTTGGTAATTGATTACTGCTGCGACCGGCGCGGGCGAGGTCCTTTCGCTGCGCTCAGGATGACGTTCTGTTGTCACAGCCGTGGCCGCATTCGAAACGCGCCCTTTTCCGTCACATCCCAGGTGCGAAACCCATTCGCTTTCAGCGCCGAATCCAGCCGCGCCACGTACCAAATCTTGCAGCTCGAATCAAACACCACCCTCACCTGTGGCCCAAACACGGCCTTGATGGTTTCCGGCTTGACGCGGGCGTTGCGGCGCAGCACCAACACGTCGAGCGGCGTGGGCTGGGTGGCCGAAGAAATCCGATTGGACACGAAGCCCAGGCGCAGGCCGCGCCACTGCGCCAGTACCACGGGACCAGGCTTCTGCCAGCGGTGGTCGTTGGCGCTGTCGGCATCGCCGAGGCGGCGCACGGGCACGGTGCAGCCCTGCCAGCCGGGGCAGTAGCGCGTGCGCCGCGCCTGCCGCTGAATGATGCCCGGCAACAGGCGGTAGGTGCGCTCGGTTTCGTTAAGCGGGATGGAGTCGGGCGTGATGAACTCGGCCGCCGCGCCCTGCCAGAAGCCGATGGCCGAGCGGCGCGGGATGCTGTAGACGATGAACTCTTCGTCCTTAGCCACTTGCCGGGCTTCGGCCACGCGGCTGCCCGCGTAGAGGGCCACCAGCACCGTCAGCCAGCGTATCCAGGCCAGGCGCTTGGTATCGAACCAGACCAGGGCGGTGCCGATGAGGCCGAAAATGAGGGCCGTTTGCAGGGCGGAGACGTGAATTTCGCGGATTACCCAGCTGTCAAAGGTGCGGCTGATGAAGAAGATAACGGAGTTGAAGCACCACACCATCCATTCAAAAAGCCAAGCGATGGTGCGGGGCAGCCAGTCGAGCACCGCGCCCACAGCGGCGGGCAGCAGCGTAGCCACAGCCGTAGTCAGCCCCCAGGCCAGCAGCAGCACCAGCCCCACGTACACGGCAATGGTCGAGATGGGCACGGCAATGAGGTTGGCAAACAGAAAGCTCAGCGGAAACTGGTGGAAGTAGTACAAACTGAGCGAGCAGGTAGCCACCTGCGCCGCCAGCGACAGCGCCGTGGCCTGCCACACGAAGTTCCAGAACCAGCCGTTGGCCCGCCACCACCACTGCAGCGGCTTGGGCTGCCAGGGCCGCCGCCGGGCCCAAAACCAGTCTTTCACCGGCAGCCAGGCCACGATGCGCGGCTGCAGGTACACGATGCTCAGCACGGCCAGGAATGACAGTTGAAAGCCCACGTCGGTGAGGTAGAACGGGTTCCAGAGCAGCAGCAGGAACGCCGCGCAGGCCAGGGTGTTGAAGATGTTGGTCTGCCGTTCGCTCATCTGGCCGAAGGTGATGAGCGTGAACATCACCGTGGCCCGCATCACCGACGCCGACAAGCCCGTGAGTACCGCGTAGCTCCAGATGACGACCAGCCCCAGCAGCGGGCCCCAGCGGTGGAAGTTGCGCGCGCGACCAAACAGCCGCTGCAGCAGCCAGGTCATGGCCGTGAACAGCAGCCCCACCTGCAGCCCCGACACGGCCATGATGTGCGTGGTGCCGGTGGCGGTGTAGGCCTGCTTCGTTTCGTGGTCCACCTCGTCCTGCTTGCCCAACACCAGCGCCGAGGCAATGGCGTACTCGCGCTTCTCCCTGATGTAGTGTCGGAACACGCCATCCAGCACTGCGGAGCTGCGCATACCGATGGCAATTAATACGTTATTCGGCGCCACGCCCAGGATATGGTACTGGTCGGGGTGCACGTACTGTTGATGATAAACTTGTCGGTACTCCAGGTAGCGCCGGTAGTCGAACTCGCCGGGGTTGAGCGGCGGCTTGCTGGGGTCGGGGTGGCCGCGAATGAGCCAGACCTGGCCGTAGCGCGGCTCGGCCACGCCCGGGTCGCGGGGCAGGGAGATGCGCACCTTGCCGGTGGCCGAGTGCCAGCGGCCGGCTACGCGCACCTGCTCCACGTCCAGCGTGGTGGCGAAGGTGTTGGCACGCACCACGGTGGCTTCGTCCACCACGGCTTTATAGGCCTCTATTTTAGACCCGAAGCGGAACAGATGGTCGGCGCGGCGGGCCGCAATGCTGCGCTGGGTGATGGCCGCGCCCAGCACCACCAGCAGGAGCAGCGTGCCCAGGCCCACGAGGTCGGCATAGGCGGGCCGGTCCTGCCGGGCGGCCCACCACAGCAGCGGGACGGCCAGCAGGGCAAACAGAGCGGCGTAGGGCCAGATATCCGGCCAGGTGTCACCTAAGTAGAGGTAGGTGACGATGCCCCCAATGAGCGCGGGCGTATAGCGCACGAAGGGGTAAGTTGCCCAGGTAATCATTCTGGCAACGGGGTAGAAGGTGAAACGCTTTGGAAAGGAAGCTATTTCTAGACTGCCAAGATAGAGAGTATTTTTTACATTATTGGAGTGGTTGAGCGCAATGTAATTCGCCCGACCACTCATAGGCCCTAACTTCGTAGTCATTCCTGCTGCCCCTCCCCTGCTCATGAGCTTTCTCCGCCGCCTCAAGCCCGCCTACGCCCTCTACAACATTTTCCAGCGTCGCCGCCTGATTCACAACGCAGTACTCTACAAAAAGCTGGGGCTAAACAAGTCGTACTTCTCGCCCATTTCGAGCCGCGACTTCCGGAACCTGCCGGCCACGCCCGGCAGCGCGGGCCCGGCGCTGCCCGCCCGGCTGGTACAAAGCGACGCCTTTGCCACGCTGCCAGCCGCAGCGCAAGCCAGCTTGCTAACCTTTGAGGATAATGGCTTTGCGGTGCTGCCGGGCTTTTTCGCACCCGAGCGGGTGGCGTCCATCAATGCCGAATTGGAGCGGCTGGTGGCCTCGGGGCAGCTGAAGTTTAAGTACCGCAACAAGCTGATGTTTGCCTTCCGGCACTCGGAAGTGCTGCGGCAGGCGGCCCAGGACCCGCAGCTGATTGAGCTACTGTCGGCGCTGCTGGGGCACGAGGCGCGGCTGTTTCAGAGCATCAATTTCCTGAGTGGCAGCGAGCAGCACACCCACTCCGACAGCATTCACATGAGCACTTACCCGCTGGGCGGCCTCATCGCCGCCTGGGTGGCGCTGGATGATATTACGCTCGAAAACGGGCCGTTGCACTACTTCCCCGGCAGCCACAAGCTACCCTACTACCTCAACGCCGACTACGACAATGAGGGCAACGCGCTGCTCATCGGGGCGAAGGATTATTCGGAATACGAGGCGTTTATCGAGTCGCGGGTGCAGGCGCTGGGCTTGCAGAAGCAGGTTTTCCTGGCCCGCAAAGGCGACATCTTCATCTGGCACGCCAACCTGCTGCACGGCGGCGAGGCACACACTAACAAAGCGCTGACGCGCAAGAGCATGGTGCTGCACTATTTCAGCCCCGACCACATCTGCTACCACGAGGTGACGCAGCGGCCGGCGCTGCTGGGGTAGGCTCAGCCCAGCACCATTTTGTAGTGCTGAATATCCGCCTCCACGAATAGCTCCCCCACCTTGTGAAAGCCGTGGCGCTCGTAGAAGCGCACGGCGCCCACCTGGGCATTCAGATACACCGGCGCGGCCGGAAACTCCCGGAGCACATCGGCTAGCACGGCTTGCAGCAGGGCGGCACCTACTTGATTACTACGAAATTCGGGCAGCACGGCGAAGCGCTCCAGCTTGATGCCTTTGTCGGTTTCGCGCCAGCGGGCGGCGCCGGCGGGGGTGCCGTCGGCGAGGCGGGCGAGGTAGTGGCGGGCGTCGCGGCGGTCGTGCTCGTCGTATTCGAGGTCGAGGGGCACGCCCTGCTCGCCGACGAACACTTGCTCGCGGATGGTGAAGGCGGCGTCGAGGTCGCGCAGGTCGGTGACGCGGTGGGCGGTGGTCATGGGCAAAGGAATAGCGGCGGGGCAAAGGTCGGCAATAGGCGGTTTTGCAGGGCAGATTTGTCGTAAAAAAGGCTCCGCAATTGCTTGCGGAGCCTTTTAACCGATGGGCAAATCTGGTTTTATCGGCTTGCTTCGGCCTTGGCACCGAGCATATTCTCCAGGGCTTTGAGGCGCTCGGCCAGGCTGGCGGTTTCGGCGGCGGCCTGGGTTTGGATGGTGTGCAGGGCGGCTTGCTGCTCGTCGAGGCGGCAGGTTTGCTGCTGGGCTTGCTGGCGCAGGGCGGCATGTTGCTGTTCGAGCGCGGCTACTTTGCGGGCCAGTTCCTGGGTGGCGCTCACGTTGAGCATGGCGAGGGCTTCGTAGTCCACGGTGCGCACGTCGGCGTGCTCCAGGCCGAAGACGAACACCTTCTGGCCAGCCAATTCCTTAGCTCCGCGCACCACCAGCGTGGTGCCACTGGCGGCGCGGGCCACGGTGGCCATCACGTCACTTTTCTCGCCCAGCAGCTTCACCAGCTGCCCGGCTTTGGCCGGAGTGGGCAGGGGCTTGGGCAGTGTCAGCAGCAGCAGGGAGTCGCCCTCACTTTGCACTTCCGAGGCCACGGCATACACATCGGGCAGGAAGCTGGCGTGCTGGCTTACGGCCTGCGGGAATACTTCCTCCACTTCCTGGGCAATGACTTTCTTGAACTTGCGCTCGCCGTACTGCACCCGGTCGCGCATGGTGTAGTCGGTGATGCGGATTTGCTGGAGCAGGTCGAGGTCGGCGGCGCGGTCGCTCAGGCCGATGACGTTCTTCAGGCGGCGGTCGGAAGTGGCATTAAACTCGGTGGCGACCATGCGGCCGGTAGCCCGGATGCTGATGTCGTTGGCATCCATGGTGTAGTAGCCGTTGTTGGTGCCGTAGGTGAAGTAGTGGTAATTGAAATTGCCAATAGAGCCACCGCCCTGCACGTCGAGCTTCACCTGGGGGTTGGCGGTGCCGATGCCCACCCGGCCAGCATTAATAGTCAGGTAGTTGGTGCCGTTGAAGTTAGGGCCGTCGCTGATTTTGATTTTATTGCCATCGTTGTAGTCCATGCCGAAGGAAAACCAGCCGCCAAGCGCCTCATGCATCGTGAGGTAAGGGCTGGTATTGTCGCGCTGAATTTCGAACGGCGCCACCGGCGTGGTGCTGGTGCCAATGCCGAGCCGACCGTCCTTGAGCACCATCCGCATGACGCCGCCCGGGCCGGGGTTATACTGGTTGTCGTCGTGGCTGCCGTTGTTGAACCAGACAAAGGCATCTTCGGAGCGGAAATACTGCGTGCTGTTCTGAATGCCGATGCCGTACTGCGTCCCCCAGAGGTTGAGCATCTGCCGGGTGGAGTTGCCAAAGCCCAGGGCCCCGGCCACGGCGCCGCGCACGGTCAGCCCGCCGTTCACGTCGAGGGTGGTGGCCGGGGTGGTGGTGCCCAGGCCGAGGCGG
>Ga0247804_10001581_pt1 | contig 10523 bp, 11 predicted proteins | sample UWRJL029104C1_FD_181142 | JGI IMG/M metagenome (GOLD analysis project Ga0247804, IMG submission 181142) | Plant litter microbial communities from Arlington Agricultural Research Station in Wisconsin, United States - UWRJ-L029-104C-1 | ecosystem: Environmental > Terrestrial > Plant litter >...
AGATGTTTAGGTTGGGTTAATGATTTGATGACGGCATTGCACGAAGATCTCCCTGCTAAATGCTTGATTTTCCACGGTTTCTTGATTCGTTCATAGATGGCGATGCGACAAAGGATAGAATACAAAATTCAGTAAGAAAGACACTTATCTGCTCTTCTCGGTCCACTTCTGGGCCAACATCTGATGTAACTCTAATATCGTGAACTTTGTTCTACTCTTGCTTTTGTTCGGCTAGGTTCTCAATATATATATTAATATCAATGTAACATTGACATTGAAATTTGGTGCTGCTATCCATTCTCCAAGCATTGAACTACTCCGCACACTGACGTCTTCTGCTTTGATTATGCCATATCACGATATGCTGGTCTCAAGCTGGTTTCAGGCGTGGAAACATAGTTTCACACCACCCCTACCTATCGCCTTCGCCTATCGCCCGTCACCCATCGCCAATTTCTTAGCTATGCTCTCCCCATCAAACTCATGGGTTCACAACAACTACTCCATTGCCTTGGCAACGTCTAAAAGCGGATAGGCCCTCATGTTTCTTGGAAGCAGTAAGGACGGAAAGAGATGAGCAGCGTGATAATAAAGGTGATAATAAAGCATGTATTTAATTCGCAACAATATCTATAAACTTCTTTCAATGTTCAAAAAAAATTGTGCCTGCAAGAGCCCGCCGAAATAATGTACCCAAATATCACAAATATGGAAGCAGCCAGGACAGGTGTTTGAATGAACAGAAGTCTACTTTACTACAAACAACACTTGCTAAATTATCTAACGAAAGAAAAAACAACTCACGTAATCCCCTAAACCCATAGTAGTTCTCCGTGCTCCGCCTAATTCAATCTTTTCTAAACAAATCGCTGTGCCTCCTTCTCCGGTCCGTTCCCATACGGAAAGCGCTCCTCGGGCATGTATTGAGCCGGATATTGTGCCTCCGCTGGCTGGCCATATGGCACCTGTGTATCCCCATCTCTTCTCCACGGCTCGGCGCCTGGAACCGGTCTCCCATTATCGTAGTCTGGACGGTTGGCTTGTAGGGGAGCATTGTTGGGATATTCACGACGGATCATCTCCTCGGGCTGGGAATAAGAGAAGCCTGGCTTGAGTTGGGAGGGTATGTTGTTGTCATCTTGGTTCTGTAGGGCAGAGGGAGAGGCGTATATGTGGATAGATTGAACCGGTTCATTGAATTGAGGATTGTCTCCCATTCGGCCATCGCCACCTCCAAATTGGTTGCCCATCATTGGATTGCCGCCCATTTGGTTGCCTCCCATTTGGTTACCTCCCATTCGGTTGCCTCCCATTTGGTTGCCTCCCATTTGGTTGTCCCCCATTTGGGTGCTGCCCCCAGGCCCCATATCCATATTTCCATATCCTCTGTTCTGGGTCATCTGACTCTCCGATCTCATCATTTCAGCTCTATCGTTCCAGGAGTTGCGAGCTGTGGTCTGTTGTGAAGGGGGTGGGGGAGCTTTCTCAAGAGCAGCCAGCGCTGCAGCCTCTTCTTGTCGTACTGCTTGGCGTTTGGTGTGTGCATTGTAAAGATAGAAAAGCGAGATGATTATGGCGACTACGAAGGATCCGGCCAGGGCAATTCCAACTTCTTCGCCGATGTTTGAATTGGAGGATGTAGATACAGTGCTGAAAGGAGTTGCGGTAGTGCTTCCCTGTAATTCTCCGACCGCAGCCACAACGGGTGTGAGTGATTGCCGGGTGGCAGATGGTATGGCTGTGGAAGTTAGAAACGTGCTGGCCGCAGGTGGCGAAGACTGTTCTATTTGAGACGCAGCGATCGCCGAAGCTGGAGGCGCTATAACGGGCGTAGGTGATGATTCTACTTGTGAAGAACCAATTTCTGGAGTTGACGAAGGTGATTGTAGTTGTGAAGATACAGCTTCCGGATTAGGAAGCACTGTGGATGGAGTTGGCGATGACTGCTGTACTTGTGAAGAACCAGCTTCTGAAGCTGGAAGTGGTACAGATGGAGTTGACGATAAAATAATGGCACTAGTCGGGCCAATGTCTGTTATTTGAGAAGAAGTCAATGTAGCAGAAGGAGTCTGGCTGCTTGCCGTTGGTCCCAAAGCATCACTTGCAGTCACGGGGGCCGGCTGGTTAACAGTGCCGGTGCTAGCTATCTAAGATACTTGTCAACAGAGTTCCATATTATGTATATTTTCAGTACTTACATCATTTGCAGGACGTATCATGGTCGTCCGAAACATTCCTGTTGGCACTGCAGTATTGATGGATCTAGTTTGGACAATGGATGCCGAAGCCGATACAATAGTTGGTCCATCTATTCCAGTTGGCCGCCCCCCAGGAGTGAAAGCTGGAATGTCAATACTACTTTGGATGTTGGAAGTAGCAACAGCTTTCGATGGGAGCAATAAGATTGATGACTTATTCGCTGGAAGAGAGGAGCTCAAATTCGGTAGCACTGCAGTTGCACTTGAGATAGCTGGAATAAGAAGACTGCTTGCATTTTGAGCAGGAACATTGGTAGGTACCGCTGCTGCTGGTACAGTAACAAAATCGATAGTTGTAGCAATTTGACTTTGTGTAGTCGCACCAGACGCCACTGCCTCTGAGATAGCTGGGATGAGAAGACTGCTTGCATTTCCAGCAGGAGCACTGGTAGGAACCGCCGCAGCTGGTATGGTAACAAAATCGACAGTTGTAGCAATCTCACTTTGTGCAGGAGCACCAGACGCCGCTGCTTGAATTCCTGCCGTTATCGATGATACACTATTCGAACCTGCTTGAACAGACGTTGTGAATCTAAGAACCGCCATTGCCACTACAATCGATGCCCTTTCGAATATCATAAGAGAAAATGGAAACAAAATAAAACGACTGAAATCATCAAGATTTTCAACCAGCAGAATGTAGCGAGAATTCAAGAAGAAAAAAGTGCCATGTTCAACATGGTATGGGGACTGATTAGCATGAACACAAAAGGAAGAGAGGGAATAATGGGGGGAGTATCGGGGATCTGGTCCCTTTGAATAGCCACTTGGCAGAGTTTCCAAATGAGGATGTGGATCTTTTTGGATATGAGAATACTTGGTAGAGCCAAGTGTTTGGACACTGATTTGCCTGCTAGTGGTATCGAATATCTGGGCAAGGTGTCTGGGCACGCTTCGACCTGAAGTATCGATGATGACCAGGATGGCCATACACAGTATTACGCACCACGCTACAGCGTCCCAGTTCTTCGTGTTAGAGAGCAGAGACATGTGAATAGCGTCACCGGCTGCGGCTGTTGCAACGTGCGAGATTAGCCTCCCAGGACAGTGTTCAGCAGTCATTTGCGAAAGGGCTCGGACTAGATCAGAATTGTGAAGTTGGCTTCAGAGTCACAGTTCAATTCGCGCTGAGTCGTACTCCTTAGCCGGGCCCGGTCTTCTTGTCTTCTTCGTCCTGTAGAAAGTATTATCACCGGCTGAGGAGCCCAGGGAAACCGCAAATTCAACCCATCAATACATCTGCCGTCGCTCATTGCTGGCACCGCACCGTCTTGTTACCACCCACATTGAATCCTCCCTCTACTGCGCGAGGATTCACTCCGCCTCTGGGTTTGGACCAGCCGCAGGCAGTCCTCCAGGTGGTTTGACCCGATTTCACACGAAACGAAACACATTGCTCAGTGCTCTGTTGCAAGAATAGGAAGAAGTAGGAGGAACCAAAGGAAGGTGAAACGGGTGGAGGTGGTGCATGAATCTTGGCCGTCGCCGCAAACTTATGGAGCCCAGGCGGGAGGCGCGTACGGGGGGATGCTTTGGATCTCCATCGTACATGAAGAATCTCTCGTTGAGCAAGCATTGGACCGGAATGAAGCCCATCGAGTGCCGTACAGTACCAGCACCCCTAGCAAATGTCTGTTGCTCGAGGTCGTAGGAAGACATCATCGCACACCCAAACCTAAAGCCAAAACCAAAACCTCCACTTCCTCCGGCAACTGGCGCAGATCTCTCGTCCAGGGCATGTTGTGGCGAGCCTTGCCAGTCACATGATCTGAGATGAATGTTCTTTTTCTCGAGAAGCTGAGATTAAACTTCGTGCGGTCTAGAAGGGCGCTTCTCCATCATTCGGAATACTTTGGTGGGCTTCAACGTCCCAGAGTCCTCGAGTCCCCTCAAAATAAGACTTGAGGGGACTGATCTGACACAGTGATCCAGTGTAAAGAGCTGGATGACTGGTGTTTGGAATTTGCAGCAGTCCACTACCGTCTCGGCACTTTATGTAACCTTGGACCACAAAGCTTCTATATTTATGTTTGCTTTTTGGTGACCTGTCGCACAGCTACTCCAAGCTGTACTTTTTTTCCACACAATGGCCAAAATTAGCAGGATTAATCTTCACGTGGGCCAATCGATGTTATTCAGTCTGCCAAAGGGCTTGTTTGCACTACATCAAGCCGGTAGATTTCTGCTCCCTGGACTTTACACGGATCTCATCCCTTGTTCAACGTGCAGAGTAGCATCCAATGAACCCCTCTTCCGACTGAAGCTATACCCTTATTCTCGTGCCACCTTCCTCTTGTACGAGTGAGATGTTCACTGATAGGATATATTGATCAGTGATAGCAGATAGTATATGCATGTCAGCTGTACTCGCGGTTCTAGACCCGGGGAAGTCTTACGAGAGGTAACCTATATTATTACCCAATGTGATTGCTGATATATACGAGGCTTGCTGTTAACAATCTAGAGTTTTCCGCTAATATGAGGAGGGTAGGTGCTGACAGGTATTCCTTTCTTTTTCAAAATTTGCCTTTTAAACGTCTCATTATTGCTGTTCACCATCATGGATTTCAAGGTAGCCCCCCTAGGAGAGAAGGTTATCGCGGGTATGAAGGAGACTTCGGTACTCAATTCGATTGAGGTCGTGGAAGCCCAGGCTTTTGATGAGAAGGCTTCAAAGAAACTAGTTCGCAAACTTGATTGGCATTTGATTCCATTCCTTAGTCTAATCTACCTGTAAGTCCGAATACCTCTCGAATTTTGGAAAATTTTGCTAATTTTTCAACAGACTCTGCTTTTTAGATCGTACAAATATTGGAAATGCTAGGTGAGTAATATTCTCGTTTAACAATTTAGTTTATTATACGGTTCTAGATTCCAGTAGCTGTCTCGAGAGCTTTCTCGTGTACCATCTGTGCGAGAATGGTCTCTCAGGATTGAGCAAGCTGCACGAGGAGTTCCGGAAATTACCAATTCCATTATGTGATCAAAACCTAACCACTTCATCATAGACTAGACAACCTAGAGAAAGACCTTGGGCTGCATGGCCTCCAGTATAATGACTGTCTGGCGATTTTGTTCCCTTTTTATATTGCAGCAGAGATCCCCAGCAATATGATGATGAAACGATTCCGCCCTAGTATGTGGCTGACATTCATAATGGTGTTCTGGTCAGTTTCGATGATTTGTCAGGGATTCGTTAAGAATTATTCGGGTCTAATGGCCACACGGGTGTTTCTCGGAATATTCGAGGGTGGTTTATTTCCAGGTGTGAATTTTTATATCGCCTCGTGGTACTGTCGTCATGGTAAGCGCACTGCTCGGAGGTCAACACTTATGATTTGGTAGTCATTGCGAATAATATTGTGCGGGTTGGATTTTTTTGGAACGGGGCAAGCTTGGTACCTCATGATCATAGCAGCTAACTCCCTTAACAGAATGTGGCTTTCGAATGGCTTTGTTCTTTTCTGCCGCCACACTTGCTGGAGCTTTCGGAGGAATCCTCGCTCGTGGTATTGCTGAGATGAACGGCGTAGGCGGAAAATCAGCATGGGCTTGGATCTTCATCCTTGAAGGGTTGTTATCAATCCTTGTGTCATTCATTGCTTACTGGGCTATCAATGACTATCCTGCCACGTTCGTTAATTCTTCTACTCCTATCCTATCATATCCATCTAAGTCTTGTCAGAGCCAAATTTCTCAGCACCGAGGAGAGAGCTGAGGTGGAACGACGTCTCGCGGTTGACCATGGAAAGTTATCCAACACCTTTGAATACAGATATGTTTTCCAAGCAATCAAAGACTGGAAGATCTACATTCATATGCTGATCTGTATGGCTGGGTTTTGTCCCATCTATTCGTTTTCTCTTTTCCTCCCAACGATCATCAAACATATGGGTTACACGGCCAATGATGCTCAGCTGATGAGTGTTCCTCCTTACGTTGTGGCTTGCTTCTTCACAATTACTGCTAGCTGGATAGCCGATCGATATAAGCAGCGGGGTATTTTCATGTTAGGGTTTCAAGTTGTAGCCATCACCGGATTCGCTATGCTCGCTAGCACTAGTAGGCCTAGAATTCAGTATGCCGGCACAATTCTCGCAGCCATTGGAATCTATCCCCAAATCCCACTTGGACTTGCTTGGAATAGCAACAACATAGGAGGTAGTCTCAAACGAGGCACCGGTATTGCAATGCAGGTGATGGGGTAAGATATTCTTCAATTCCTAACCTCCGCACATAGTTTACGTTCGCCATGCTAATGCGGTACCAGAGGAAATTGTGGAGGGTTCGTTAAACTTCATAGTTAGAAAATGTTGTGGAGCACCTGAAATCAGAGAATTGCCTTGAAAGCTAAGAAGCACAACTTTTTTAGTTGACTCGACAGAAAGCTCTCATCACAAATCTTTGTACAACAGAGCCAGAGCGTTCTCTCAAACCTGGTGATAAATTTGCTAACACTTCAATAAGGATTATTGCTTCTTATGTGTACTTGACTAGAGATGGTCCAAGGTATGTATCAATCGCTGGCTGAATAAGAGACAATTTTATTGGCAGTAACTAACCTCACGTACAGGTTCATCAAAGGCCATTCTCTTCTTATTGGCATTATTGGCTTGGCATTCTTCCTCACTCTGTTCATGACAACCTATTTAAGATATGAAAATTCTCGACGAGACAAACTTGCGAATGATTCTTCACCGTCTATTCATACCGGTCAGCAGGAACTTGAGGAAATGGAGCTAGCAGATAATGCCCCGTGGTTCCGGTATACTGTGTAAGCGTTAGGGCATGCAAATGTAAAACTTTTTGATCTCTTTTGATTAGCTGGGTGATATCAAAACCAACTAGATTAGTGTTTTGATTACTATTGGAACCAACCGGCTAATTGTTAATCCCTTCTATTCTCTTTACAAAAGACACGGTAAAGTAGTAAGTTACGAAGTATTTTTCTCTCCAACTGTGAAGATCCTTTGTTCGCTTAAGAACAAGTGCATACATAGCATTGACACCCTTTCAGCTAGTAATCAGAAGAGATCAACGATCACCTGGCTGGTTTCAATAAAACAAGTGCATCCACGGTATGAGCTTCGCCCGTCATCAATCATATCACGAATAAACCTAGCAATAACTCCTTGCCGGTCAGAATGGATTTCTCCGGATATATGTATAATGCTTTTTGGTACGAGCAATAGCATCGAAATATTATTATGATTAGAGCAAAATGCAGCATTGATTTGGATAGCAAAATCTAGAGTTTTGGAGCAATTTTGTGTTTGGTGCTGCTAGAGTAAGCCCATGTCGGGGAACAAGACTTTATTTAAGAGGTCTGCAGTGTGCCATATGGATATAGCCGAGTAGCCCAGAGCAGTACGTTACACGAAGGTTGGTCAACAAAATAATGACTGGCTAGTTTCAGTATAACCACAATTAATGGGTGTGAGCTTCTCCAACTTTCTGCAACTTCTCCAACTTCTCTCTGATCTATTGCTATTTTCTTCTACTGTTAACCTCAATCTCAAGCTCTATCGCAACCCTAACGTCGACAACATCACTAACTCCTCGACTTCGGCCCGTTACAATAATATGGTTTCGCTCCATCATATTCCTGGCCTATTTGTGGCATTTACTCAAACCTTCGGTGGCCCACCTTCATTCTTCAATCCCAGATGGTGCATCCAAAAATACGGTCTGCCTGATACCATTGCAGATTCCAAACCGGCTCAAACCATGATGGTGGTTAGTAGTGCACGTATGACAGCTATCGGTTTGGCACTGTTCACTTTCCACTTCCAACACGAGTTTGCCGCAGTTGATACCTTGTTGATCTGTCTAGGAGGCTACGTATGTCAAAACCTGAAATTCATGATTCTCTCAGACACTAAGGATAACATAGGTAGGATTGGCCGATGCGTGGGTTGCGTGGAAGGAAGGTGTTCATGGGCGCATACTGTTCCGCCTCACCGCCGGCTTGTTGGTTGCTGCATGGGGTTGGTTCGGAATGCATGCTGGAAACTGAAAATTATACATAGATAGTCTTCTTTATACCGGCGACATTGATCCTAGTAGATTGAATAGTGCCAAGCTCACCTGCTCTAAATATGATTATGCGGTATGCGTTGTACCATCCTCTTCAGCTGCCATCAGGAATGTACCGGTTAGTACGCAAAACTAGCTTGGTAAGTAAGAACACAAAATTGAACATGATCTTTTGAAATTGAACCAGAAGAACAATCAATAAATGTCTTTCGAATTGTAAATTTAGATATTTTGCAACTAGTAATAGTGAAGTTTAATATCCCACCAATTATGGACAATGTTACACATCTTTGGTGGGGGAGAGGTGCTCGCTTTAAACGCCTTAAGGAGATATGCACCTGTTGGGTTAGAACTAAGTAGTTAATTGTTAAACTCCTCTTATTACTGGATAAAGTTACATTAGAGCTAAGTCCCGACAGTATGGGACCAATAGAATGAAGAGATCAACATGACGGAACTTAGAAAAATAGGTAAATACTAGACTATAACATGAACAAATTCAAACTTGAAATGCATTTTTGTACCAAACAATGGTTAGTATAAATGACCTTTTAGTGGCAGATAACTGTTTGTAATGTGGAATGGCTGGTATCCAAATACAACTGGTACCATCAAAGTACTATTGCTAATAAAAAGTCAGTACAATAGGGAGGTATTACTCAACATTATGCACCATCACCATAATGCTCCCTCACTATATCGCCGGCTATATATATACTAGAAAATTTGGCACAATATTCACCTTATTGTAAGCCGGTCCTCTACATGAACGTGAGCCGACGAGAAACTTTGAAACATTTATACGTATAGTTACGTTTGAAAATGTCTGATTTATATTTAGCTACATAAAGTAACAGCACGCAAGCTATGTTCATGCTAAGACGTTATTCAGCTTTAGCGCAAACACTGGATGAAACTACAGAACAGCTAAAACAAGCGGTAAGAATTCCTAAGTTGTACCAGAACTCCATATGAGTTCAGCCTAAAAATGGGGGTTACAGGATCGAATACATTGTGGCTAAGGATGGGATATGATTTGTTAGTCACTATAATCACATTACCTAAAGGAGAAATAATTCCGAGCATTTTACGACACGTGACATACTTCTACGCGTGGCTTGTTGTTAGGCTCCATCATTGTCTGAATTTTGATAGGACTAGATGTGCATCTTGAACTTCAAACACTGATGCTCCAAGATGAACGCTAATCCACTTTGCAACCTATCTTCCATAGCAACAGTTGCAAAGAACAGCGCTACTGGTCCCGCCGTTACACAGCCTCCACGATGAATCTACTGAATACCCAAAACATGCTGAGCCTTCTCAATAAATATACTATCTTACACTTTTCACCTTCTTTCAAAAAGCTTTATAGAATTGTAGCGATAAACTTACCGTGAATTATTACACCTTCCAAGATTACACCATGCCTAAAACAAATTACCACCTGCTGCCAGTCGAAGAGACACGTCCATCGATAGATACGATATCAGACGACTCAAGTCATCACAACGGCAGCAATTCTGAATTCACAATCCTCCATTTTACATTCTATCTTCGCTTTGTAACATTCAGTCTTTATCTCACCGCAGTTATCCTACTTCGTATGGGAGGTGACGAGGCAATTCCCAGCATGGTCTTCCTCAGTCTAGCCATCACACATAATTTCTACATCATAGCTCGACATCTAATAACTCGATATTTGGTTGTTCGGATCCGTCTCATCTCGTCATCCAAGCCGAATAAGCACATGGCAAGGTTTCTGACGGTTTTGCCATATGTCGTTGATGGAGTGCTCTTGTTGTGCTTGTTCATCACCCTTCCAATCGGGCATGCACACAGCAGAAGCTCCAGCTATTGGAGCAACCATGATGATCTGACGGGCTATATTGTGTCGTTTGTAGCACTGTGAGTTTTCCACTAATCATGTCTTGACCAGACCGGATTCTCACTACTTACAGGCCATTCCACACTCTTGGGGCCTTTGATGGTGGAAAACCAAGTTCTGTGGCTTTATATTTCAAGCTCAGGGCTAAGGGAGATGAGGATAACGTGGAGCGACACCGTGTGTCTGCACAGGACGACGAGGAAGCCCAGCATGATACTGAGATATCCGTAAGAACTCGCGGTGATCGGGATGATGTTCTTGTTTAGAGAAATATGCTGGTTGTGGGGATACCTCAAGATACGACTATGCCATTCTTAGTAGGAAGACTTTAAGGATAAGAT
>Ga0247804_10001582_pt1 | contig 10516 bp, 8 predicted proteins | sample UWRJL029104C1_FD_181142 | JGI IMG/M metagenome (GOLD analysis project Ga0247804, IMG submission 181142) | Plant litter microbial communities from Arlington Agricultural Research Station in Wisconsin, United States - UWRJ-L029-104C-1 | ecosystem: Environmental > Terrestrial > Plant litter >...
AGCGGCTGCGTGGCGGGCAGGATGCGCATACCACCCAGCTCGGCCACCATGTTCTTGATGCCGGGCGGGCGCACCGACAGCAGCCGGCCGCCCACCGTGCCGCTGCCTTCCAGCACCACGATGCGTTTGTCGGGATACGCCTGCTGGAGGCGCCAGGCGCAGTACACGCCCGACACGCCGGCCCCGACGATGGCAATGTCAATTTCGGGTTGGGAGTTGGTTTTGGCTTTCATTCCCTATGGTGCTGATGGTTGAAGAAAGGTGTTTCTTAGTCAGCAGCAAAGGAATGGCTCTTAACCCAGATTTATACCCGTAAAAACACCTGTTTTGCAAAACAGGTGTTTTTACGGGTATAAATCAACAATACATACAAAGCTTTTATTTTCAAATGAATAACCAAATTACAGCGCTTTTAAGCTAACTCGGCTACTGAAATTATATTTCTTGGCGTTCGGTCGGATGACCAACTAGCCAGCACTGTGTAACCAGCACCAGCGTAAAGTATCCATGCCCTTGACCTATCGCATGCGGGGCCCCGACTGCCGGCAAAGCCAAGAGGCGTTGTGCTAGCTACCAGTAGCAGCGCATGAATGCTTCAAGTGGGGTAGCCAGCCAAAATAGCGTCTCTATACCGGCGCTCCCACCTGGCAATAGCGTCTTGTAACGACGGTCAACCGGGAATTTTAGCAACATCGTTAGCCACATTGGGGCAGCAAATGGGCCTTCTCACTACTCATTCTGGGCTGCGATGTCGCTATAAAACGCGCTATGGAGGCCGTTTCTAGCGAGTTTTTGCGACACTGCCAGCGAGCTTATTCGCAAAACGCGCGCAGCATCCCCCATTTCTGGTTTGGAACTGGATACTTGCATCCGTACCCGACTGAAATTACCCTCTTCTTATTCCGTGCCCGGTCGCCTTCAAGCAGTAGAAGTCGGGGCAAAGTCCCGATGCCTCTACCGCCATTCATCATTGAAGCTATCGTGGCACAGCGCTTGAATCAACCGCTATCAGCTTATGCTAATCTGTAGCGAGCCACTATTCGGTGCCCCGGCGAGGCCATACTTTACACCTATTGCCACAATTACATCTACAAACTACAGCGTCGTAGCTGTCAACTGCGATTCTACTGCCACCTCCGTTGCGAGCAACGCCGCTAGCTGCGGCAGCGAACGATGGCAAAGCTGCGCCACGCGCTACGGCTCAGCGACGGTCCACGTAGCCGGCTGCCGGGCCCGCCGATGCAGCGTGGCAGGCGTCGTGTCCTAGCCGCTGGGCCAGCACGCGTAAAGGCAAGCCTTGGGCATCCAATAGGCCTGCGGGAGTTGGCGTGCGCGTGGCAGGCGGCCGGTCCAGGGCCGCCAGGTCCATGCCCGCAACGCCTGCTTCTGCTGCCGCCAGCAGGTCTGTATTGGTAAGCAATGACTCAACCTCGTCCAAGTCGGTGAGCAGCCACTTCTGGACAGTGAGTTGCGTGTCAAAAAAGCAGTTGTCGAGTAGCTGACTGTGCTGCAAGCAGGCGCAGGCATTAATGACCGCCGATGAGTGGTTTGCCTCTACCGTTGGCAGTAGTTCATACCAGAGGCGCGCGGTTTCAGCCGTAGCGAAGTACCAAGTAGCCGGTGCACGGCCAGTCGTCTGGGGAAAACACACCGTTACCTGGTAAACACTCTGCCGTTGCTGCCAACCCCACTCCCGACCATGCGCCGCTATTACCTGCCGGGCGTGAGCGGCGTCCGTGGTCCCAAACCGAGGCTGGTCAGCTGCCGCCTGTTCTTGTATCATACGCACCCCCGCACGCCGTTGCAGGTCGAGAAGCAAGGGGGCATCAGCCGCCAGCGGTGCCTCGAGCGTGTACAGGGTTTCGCCCGCCGGCCATTCTGTCTGGGCTGAAAAATAGACCACCGACGCACCTACCATAGCCTCGTAGTTTTCGATAGCGGCGACCTGACGTAAACCTGGATTGTTCCCCCACTGCAGGCAGTACTTGGCGTAAATGGGGTGGTTAAAGCCAGCCTGATGGTGTGCCTTTACCCAGTCTGCAACCACTGCGTGCGGCAGCCTATCGCGCGTCAGCTCTACGGCATTCCAGACGAGGTAGTACCGCGGCACAAATCGCTCGAAAACTTGCTACAGCACGGCACCTAGACGACCCAATGAAGCGGATGCACGCTCATAGCGTGCTGGCCCAACCCCCTCGTAAACGCGCCGCATGAGCAGGCCATGTGGTCCATGACGCCGGCCTCATACTGCACTGCGTTATCGAGTGTTACCACCCGGGCAATGTGCAGTGGATTCAATGGCTCCAGCCAGTTTAACTCAGTTACTGCGGACATAATCGGCGCTTATTCCGGGCGTCAAGCTACTGCGCAGGGTATCCGCTCCCACCATTTGAAATAGGATACGCGTTGTGGCGTCCCCGCCGCTTGGTTGTAAGTACACGTAGCCATTGTCCACCGTGTAGTCGAGTAAGTGGATGGAGCTTGCATGGGTGAAAAAACCGGCCAGCATCAAAGCCTTTGGAGCGCACCTGCACCTGCTGCGCGAGCGCCGGGGCTGGAGCCAGCAGGAGCTGGCCGAGGTGGCTGACATCACCAAGAAGACGGTGTACCGGATTGAGACGGCGCAGAGCACTCCAACGCTGGATGTGCTCGTGTGCCTAGCCGAAGGACTGGAGATACCCCTGCGGGAACTGGTGGACTTTGCAGAGTAATTGCCAGAACTTAACCGTTAGGTGGTGCTTCCACGAGAACATTATGCACCGAACAAGGCTTTTTACTGACTGGACAATACAAGCAAGAGCGCAAAGGAGCGCCCGCAGAATTGTTTAAACCAAACGCAAAACAGCCACTTAAACTTGCGTTTAAGTGGCTGTTTTTGAAGAGTGGGAGATACTGGGTTCGAACCAGTGACCCTCTGCTTGTAAGGCAGATGCTCTGAACCAGCTGAGCTAATCTCCCTTCTTTCCCGAGCGGCTTTTGCCGTTTGGGAGTACAAAGATGGGAGGACTTTTTTTATCTGCCAAACATTTTTTCGTTTTTCCGTAGCCGGCTGGGTGAGTGAGTTAGCGAATGAAGCAGCAACGGTTTCATTTTCAAGAAATGAAAATTCGGGAACTGCCGCAAAATTTTTCCATTACATTGTCGGCAACGTATCTACCCCGGCTGCGTTGAAACGGGCACTTTCCTTTTTTCACCTAACGCCAACTTTCCTTCATGGCCACGCTCCTCCAAAACTATTCCGAAGCCGAAAAAACGGCTTATCTCAGCGCCATCGCCAGCCTGGCTTCGGCCGACCGCCAGGCCTCGCCCGCCGAAGCCCAGTTTCTGCAGGCCCTGACGCAGCAGGCGGGCCTCTCCGACGGCGCCACGCAGCAGGTGCTGGCCGCCGCCCAGGACTCGACCAACGACACCGTGAAGCAAAACCTCGACGCCCTCAAAGGCAGCGACCTGCGCTTCTCGCTCATCACCGACCTCATCAGCTTTGCCCGCGCCGATGGTGCCTATGCTAATGATGAAGAGGCCATGGTAAGCAAAATGGCCGCTTACCTCGGCGTCAATCCTGAGCAGAAGCAAGCCCTGGAAACCGTGGTGGACCAAGCCGCCCAGGTGCCCCACGATGCCGAAGACCCCGCCAAAAAAGGCTTCTTCGATGGCATCGGCGATAAGCTTTCCAGCGTGGGCATCCCCAAAAGCGCTCTGCTGGCCGGCCTGCTCGGCGTGGTGGCCCCGATGGTGATTTCGCGGGTAGCGGGCGGCGCTAATCGCAGCAGCGGCGGGGGCGGCCTGCTCGGCGGCACCATGGGCGGTCTGCTCGGCGGCGCGGCCCAAAGCGGCATGGGCGGGCTGCTGGGCGGCTTGCTCGGTGGCTTGGGTGGCGGCGGCCAGACCGCTCAGACGTCGCACGTCGGCAGCGGCGGACTGGGCTCGATTATGTCGGTGCTCGGCGGGCTGGGTGGCGTGGCGGGCTCGCAGCCGCGCAGCGCGGGCGGCGGCGGACTTTTCGGCAGCGGCATGGGCGGGTTGCTGGGCGGGCTGTTTGGGCGCTAATTGCTAGTGCGTTTATACCAAAAGAGGCCGCTTTCGTAGCGGCCTCTTTTCGTTTGGTCAATCCCGACTTACTCCGTTGCTTTGGGCGTGGGAGCAATGCTGGCGAAGTAGCCGCCCTGCCGCTCCACCACCTCCACAATGCGGTAGTTGATGTCCTCCTTCACGTCCAGATAGTGGTCGTAATTAGTGGTATCGATGAAATACTGCACCGTCACTTCCTTGCCCGAGGGCGTGAGAGCGTTAAATTTCATCTGCACGTCCTGCGTTATTTGCGGGTGCTCCTTTATCAGCGCCACGGCCTCGGCGATGATGGCGTGGAGCTGGTCGCTGGTAGTGCGCTGGTCGAAGAGCAGCGTGAAGCCCACACGGCGGGCGGTGCGCTGCGAGAGGTTATCCAGCGGCTTGTCAATCATGCTTTTATTGGGCACGGTGAGGAAGCTTTTCTCGGCCGTGCGCAAGCGGGTGCTGCGAAAGCCGATTTTTTCCACCGTGCCGTTCACGTCGCCGGCCTGCACAAGGTCGCCCACGCCGAAGGGCTGGTCGAGGAAAATGGTGAACGAGGCAATGAGGTTTTCGAGGCTTTCCTTGGCGGCGAAGGCCACGGCCAGTCCGCCGATACCGAGGCCGCCGATGAGGGCCGTTACGTTCACGCCGAACACTTCACCCAGAATGATAAGCACCACAATAATGAGGATGAATACCTTGAGCAAGTCCTTGGTATAAGGCAGAAACTGGCTGTCGAGCCGGCTTTTATTGGCGTCGACCTGGTGCAGGGCATTGCGGCGCAGCACCACCAGCAGCGCAAAATCAACCAGCCGCAGGGCCACCCGCCCGGCGGCGATGATGAAGGCAAAGCTCAGCAGCTTCACCAGCGCCTTCTGATGCCAGGTGAGCACGCCCACCGGCGCATCGGGGCCGTGCGGGTAGGTGAGCACCGTGCTGGCGGCGTAGAAGGTGAGCACCAGCATGAGGGTCGAAAGCGGCTGAATCAGCACATCGTGCAGCTCCTGCTGGCTGACGCCGGCCGTGTAGCGCCGCGTCAGAAAGAACAGGACCCGACTGATAATCGTGGACACGACCTTGCGTAGCAGGAAACCTACAATGATGACACCTAGCGCCATCAGGTACTCGCCGTAGGTATTGCCGAGAAAGGTTTGGGAGAAAAAGGGAGGAAGCGTCATGCAGCTAAGAGAACGAAAACTCCCCTCCTTGGAAAGGAGGGGATGTCAAGCCGCAGGCTTGACGGGGGTGGTTGGACGTCGGCAGGGCTTTCGCGCCACCGGGGTTCTGCCAAAGTTTTTACTGGAGGAAATGACGCAAGGTTTGTGTACCTACCCAAGCACCTGTCGCTGAGAATACAAGCTTGTTTATTTCAAAAACCCAGGCGGCGCGGACGGGCGCCCCTCCTCCGTTCAGCCTGCGGCTGAACATGCCCTCCTTTCCAAGGAGGGGAGTTGGTCGTTCTACCGTTATTTCGCCCGAATGGCAATTACCGGGTCCAGATTTGCCGCCAGTACGGCCGGGATGATACCGGCTAACACGCCGATACCTACCGATATCAGCAAGCCCAGCGCTACATTTCCAGCCGATAAGAAAAGCGGCAGCCCATCCTGCGGTATCAGCGTGAGCAGCCACACCAGGAAAATCCCTGCCCCACCGCCAATCAGGCATAAGAACACGGCCTCGAACAGGAACTGAAAGAGAATGAAGTAATTCTTGGCACCCAATGACTTCTGAATACCAATGATATTGGTACGCTCGCTCACTGATACGAACATGATATTGGCAATGCCAAAGCCGCCCACCAGAGTAGCCAGGAAACCAATCAGCCCCCCAACCCAGCCAATCACGCTAAACAGCTTGCCGATGGCGGAGGCAAACATTTCGGGCCGGTTGAGGGCGAAGTTGTCTTCCTCGCGGGGCTTGAGGCCGCGAATGTTGCGCATCACCCCTTGAATCTCGTATTCGAGGTCGAGCAGGCCGGGGTCGTCGTCGCGGCCCTTCACGGCCAGGCTGGCCGAAGGGCCGCCCATACCGTTGACGCTGAGGCCGAACATCTTCGTGAACATCCCGAATGGAATCAGGCAGTTGGCATCGTTGCTGGGCGTGTCGAGGATTTTCTTGCCCTCCTTTTCCATCACCCCGATAACGGTAAATTTCTGCCCGTGGGCCTTGAACTGGCTGCCCAGCGCATTGCCGCCCGGAAACAGGTTTTCGGCAATGACGGCGCCGATGATGGCCACCGGCCGGGCCGCGTCCATCTCCTGGGTGGTGAAGTAGCGCCCCTGCTCGATGGGCACGTTACTTACGGCGCGATAGTCGTAGCTCACGCCCTGCAAGGCGCAGTCAGACACAGAGTTGGAGCCAGCCTTGAGCGTATTGCCACCGTCAGCGGCGAAGATGGCAACGCCTTTGTTATTGGCGCTGAGGCGCTGCTGCAGCTCGTGAAACTCGCGCACGTTGGGCACGGGGCGGTTGAAATATTTCCACCAGGGGTAGTCGGGGCCGAAGGTCCAGGGCCACTTGGCTACGTAAATCACTTTGTCACCCACGAAATCCATACTGTGGCGCACGCTGGATTCCAGCGAATCGACGACGGCGAAAATGGCGATGATGGCGAAGATGCCCACCGTGACGCCCAATAGTGACAGTATCGTGCGCAGGATGTTGGATTTTAGCGCATCCCAGGCGAAAAGGAAACTTTCAAAAGTCAGGCGGAGAGTTTGCATAGCTGAAGGAGCCGCAGGGTGGTGCGGTGCAAAGGTCGGGGGAAGAAGGTCATGTCACACGCCACCTGTCATGCCTTATCTGTCGGTCACGCAGTAAAACATCTTATTCGGTCAGAACAATTGGATTACTGCATCGGTCTAACTTGCAAGGATACGTCACTTCATTCAGCATGACGGGAGTTAGGCATTATCAACGGCTTTTCTGCTTCGCAAAAATCTTGCAAAATGCGAAGACTTGCGAAAAAAACCGTACTTTTGCCTCCCCAAATTTCCGTATCTTCCCCTAACTATTGTCCATATGGCCATGAAACTGTCTGAGTTCAAGTTCGAACTCCCGCAAGAACTTATAGCTCTGCACCCGGCCAGAAACCGTGACGAAAGCCGTCTGATGGTAGTTCATCGCGCTACCGGCCAGATTGAGCACCGCAATTTCAAAGACATTCTGGATTATTTCGTGGAAGGCGATACCCTGGTAATGAACAATACCAAGGTATTCCCGGCCCGCATGTATGGCAACAAAGAAAAAACCGGCGCCAAAATCGAGGTTTTCCTGCTGCGTGAGCTGAACAAGGAACTGCGCCTGTGGGACGTGCTGGTGGACCCGGCCCGCAAAATCCGCGTGGGTAACAAGCTGTATTTCGGCGAGTCGGATATGGTGGCCGAGGTGATTGACAACACCACCTCGCGTGGCCGTACCATCAAATTTCTGTTCGACGGCACCGATGAGGAGTTCCGCAAGGCGCTCTACGACCTGGGCGAGACGCCGATTCCGAAGGAAATCCTGAACCGCGAAACCGAGCCCGGCGACAGCGAGCGTTACCAGACCATCTACGCTGAGCACATCGGCGCGGTGGCGGCTCCTTCGGCCGGCCTGCACTTCACGCGCGAAGTAATGAAACGCCTGGAAATTAAAGGTGTGGAAACCACTTCCGTAACCTTACACGTGGGCCTGGGCACCTACCGCACCGTGGATGTGGAAGACCTGACCAAGCACAAGATGGACTCGGAGAACTTCATCGTGGAGGCCCCGGCCTGCGTGGTAGTTAACAAGGCTCTCGATGCCAAAAAGCGCGTGTGCGCCGTGGGTACCACCACTATCCGCGCCATGGAAGCCTCGGTATCGGCCAACAACCGTATGAAGCCGACGCAGGGCTGGACCGACCGGTTCATCTTCCCGCCCCACGATTTCAAAATTGCCAACTGCCTGCTGACCAACTTCCACACCCCGGAAAGCACGCTTATCATGCTGGTATCGGCCTTCGCCGGCTACGACCTGCTGATGAAAGCCTACAAAGAGGCCATCCAGGAGAAATACCGCTTCTTCAGCTACGGCGACGCGATGCTGATTCTGTAGTTTTTGCTGGCAGTCGGCACTGAGCAGTCAGTAGCCCGACTTCCGACCAAACGCCCGGTTGCTTTTCAGCGGCCGGGCGTTTTCTTTGTTTCAGCTTCAACAAAACGCCTGCTTCCCGTGCCCGACTTCCGACAGCCGACTCCCACTAACCAGAAACCGCCCCGCTTCGCCATCATCGTGGCGGGCGGCAGCGGCACCCGCATGGGCGCCGACCGGCCCAAGCAGTTTCTGCTGCTGCGCGGCGAGCCGGTGCTGCTGCACACGCTACGGCGCCTGGCCGCGCCGGGGCTGGGCGTGGCCGAAATTGTGGTGGTGCTACCGGCCGAGCAGGTGGCTACCTGGCAGCAGCTGTGTCAGGAGTTTGGAGTGACTATTCCGCACCGGCTGGTGGCGGGCGGCGCCACACGCTGGGCCTCGGTGAAAGCGGGCTTGGCAACGCTGACCGACCACGCGCAAGGGCTGGTGGCGGTGCACGATGGCGTGCGTCCGCTAGTGAGCACGGCCGTGATTGAGCGCACCTACGCCGCCGCCGCCGTGCACGCTGCCGCTGCCGCCGCCGTGCAGCCCAAAGACTCGGTGCGGCTGGTGTCGCCCCACGGCTCGGCGGCCCAGAACCGGCAGCGCCTGCGGCTGATGCAGACACCCCAGACCTTCGAGATTGATTTGCTGCGCCGGGCCTACGCCATGCCGGAACTGGCGTCGTTCACCGATGACGCGACGGTGGTGGACGATTTGTGCCGCGTGCAGCTGGTGGAGGGGGATTACCGGAACCTGAAAATCACGACGCCGGAGGATTTGCTGGTGGCCGAGGCGCTGTTTGGGACAACGTAACAGGGAATTTCATTCTGCGACGAGGCACGACCCTGCACTTGCAATGCTTATGATGGGCGACGCACTTCGCGGAATGAAATTCCGCGTTACTTTCGCCGCATGTCTTACACTTCGCTGCTTTACGACGTGCGCCCGGACGGCGTCGCCACCATCACCCTCAACCGCCCGGAGGTTTTCAATGCCTTCGACGACCCGCTGAGCTATGAGCTGCAGGATGCCCTGAAGCAGGTGGCCCGCGACGCTTCGGTGCGCGCCGTGGTACTTACCGGGGCCGGCCGCGCCTTTTGCTCGGGCCAGGATTTGAAGGCCACGCAAGGGCAAGAGAAACGCTCGTTCTACGATTCACTACACAAGCGCTACAATCCCATTATCAGGGCTATGCGCAGCTTACCCAAGCCCATCATCGGGCGGCTGAATGGCGTGGCGGCGGGCGCAGGCTGCTCGCTGGCGCTGGCCTGCGACGTACTGATTGCCTCGGAGGCGGCTTCGCTGATTGAGATTTTCATCAACATCGGGCTGGTGCCCGACTCGGGCTCTTCTTACTTTTTGCCGCGCGCCGTGGGCAGCCTCAAGGCCTTCGAACTGGCTACGCTGGGCTCGAAAGTGCCCGCCGGAGAAGCGCTGCGCCTGGGGCTGGTGAACCAGGTGGTGCCCGCCGAGCAGCTCGACGAGGTGACCTACGTGCTGGCCGCCCGCTACGCCAGCGCGCCCACCAAAAGCATCGGTCTCATCAAACAGATGTTGAACAAAGCGGGCACGGCTACGCTGGATGAAATGCTGGATTACGAAGCCCACTGCCAGCAGATTGCGGGCGAATCAGAAGATTACCGGGAAGGTGTAACGGCGTTTCGCGAGAAGCGGAAGCCAGCGTTTAAGGGAGTCTGAACCACGGATTGACACGGATTTCGGATTTCACGGAGTTTGTGGACGATTCTGTTTTAGCGAATTTTATTTCAATAAGAAGGCCACCCAATTGGGTGGCCTTCTTCATTTTTCAATCGTCCACAAACTCCGTGAAATCCGAAATCCGTGTCAATCCGTGGTTCAGACCTACCGCAAGGTGATGGTTCTGGTGCGCCCGTTGATGGTGACCGTGGCCGTTTTATCGCAGGCCTGGCTGCCGCTGGGGTCGTAGTTCAGGGCCATCGTTTTACCGTTGGTGTTGCTGATGTTCAGGATGCCAGCCACGTAGTATTTGGGGCAGTCGCCGCGCTTGATGAGGGGCGCTTGGATGGTGGAAGTGTAGCCCACGCCACGGCGGTTGGTGCCGTTGGAATAGCCAGTCACGTTGAACACGTCATCCGCCACTTGCGGGGTACCGTAGCCGGCGGTACGCTGGAACTCCCAGTGGGCGGTCCAGGAGTGGGTGCCGCCATTGTTGGCGCGGATGATGCTGGCACTGGGCACATCGACGGAGAAGGAGCCGTTGCCAAGGTCGATGAAAATGCGGGTGGCGGTGTGCTGGTTGTCGTTCACGTAATAGTCTTGGCGGGTGACGGTGGCCCCGGCGCGGCGGGTGAGCGTGGCCGTCATGAACTGCACCAGGATTTTACCG
>Ga0247804_10001584_pt1 | contig 10514 bp, 11 predicted proteins | sample UWRJL029104C1_FD_181142 | JGI IMG/M metagenome (GOLD analysis project Ga0247804, IMG submission 181142) | Plant litter microbial communities from Arlington Agricultural Research Station in Wisconsin, United States - UWRJ-L029-104C-1 | ecosystem: Environmental > Terrestrial > Plant litter >...
ACATCGGTCGTATATTCAATGAAACTAAGCAACGTCCGTTATATTTAATTGAGGAGTATCACCATGGCAAAAGCCCTCGAAAAGCACGCTGAAAAAATTCGTTATCTTATAGTCGGTGGTTTTAATACTCTTTTAGATTTTATAATTCTATTTGGGTTAGTCGCGCTTGGACTTGATAAAATCCCCGCTAACTACATATCAACTACAATCACTATGGTTATCAGTTTCTTTTTAAACAAAGAATTTACTTTTAAATCAGAAGATAAAGCAACAAAGCGTCAATTCATTATATTTATCGTAGTAACCGCTACTGGTCTCTGGATTATTCAGCCTATTGTTATTCTGTTCGTCGCTAACTTGCTTGCACAAACAGACCTAAATGATCCTTCTATACTATTTATTTCAAAGATTATCGCAACCGTCGCCTCCCTCATCTGGAACTACCTCCTTTACTCACGTCTCGTATTTAAAAAGAAGGTTAATTAATATGCATATTGCTATCGATGCTCGCATTATCAACTCTTCAACCGGTCGCTACGTTGAACGTCTCATTACGTATCTGCAAGATGTTGATACTGAAAATGAATATTCAATCCTTGTTCCTACAAAAGATAAAGATTTTTGGCAGCCTCGTAATGCAAACTTTACGGTACGCACCGTTGATTTCGATAACTATTCATTCGCAGAGCAAATAGGTTTTAAAAAGTATCTTAAAAAACTCAACGCCGACCTCGTACATTTCTGCATGCCTCAACAACCACTCGGCTATAAAGGTAAAAAGGTCACTACATTCCACGACCTTACACTTTTAAAAACATATAACTCTGATAAAAACTGGTTTGTTTTTCATGCTAAACAAAAAGTAGGGAAGTACGTATTTAAAAAAGTTACCGAAGATAATAATCACCTTATTACTATTAGCAAGTTTACCGAAAAAGAATTAATCGAGTTTTCACCTATCGCTGAAGAGAAAACGACGGTTATTTACGAGTCTTCAGATGTATCTCAAATTGCTCCAAAAAAATACACTCTACCCTTCAAACAATATATCTTATACGTAGGTCAACAATCAGACTATAAAAATATTAAACGGCTTGGTGATGCTCACCAAATACTTCTCGCTAAATATCCTGACCTTGGACTAGTATTAGTTGGTAAAAAGAATGCCTCTGCCCTTACGAATGAGACGTATTTCAACGAGCATAAATACAAAAACGTATTCTTCACCGATTTCGTACCAGATGCTGAATTAAGCTGGCTCTACTCTCACGCACAGGCATATGTATTCCCTTCACTTATGGAGGGTTTTGGGCTCCCTGGGCTTGAAGCGATGGGATATGGCATTCCAGTAGTAAGTAGTAACGCTAGCTGTCTACCAGAGATCTATGAACAGGCTGCGCACTACTTTAACCCAACCGACACGAGTGATATGGCTGAAGCTATTGATCAAGTACTTGGTGATGATAAAATCCGTACCCGTCTTTCAAAAGCTGGGTATAAACAAATTAAAAAGTATTCTTGGAAAAAACAAGCCAAGGAAACTCATGAAATTTATATGAAAGTATTAAAAACTAAGAACTAGCTTGAGTAATAGTAAGTTGCCTGTCACGGCCTTCACCCTCTGAAAATGTCTTAATGTCAGAGTATTCAGTAGCAACTTGGTGTACGATACGTCGATCTGCTGCATTAAGAGAAACAACCTTACTACTACCCGTTGAACGAACTTCATCAATCCAACCACGAGCTTCTTTTGCAAGGCGCTCAGCACGTAGTTTTTTGTAATCAGCAATATCGATATTTACACGGGTAAGTGCTGCGTCCTTATTACGTAGTACGGTTGAAACAAGGTATTGTAAGCTGCGAAGTGTTTCGGCATTACGTCCAATTAAAAGGCTATTAAGGTCAGTTGAAGGTACAGCTAATTCAATAACGTCGTCGTCAACTTCAGCCGAAACCTCTACGTTTACACCAAAGAAGGTCAGGAGGTCAGCTACATATGTTCGAGCGAATTCAATTGATTCGTCTCTGTTCATATACTAGTTCTCTTTCTTCCTAGGAGTATCTTTAGCAGTAATACGTGTGACGGTCGTACCACCAGTTACGGTAGCTTCATTTGCCTCTTTAGCACGAGCTTTAGCAGTAGCTTTTTTGCCGGTCGATTTTACTGGAAGGTCAGCAATTTTATCCATTTCTTCAGCATCTCGCTTAAGAAGGAAGTGTTGTTGAATAGCAGCAAAGACGTTTGAAACAACATAGTAAAGTACAAGAGCGCCAGGAAGGGTCATCATAATAAAGAACATAATAAATGGTAGGAACTTCACCATCTTACTCATCATTACAGCATTGAGCTCTGCTTGATCTGGTTGCTTACCTTCACCAGCTTCAGCAAGGACGTCACGAAGGCGCTTTGATGTTGTCGTAGGTGAAGTTTGCTTTGAAATAATGTATTGAGTAACAGCAGCGGCAAGGGCGAGAAGGATAAGGAAAATGTTAATTGGTGGGCCAATTGCATGTTCTGTTAAGTTAATAAAACCAAGGAACATTTCATTGAAGTTATCAGGGTTGGCAAGAAGGTCTTTTACAGGCTGGAGGCCTTGCATGAAGCCGTACGTAAAGTGAGCAATTTGATCACGGTGAGTAGTAAAGATTTGAATAACTTGGAAGAGAGCAATGAAAATAGGCAACTGAATTAGCAGCATTAATATAGAACGGAACGGTTTAACACCATGTTTCTTGTAAAGTTCTAGCATTTGCATGCTTTCCATCTGTCGATTACCCTTACTTGCGACCTTAATCTTCTTAAGTTCAGGTTGAAGTTTACGCATTGCCTTTACTTGGTGAAGTTGCTTCACGACAAGAGGCCATAAAGCAAAACGAATAATGATTGTAAAGATGATGATTGCAATACCAAAATCAGCACCCGGAAGAATGCTATAAATACCTAGTAAAAGGTTAAAAATTGGTTGCACGATTATTAATTCAAAGATATTCACAGATGGCCTCGCAGGTGGTTACTAGCGTATAGTATACCAGTTTTATTCGTCTTTAAACAGACCCGCTTTAATAAATAGTTGATCTAATTGACTACTAATATCAGTATAGGGAAGTGTGCGTAGTTCTGACGATGTACATATAAGTACCACGTCGTGAATTCCTTCAATTTTTTCGAGATTCGTTCGTATGTATTCATATAGTCGACGGCGGATTCGGTTTCGACCGACAGCACTTTTAATAACTTTCTTACTAACAACAACTGAGAAACGAGAATACTTACGGCGATCGTTTGTCGTCGTTTTAATAGTAATAGCCTGAGAACGAACCGCCTTACCGTTGGCATATACGTAACGCAGGCTATTGTGACCATGGAATCGATATAGGGCAGAGATCATCTATAAAATAGTATAGCGTAAAAAAATATCACTCCTGGTATAGAAGTGATATTTTTATTTAAACTTTTGGTTCGTTTAAACTGTCAAACGTGCGCGGCCTTTTAGGCGACGTCGCTTAAGTACAGCTCGGCCGGCCTTTGAAGAAATCCGGGCACGAAAACCGTGTACTCGAGCACGGTGACGTGTGTGTGGTTGAAAAGTTCGTTTTGGCATATCTCGATTATTATACTCTGTTAGCCCCTATTAATCAACCTCTCTCCCCTCCTTTTACTTGCTTTTTCTACAAAGAGTGACCTTATATATAAAAACTATCCCCACATAAATTCGACTTATCCACATATTAACAGAGGTAATGTACAACTGTGGATAAATGCCCTCCCTTACTCCCCTTCTTTTGAAAAATAATTCTATATCTCTTTTATGGTTGTGGAAAACCCTGGCTCTCACGTATAGTAATAGTAGTAAATAAGTTGGGGGAACATGCAAAAAGACGTACATGCACTTTGGCACAGCGTGCTTGGTGAAATTGAACTATCGGTCTCTGGACCTAACTTCAATATGTATTGGTCCGACACTAAACTTATTAAGTACGATGAAAACGAAGCGCTCTTCGAAGTTCGTAATGTCTTTATTAAAAGGCAGTTTGAAACAAAGTTTGATAAAACTGTTCGTGAAATGCTTGAGAAAAATGGCATCAACTCCCCTAACCTCACCTATATAGTACAGACAACTAATAAGAAGCCACGTATTAGCCGTGAGACAACTAGCGAGTCTATCGAATTCCCTACTAATCAGACTTCTCGATCGTCAGGCCCAGTATCTTCTGGTCTTTCAATGCTTTCATCTCAAAATGGTCTCAATCCTCGATATACCTTTGATAACTTTATTGTTGGTTCAAGTAACGACCTTGCTCACTCTGCTAGCCAAGCGGTAGCAGTTAATCCAGGTACAAAATATAATCCTATTTATTTCTACGGTGGTGTTGGTTTAGGTAAGACTCACCTTATGCAGGCTATTGGTAACGAGATTGTGCGACATAACCCAGAAGCCCGTGTTTTATATGTAAGTTCAGAAACATTCGTAAATGAGTTCTTAGATTATATTCGTTTTAAGAAAAAAGGTTTTTCAGATAAGTACCGTAACGTTGATGTACTTATTGTCGATGATATGCAATTCATCGCTAATAAAGAAAAAACTCAAGAAGAGTTCTTCCATACTTTTAATTTCTTACACCAAAACAATAAACAGATCATTATAAGTAGTGATAAACCACCTCGAAGCATTCCTACTCTCACTGAGCGTCTTCGTAGTCGTTTTGAAATGGGTATGGCAATTGATATTCAAATGCCCGACTTTGAAACTCGTTGTGCAATTATCAACGCAAAGGCTGGACTTTCTGGGGTTACATTAAACCCTGAAACAGTTGAATTCCTCGCAACAAATATTAAAACAAATATTCGTGAGCTTGAAGGTGCTTTAAACCAACTCCTCGCTTTCGCCGATTTACACCGAGTCGAACCTGATGTAGCGACAGCCGAAGGATTACTCGGAAGTGCGCATATGTCTCGCCCTCAACATTTGTCGAGTAAAAAAATTATCGATCAAACCGCTAAACATTTCCAATTAAAAATTGAAGAAATTTGCGGAAACAAACGAGATAAACATATCGTCACCCCTCGTCAAATTGCTATGTATCTTTTACGAAGCGAATTACATCTAAGTTTCCCTAAAATTGCTGGTGAATTAGGCCGTAAAGACCACACAACAGCTATACACTCTGTTGAAAAAATTGAAAAAGCTATCAAGCTCGACTTCGTTATTCGTGAGCAAGTTGCAGCTATTCGGGAGAAATTGTATGTTTAATACCTGGGTAAAAAATGTGTACAGCCTGCGGATGACTAGTGGTATAGAAGGTGGGGATATTCCACTTTCATACACACCCCCTACCCTAGCTTACTCACGTATACGTGTACAAACACTTAGTTTCACCCATGTTTCGACCATGTTTTCAGCAGCTTTATCCACGTTAAAAAACAGTTATTTACATCTGTTAAATAGTCACTTATACCCTGTTTCCACAGTACCTACTATTAAGAAGAAAAAAGAAATAAAGGAAAGGAACTCATAACAATGGAACTCTCAGTAACCCAAGACAACTTCGCAAAAGCACTATCTGCAGTAGGTCGAGTTGCAAGTACAAAAACACAACTACCTATCCTAAGTAATATTCTTTTAAGGACAGATGGTAATAGACTTTTAATTGCTGCAACGAACTTAGAGATTGCCACAACCCAATATATTGGTGCAAAGATTGTTAAACCAGGATCTATAACTGTTCCTGCCCGTCTCATTTCAGAATTTGTAAGTAGTCTTCCGAAAGACACAATTGAATTAAAGATTGTTGGAGAAAATATCCACATCACTTGTGGAAAATACCATTCTATTATTAATGGGGTTATAGCAGATGACTTTCCTGAGCTTCCAACTATCAACGAAGCAAACTCAGTCACCTACTCACTTAATACTGAAGAATTCAAACAAGCGATCTCTCAAACTATCATTACTTCAAGCTCTGACTCAACCAGGCCCGTTCTAACAGGTGTTTACTGGCATTCGCATGAAGGTTGGATCTACTTAGCTGCAACCGACGGATATCGCCTCTCAGAACGTCGTTTGGTAGAAACGAAAAGTGAAGTAGCAGCAATTATTCCAACAACAACTCTACAAGAAGTACTTCGTTCAATCGATGACTCTATTGATACTATTGATGTACTATTTGATGAAAGCCAAGTTCGATTCCGTATTAATGATGCTGAGGTGATTAGTCGCCTTGTAGATGGAAACTTCCCAGACTATCGTCAGCTTATTCCGCCATCCTCTGATATTACGGCAATTGTTAAAAAGCCTGAATTTACCCGTGTCACAAAAGTTGCTGGATTATTCGCTCGTGAATCTGGCGGTAGCGTAACGGTAACTGTAGATGAAGACGTAAAATCAGTTTCACTCCACTCTATTGCTTCCGAATTTGGTGAGAATACTTCTGAGCTTGATGCCGAAGTAACTGGTTCAGGCCAAGTAACGCTTAACTCACGTTATTTATCTGAAGCACTTGGCGTACTTGATGCTGACTCTATCTCGTTTAGTTTTAATGGCAAACTCTCTCCTTGTATTTTGAAATCAACAGATAAAGATACGAATTATTACCACGTAATTATGCCGTTAAAAAGCTAGTATAATCCTACCGCTAGTTCGGTAAAGTAAGCTATGACTTCTATAAAAAATCTTCATGTCCAACACCTCCGTTCACACGACAAGTTTATGATTGAGTTTTCTCCCGAAGTCACGATTATAACCGGCGCAAACGGAAGTGGAAAAACAAGCCTCCTTGAAGCGATTTACGTTTCATTACAAGGAACTTCGTTTAAAGGAAACGATAACGATTTATTAAAAAAAGAAGCACCATGGTGGCGTATAGATATTTCATTCGATGATACGGATAACCGAGTAGTTAAATTTGACCCTGAAAAGGTAACGAGTCGTAAACAATTTATTATTGATAATAAAACAACTGCTCGTATTCCGGCGAAACTAAAATACCCTGTTGTTTTATTTGAACCAGAAGACTTACGTTTACTTCATGGCTCCCCCACTCGTCGTCGCCAGTTTATAGACCGCTTTATAAGCCAACTAAACCCGCTCTACGGCCCGACACTTCGTAAATACGAACGTTCACTCAAGCAGCGAAATAATCTTCTTAAAAATCCTCTCGCGTCTGATGATGAATTATTTGCTTGGAATATTTCACTCGCCGAACACGGTGCTTTTATTATTGAACAACGAATTGCCTTTATTGAACAAATTAATCAAAACCTCGGAAGACTATATCAAGAGATCGCCGGCACGCACGACGAAGTTTCGATTCATTATTCACATACGTTTGTTGGAGATATTAAACAAAAGTTATTAAACGAGCTTCAAGAACATCTTGCGCGAGACCGATATCTTGGTAATACCTCGGTTGGGCCTCATCGCCACGATGTTATATTTGAAATTAATAACTCCCCTGCTCTTTCAGTTGCTTCGAGAGGTGAAGCGCGAACTATTGTTCTTGCTCTTAAATTTTTAGAAGTAGACATTATTGAACAGTTAATCGATAAGCAACCAATTATTCTCCTTGACGATGTCTTTTCCGAACTCGATGCGAGTCGTCAACAACTTCTTACGAGTCAATTAAACGGCCATCAAATTATCATTACTTCAGCAACGAGTCATGCTGGAGAACATCTTTATCACGTTACGCTCTAGTGACCACCGTAATAATATTCGATAGTATAGTCTTCTGATTTAAAACCGAGTGATTTAATTTTTTCTAGCGCCTTGGCTTTACCTGTACCCTCTTGGTCGTAATAAATAATAGAAAGGGCGTCATAGTTGTCTTTTTTAACAGCAATAATATATTCAGGTGTGTTTATTGGTAACAAGTCTTGAAGGGCTGTTGAGGAATTCATAGTATCTGATAAAGATAAACATGCGTCACCTCCACTGTTACATGTAACAGATATGTCGCCATTTATATCACCACTATCAATAGTTTGCATTGATATTTTCCATGACACATCGCTATCTTTGAGTTTGACGATGAAATTTGAAAACCATGAATCTGGAGAATAATTGTATGATCCCTCGGTAATAGTGGCGTGATATATACCTTGACTAGGTTTTTGTATAAACCTATATAAATTATTTCCTAAATTTCCAAATGAATCTGATGAAATATGTTTCGTATATTCAGTATAGTTATCAATAATAACTGTCTTATCTGATTTTTGTGTAGACGGAAGTCTTGGTACTGCTACAAAGTAAACTATCATCGCAATAGACACTACGGCGAAAATAATAGCAGAAATTATAATTATACGTTTATTACGTGTATCCATATTTATTGTCCCGCCGATGCAAAGGCTGTTAGTTTTGTGGCCATCTGAGTTGCGGTGGCGCTATCTTTTGGAGTTGCCGTCGCATTATAAACATATCCATTACGGGCATTTTTAAAAGCTTCAAATGACGGATACTCAAAGACGGCAACCCTGTGTCCTGGGTCGTAAAGGAAATCTTTAGTCGTGCCAGCTGTCTTCCCTCCCCAGTTCACTTCAAGAGTAATAAGTGAACCATCTTCACCAACATTAACGATCGTTCCTGTGTGACCTGGTTGGCCAGAAGCACCTCCTGCACCAAACGACCATACCGAGAATGGCTGTAAGTTAGAGCCATCGGGATTAGCGGCTGTATAAACGTCGGGATTTGTGGAAATCAACCTATTTGCAACATCAACACCATTTGGTATACCAGGGACTTTAGAAGGGTCTGGAGCTGTTAATTCTGCCATCCAGGCGGCACCAGCTGTGCAGTAGCCGTCTGTCCAATCACAGTAAAATCCACCCTTTACCGAACCATCTCCACAGAAAACAGTGTCCCAATTATCAGCTATTTTTTTCGCCGCGGCTACAGCCTGATCCCATGTTAAACCTTCGGCGCTAACCGATGAACAACCATCGGCGGTACCACTACTTCCACTAAACTGTTCAAGAAACGCTTTTGCATTATCGATACGGTGGGTTAATACACCAAAACCAGAGATACGATCGGCTTCAGTTGGTACATCACCCGACCTTTCAACCAATGCGTGGAATACCATTGTTGCCCCGTTACCAGCTTGTGATTCGGCTAAGTTTGAAGAGAAATTTCCGTTATAACTGGCAATTGTCGTATCGCCTTCTACTGTTGTTTCGGCGTTAACTTGTTCTTGCCATGTCAATGCATCATATTCACCGTCCCAGAGATAATTCAGTTGGAATAAAAGCGCCGAATCATTATCTACAAGGCTCACACCTGCCGCCGCTGCCGCATTTTCTAAACCAGTTCGCCTAGGCCCTGTCCATTGGATAATTCCAAGTCCACCACCGCCACTCGCCTCTTCTACTGAGGCAGAGAAACTACTTTCACTTTGAATATTACCCAGAGCTGCCGCTGCGGCAATTGGAGTAAGACCTCTGGCTGTGAAATAGTTCCAGGCCTTTTCAGGGTTATCTGCACCGGTAAGCGATGTCGGCGCTGGTGCGGTAAGGGCGCCACCACCAGCTCCTTCAGAACAGGTTGTTTCACAAGGATAATATGTGTAAATATCTTGGTCACTAAGGAAACCTTTATTACATGCTAATGACCCCACTGCATTAACAGGTGATGAAAAGTAAACTGCATTAGATAGTAAAACGACTATGGCTATGAAGATGATAAATAAACGCTTCATTACGATTCTCCTGTTGACCAATGCCAAGGTTCACTTGATAGATTTTGGAAGCCGTACTGAGCAGCATTTGCATCAAGCCATCGTACCGCGTCGCCGCTTGCATCAGATCTTGAACGACAGGCAGCAGCATTACTACTACTAGGTCCTCCATTGAAACAAAGTGTAGATCCTCCTCTTGGAACCCCAAGGTCAACTGCTAATCCTCTACCGTGTTGCGAGAAGGTACTATAATCGGCTCCGCCTGCAGTACGGAAACCATCAGAAATTCCCATACTTACACCTGCCGCCTGAGCTGCTTCGAACATATTCATTATGTTAACTGATATAAGTGACGAAACAATGCTAGAATTTCCGCTTGATCCAGTAGTTAAGTCTGCATTTCCTGCGGCATTAAATGTTACAGCACATAAACGAATTGTCGCTCCTGTATCTGGATTAGTGTATGGCCCAAGATTTTGTGTTCTAGGGTCACAAGCGAATGAAGAATAATCTATGCCATCTTGAAGGGTCCAACCATTTCCTCTATCGGCAGTATTTTCTGGTCGTTCAGTCGTAACTCCTGCTGCTGAACCACCTTCTATTTCTTCTTCATCATTTCCAGAAAGAATATTTTCTACTTGGTAATCAAACATATAAGCTGACTCAGCGGCACGTTTTTCATCAGTGCCGTCAATAATACACCCGCTAAGAGACTCTAACTCACCACTTGCACAGTCATTCATCATAAGTGTAATATCACCATCTTCAGTTGGCTCGCCTGTCTTATCATTTATATCGGCCGATACAAGGTTCATTGCTGTCTCTCGAGACATATTAAG
>Ga0247804_10001586_pt1 | contig 10507 bp, 5 predicted proteins | sample UWRJL029104C1_FD_181142 | JGI IMG/M metagenome (GOLD analysis project Ga0247804, IMG submission 181142) | Plant litter microbial communities from Arlington Agricultural Research Station in Wisconsin, United States - UWRJ-L029-104C-1 | ecosystem: Environmental > Terrestrial > Plant litter >...
CGCCCCCGCCACCCTGGGCGCTAGCGGCGCCCCCCTGCCCCAAGTTGCCGCCCGCGCTGCCGCCGGCGGTTTGCGTGGCCCCGCTGCCGCTGCCGGCCCCGTAGTTGTTGGTGCTGCCGCCCGTGGGGGCTCCGCCCGCGGCCCCATCGAAGCCGTAGCCCGCGCCGCCGCCGCCGGCCGCCACCAGCACGCGGTCGGCCAGGGTGGCGGGGCCGCGGCGCACGTCGCTGGCGCCGCCGCCCCCGCCGCCCGCCGCGACGTCCAGGCTGCCGTTGCCGCCGCCGTTGTAGCCGCCGGCCAGCCCGCCGCTGCTGCCGCCCACGTACAGGGTCAGCACTTCGCCGGGCGTCACGGCCAGCGTGGCCTGCACCCGCGCGCCTGTTCCCCCCCTATTCGCGTTGCCTTGGGAATTGCTGCCGCCCGCCCCCGCGGCCTCCACGGCCAGCCGGGTCACGCCCACGGGCACGGTGTAGGTGTATTGCCCGGGGGTGCCGAAGGTGGCGCCCGCGCCCGCAAAGGTCTGCGGCTGTTCGGTAGCGCTCAGGGCGGCATCCCAGCTCGTGCCGTTCCAGGTGTTGAGCTTGCCGGTGGTGGTATTATAGATAGTGAGGCCGGCGGCCGGGCTGGCAATGGCGTCGCGCTGCGCTTGGCTCATGCGCGGGGGCAGCAGGCCCTTGGTGGTGCTGCTCACGTCGAGCGCGGCCGAGGCATTGGGGGTGGTGGTGCCGATGCCCACCCCGGGCCCCTGGGCCAGGGCCCCGAAGGGCAGCGTGAGCAGGAAGGCCGCGCCGAGGCGGCGGACAAGGAGGAGAGATGCTGTCATAGCAGAGTGGTTGGCGCCGCGGGTTGCATGGGGCGCGGCGACGCCACAAAGCACGGCGCCCCGGCCACGCGGCGCAATGACGCAAATGCGTCATTTTGGGGGGAGCCGCCCGCGCTGGCATCGTTGCCGGCATCGTTTGCATAACTTTAGTCGGGCCGGCGGGGCATTACCTGCTCATTTCCTGAACATACAGCGCTAGGTTTGCATGAATTATTGTCATCATTACCATCCCACCCAACACGTTTCAGACTATGAAGCAGCTGTTCGCCCTCCTTTTAACCCTCTCCCCCCTGGCGCTGCGCGCCCAGGCCCTAACCATCGTAGAACAAACCGGTTGGCAGGAGTCGGCCTACGTGCGGTGGCAGCCCATTGCCGCGGCCCAGAGCTACAACGTGTATTACAGCGGCGGCGGCCTCGTCAACCAGCGCATTGACGACCAGCTTATTCGCAACTACGGCACCTTCTACCGCGCCGATGTGCCGGGCCTGGCCCCCGGCACCTACACGCTCAGCGTGGCCCCCGTCGTGGGCGGCGTCGAAGGCACCCCCACGGTGACCAGCGCCCTCACCGTGCAGGCGCAGGACCGCACCGGGTTTGCCTTCCAAGGCGGCCGCATACCCGGCGCCTACAACCTCAACGGCACGGTGAAAAGCGGGGCCGTGGTTTTGTACATCACCCAGAACACCAAGAATACCGTCTCCATCAACGTGACCGGGGCCACCACCAACCCCTGCGTGGGCTTGCAGACCATTCTGGATGGCTTCAAGAAAGGCCGGGATGCGCGGCCGCTGCTCATTCGCCTGGTGGGGCAGATTACCGACCCGGCTTATCTGCTGGGCGGCGACCTGGTTATCGAAAACGACAACCTGGCCACCAGCTCCATCACCCTCGAAGGCGTGGGCAACGATGCCGTGGCCGATGGCTGGGGCATCCGGGTCAAGAATGCTTCCAACGTGGAAATCCGCAACATCGGCACGATGAACTGCGACAGCGACGAAGGCGACAACATTGGCCTGCAGCAGGATAACGACCATATCTGGGTTCACAACGTCGATTTCTTCTACGGCAAGGCCGGCAGCGCCGCCGACCAGGCCAAGGGCGACGGCGCGCTGGACTGCAAACGCTCGGCCTACGTGACGTTCTCCTACAACCACTTCTGGGATTCGGGCAAATGCAACCTACTGGGTTTGAGCGAAGCGGCCAACACCCCGGGCCTGTACATCACCTACCACCACAACTGGTACGACCACTCCGATTCGCGGCACCCCCGCGTGCGGTTCTATTCGGCCCACGTTTATAACAACTACTACGACGGCAACTCGAAATACGGCTCCGGCTCGACGGAGGGCTCCTCGGTGTTCATGGAAAGCAACTACTTCCGCAACTGCAAGTACCCAATGCTCACCTCCATGCAGGGCACGGACGTGTTCAACCCGGCCACGCAGACCAATAATTACAACACGATGCCCATCTTCTCCAACGAGGACGGCGGCACCATCAAAGCCTTCGACAACTACATGGTGGGCCAGACGCGCTTCGTGCCCTACGGCTCGGCCGGCTACCCCAACTCGACGGTTGACTTCGATGCCTACGTGGTGACCACCCGGGCCCAGACGGTGCCCGGCACCGTGCGCTCGGCCTACGGCAGCAATACCTACAACAACTTCGACACCAACGCGGCCGTGATGTACTCCTACACGCCCGACAGCCCGACGGCTGGCCGTGACAATGCGATGCTGTACTCGGGCCGCGTGAAGGGCGGTGATTTTCAGTGGACTTTCAACAACGCGGTCGACGATGCCTCGTCCGCGGTCAATGTGCCCTTGCAGCAGGCGCTGGTAGGCTACACCACCGGGCTGGTGTCGGTGCAGGGCGGGGGCGCTACCAACCCGAACCCCAACCCCGGGGGCGGCGGCACCGGCACGCCGGCGGGCGGCATGGTGCACAACTTCACCGCCTCGGGCACCACCAGCACGTTCTACACCATCAGCGGTAATCTCTCCACCTCGCAGGGCACGGTGAGCTACAATGGCCTAACTTTGACGCAGTGCCTGAAGCTGGAGTCATCCACCAACATTGCCTTCACGGCCACTGGCGCCGCCACGCTGACGCTGGTATTCAACGACACGTTCAACGGCACGGTGAAAGTCGACAACGTCAACCAGACGGTGAGTGCGGGCCGCCTCACGATGCCCCTCGCCGCCGGTGCCCACCAGATTGCCAAAGGCTCCACCGCCAACCTGTATTACATGAGCACGGCCTACGTGCTGGCCACGCGCAACCAGGCCGCGCAGCCGGCCCTCACCGTGTACCCCAATCCGGCGGCCGAGGCCGTGACGGTGGGCTGGCCCAGCGCGCGGGAGTTTTCGCTCTACACCGTCACGGGCAACCTGGTGAAAACAGGTTTCACCAACCAGCCGGTGGACGTGAAAAACCTCAAGCCCGGCCTGTACCTCATCACGTTGCGCGACGAGGCCGGCTACCTGCGCACGAGCCGCCTGCTCAAGCAATAAGAACGAAACTCCCCTCCTGCCAAGGAGGGGATGTTTCAGCGCAGCTGAAACGGGGGTGGTTAGGCCGGTCGCGCCGGTAGAGAAAGTAAAAAGGCCGGGACAGAAATTCTGTCCCGGCCTTTTTACTTTAAGTCGTTCTACTCTATGACCTAACGGCGCGACCGGGCGAACCACCCCCCGTTTCAGCTGCGGCAAAACATCCCCTCCTTTGGCTTCGCCGACCTTCGGTTCCAAGGAGGGGAGTTTGTCGTTCCAGCTCTAGCGCCGCCGCATCGTCAGCGCCAGCAGCTCGCCTTTCGAGTTCACCTCCAGCTTGCGATAGATGGCCCGGATGTGATTCCGCACCGTATCCACACTGATAAAGAGCTTGGCCGCAATGAGTCTGGCACTCAGCCCCTGCTCTACCCAGTGCACCACCTCCTGCTCGCGGGCCGTGAGGGCCTCGGCGCCATTGCCGGCGGCCTGCGCCGGCCGGAAGCACTCGATGATGTGCCGCGCCACGGCCGGGCTCATGGGCGAGCCGCCGGCCGCCACCTGCAGCAGCCCTTCCTTGAGCTGCGGCAGCGGCGTGCTCTTGACGAGGTAGCCCACGGCGCCAGCCGCAATGGCCTCCACCACCCGCGCCGCGTCGGTATACACGCTCAACATGAGCACCTGGGCCTCGGGCAGGCGCTGGCGGATGATGCGCACGCCCTCGATGCCGGTGCGGCCGGGCAGCTCAATGTCGCTCAGCACGAGGCTGGGCGGCAGGGGCAGCCCCGGCAGGGCCGCCAGGAAGTCCTCGACCGACTCGGCAATCAGCACGCAGCGGAACTCGGGTTGGGCGCAGAGGTACTCGCTCATGGCCGCCCGCAGGTCGGGGTGGTCTTCGATGAGAGCGAAGGGAATGGGTAGATTTGACACGGGGCAAAGGTAGGGGCAGGCGGGGGGCGGCGGAATAGCGCATTTTGGTCATTTTTGGGGGAAAAACAGGCTGGCCTGACCAAGCTTGGCCTATATTTGGCGGCATTGCGCACGCTCCATAGGAACTACTCAACTATCATGAAAAAATTTGCCGATTACACTCAAGAAGAATTGATGCAGGAGGCCGAGCGCCGCATTGCGGAAGCATACCGCACCGGGGCTGAGGAATTGAGTTTGGATTTTTGGAGAGAGGATAATCCCCAAAAGCTTTATCGTCCGGCAGAAGAAAGAATGAACCACGCTTCTTTCTTAACAATGTTACCTAAGAGCTTGCGCACACTGACTCAGCTAAAGAAGCTAACGCTGGATAACAACCTTCTAAGTACATTGCCTGAATGGCTGGGGGAATTCTCACAGTTAAAGGAATTATCGGCTATCGCATGTGCAATAGAAACTCTTCCCGAGTCACTAGGCCAGTTGAGTCAGCTGCAAGTTCTAAACCTTGCGAACAATCTGTTAGTAAGCCTGCCTAAAGCGATGGGACGGCTGAGCCAGTTACAAACACTTAATCTATCCGACAATCAGCTATCTTTTTTTCCTAAAGTAATAAGCCAGCTAAGTCAGTTGCAGAAGCTGTACTGTTCCAGGAATTTATTAGTAGTTATACCTAAAGCAGTAGGCCGGCTATTTCAATTAAAAGAGCTGTACCTTTCTGATAATCAATTAGAGAATCTCCCCGAAGCAATAGGCCAACTGAAGCAACTACAAAAGCTGTACCTTCCTGATAATCAGCTAAAGGCCCTGCCAGAGACATTGGGCCATCTAAGCCAGTTGCAGGAACTACACCTATGGAATAACAGATTAGTGACTTTACCTGAAGGGTTAGGTCAGTTAAGCCAATTAGAGGTATTAAACCTTTGGGGTAATCAATTGACTGCTCTGCCTGAAGCCATAAGCCAGTTGAGCCATTTGCGCACGCTAGACATTTCAGAGAACTATCTGATTATCCTACCTGATAAGCTAGGCCAGCTAAGCCAACTGCAAGAATTAAACCTCTGGGGAAATAACTTGGTGGCCCTACCTGACATACTAGGTCAGCTAAGCCAGTTACAGATACTCGACCTTTCATATAATGAACTGACATCCCTGCCCGAGGCAATGGGCCAGCTAAGTCAGTTGCAGGGGCTGGACCTTGATAGCAATCCACTTAGTACTGAACTGGCGGCCGCCTATGAACAGGGTACATCCGCCGTCCTCACTTACCTCCAAGCTTCCAAAGTCCCACTTTACGAAGCCAAGCTTATCCTGATTGGGGAAGGCAATGTGGGTAAAAGCTGCCTGCTGGGAGCTTTACGGGGCGACCCTTGGGAGGCTGGCCGCAGCACTACTCACGGTATCGAAATCAAGCCCGTGCCGGTGACGGACCCAGACAGTGGTCAAGTCATCACGATGAACGGCTGGGACTTTGGAGGGCAGCCAGTGTACCGGCCCACGCACCAACTATTTTTCAGTGCCCCGGCCGTGTATCTGGTGGTGTGGAGCCCCCGTGATGGCATCCAACGCGGGGCCGTGCAGGAATGGATACGGCTGGTGAAATACCGCGAGCCCAGCGCTAAGATACTGGTAGTAGCCACCCATCGCAGCCCCGGCCAGCGCCAGCCCGACATTGACCGGCAGGGCCTGTGGGACTTGTTTGGGCGCGATACAATTCTGGACTTTCTGTGGGTGGACAGTGAGCACGGCACGGGCATCGACGAATTGCGGGACCAGATTGCCCGCATCGCCGCCAGTCTGCCCGAAATGGGCCGCCGAGTGCATAAAGAGTGGCAAGCCGTGCGCGAAGCCTTGCAGCAGGAGGCCTTGCCTTACCTGTCGCGGGCGGAGGTAGTGGCACGCTGCCAGCAGCAGGGCCTGAGTCTGGCCGAAGCGGAGCAGTTTGTGCGCATTGCGCACGAGTTAGGGCACCTTATTCACTACCACCAGGACGAGGTGCTGCGCAATGTTGTCGTGCTAAAGCCTGACTGGTTGACCAAAGCCATCAGCTTCGTGCTTGATGATGAAACTACCCGCCAGCGCCACGGACTAGCGAGCTTTGCCCACCTGCGCACGCTGTGGCACCACCCAAGCCGCCCCGTAGCCGAGCAGTATGCCCGGGAGTTACACCCCGTCTTCCTGCGCCTGATGGAGCGCTTTGAGCTGTCGTACCGTATTGCCGACGATTCGGACGGCCGCCTCGAAACCAGTACCAGCCTTATTGCCCAGCTCGTGCCCGACGAGCGACCAGCCACCATCCCGGCTTGGGACGACTATCATCAGCCCCGACAGACGCAACTGTGCCGCATCGTGGAACTGGGCACCGACCAGTCGGCCTCGGCCGAGGGACTGTTCTACCGGCTCATCGTGCGGATGCATCGCTTCTCGCTGGGCCGCGTCGATTATAACGACAGCGTACACTGGCAGCGGGGGCTGGTGCTGGACGACGACTACAACGGCCGGGCTTTCCTTGAACATGTCGGCAATGATATTCGCGTCAGCGTAAAGGCCGTTTATCCCGACAACCTGCTCTCGCGCCTGACCGGCGACATCAAATGGCTGGTCAAGAAATACTGGGAGGGCCTGGATTGCCCCGTTATGGTAAGTTGCACGGCCCCCTGTGGTCTGCACACGCCCGGTACCGGCCTGTTCGACGTGGGCACCCTGATGGGCCACCGTGCCCGCGGGCGTACGGTGTACCCCTGCCCGGTACGGGGCTGCTTCGAGGAACAGCGCATCGACCAACTGCTGCATAACACCTCGGTACCCGCCACCGAATCAGCCAGCCTGCTGGCGGGTATTGCCGCCCTATTGGCGCAGGTTGGCACCTTGTCGCAGGATGTAGGCCAGTTGCTCGCCGGGCAACGCACGCTGGCGGATGATGTAGTAGCGCGCATCGCCAGTATGGTTGATGCTGCCTTTATCCGCTTGCTGGATGCCCTCGACGATGAGGCCCGCGACGGTCCCCGCCTGTTCAGCATCGAAGCAGTGGACCGTACCTGGACCGACTGGCCCAAAGGATTGGGGGCCCGCAAATTTCGGCTGACGCTGTGGTGCGAGCATTCCCGCCTGCCGCTACCGATACTCAATGGCCTGACCGATACGCGAGGCGTATATGATTTGGAACTGCCCCGTGAGTTTTTCATGGCCGCAGTCCCTTTCTTCAAAGTGCTATTCGGCACCTTGAGCGCCGTGTTACCGGTGGCCCTCGCCGGGGCCGTTGCCACCGACTTACTCGTGCCTAAAGAGCTAGCCGACCAAGTAAAAGATGGCTTGGAGCTAATGAGCAAAAGCTTCGACGGGCTGGCTGGTTGGCAGGATGAGCAGTTGAAGGCCACTGGCCCTCTAGGCGAAAAAGCCCGGGCAACGGCTGGTTTAGAAAAAACCAACCCCGCGCTACGCTCGTGGGCAGAGGACCTGAACAATGGTGGCCCTGCTTTGCGGGGACAATCAGCCCTGCGAACTATTCAGGCTTATTTTAAGAAGACAGACTCTAGCTCCGGAGGCTTGGTACAAGTGCGCAATAATCAGCAGAAGTATCTATGGGTGCATCCACGCTATGCTAGCCTGTACTAGCTCTACCAATTTTCACTGGTCATCCAACGGGTCTGAATCCGGAAACAAACAATTTTATTTTTTGCCATACGTTTCCGCACCGGAAACATTCGCTCGAAAATAAATTGGTTTGTTTCCCGCCCCGTATGCCCCGTCGCTCCTACCCTTCGTCCAGCTTGGCATTTGCCGTGCGGGCTCACCTGGGCCTCACGCAGGCTGAGCTGGGCCGCTTCATTGGCGTCAGCCGCGAGCAGATAGCCAACCACGAAGCCGGCCGCAAGGACCTCAGCAGCGCCCCGCGCCACCGCCTCTGGGTGCTGGCCCGCCTGCTGCCCCCGCCCGACGGCCAAGGCCCACCCGCCCCCGCCTTCACCGAAACCGAAGACACCCCGCTTGACCCCGCCCCGCTGCAAGCGCGGCTGCGGCGCTGCCGCTTCTACCTCGCCAAAATCAACTACGAGCTGGGGCAGCTGCAACGGCCGAGCGAGCAGCACGCCCGGCGGTGCTGGGCCGTGGGAGTGCTGCAAGCGGCCTGGGCGCCCGATGCTCCCCCACTCCTGGCTTACCCGCTGGCCACGCCCGACCTGGTGGCCGATGCGCGCTGGCTGGTGCGCCTGGCCGGCGACGTGGCCGCCGCGCCCCCGCCCCTCACCCCGGCCGAGCGGACCCTGCGCCTGGCCCGGCTGCGCGGGCTGGAGGCCGAGGTGGCGGCCCTGGAAGCGGCGTTGGCGGGGTAAAATGCAATAGGGCATCTTATTTTCGAACCGCCTACAATAATTGAAAAAGGGCGGGCGTTGTAGACCTGGATTTCATCACTTAACCCCTTTTCCAATCATGGTTTACTCCTTGAGTTATTTGAAAACCTGGGCCCAGTGCGATTTCGTGCTGGACCTAGCCGCTGAGAAGCGCAAGACGCTCGTTTTTCGGGATACGGAGAGCGACTTCCGCACCGACAACACCAGCAAAACGGCCACCAACCTCAGCAATGAGCTCACGGGCCTGAACACCTACATCACGGCCATGACGCCCGTGATACCGACCATGGTTGGCAAGGAGCGCACCGAGGCCGAAGACGAGCTGCGCAAGAAAACCGACCGCCGCGACGAGCTGGTATCGCGCCAGGGCAAAGCCGGGGGCGAGAAGCTGGTGGAGCGCGAGCTGGGCCAGGCCCTGCTGGAGCCCCAGCTACCAGTAATCGACGATTTTATCGCGCAAGTGACGGCCCACCGGGCCACGCTGAGCGCCTAGATTCACTGAGCCTATCTGATGCGACAGGCCGCTCCCGATACCGGGGGCGGCCTGTTGTTATTTGTACTCGTCGGGAAATGGATTGCGAACACGATGTAGAGACGCGACGGATATATCAATCCAACGTCTCCTAGCCCAGCGGCAGCTGCACCTGCACCTCAAAGCCCTGCTCGTGGCGGACGTAGGCCACGCGGCCGGCCACGGCCTGGGCACGGGCCTGCATGTTGCGCAGGCCGTGGCCCGGCGCGGTGGCGGGCGGGGCCGGGAGCGGCGCGGCGCCATTGTCGCGCACGTCGAGGTGGAGGGTGCGCCCCCCGGGCTGGCAGTGGAGGGACACGCGCAGTTCGGTGGCGCCTTTGGCGTGCTTGGTGGCGTTGTGCAGGGCTTCCTTATAGATGAGAAACAGGGCCTGCTGCTGGGCGGTGGGCACGGCCAGCTGCCGAAGGGCGGGGTCGGCCTGAAAGTTTAGCTCGAGGCTGGCGGGGGGCAGCACCTCGTGGGCGTGGTCGTGCATGCGGTCGAGCAGCGGGCCGAGCGTGGGGGCCAGGCCCAGCTGGCTGAGGCCCCACACCACGTCGGACATGTGGCGCACAGCGTTGCGGCTGGTATCGGCCATATGCTGGAGCAGGTGGGGCTGCTGGTCGGCGGTGTATACGCCCTGGCTGAGCAGCTCGCTCTGCAGGCTGACCTGGGTGAGCAGCGAGCCCACGTCGTCGTGCAGGTCGGCGGCAATCTGGTGGCGCAGGGCGGCCTCGTCGGCGGCGCGCTGGCGGGCCAGGCGGCGGCGGTAGCGCCAGAGCAGGGCCCCGCCCAGCAGCAGCGCCAGGGCCACCAGCCCGCCCAGGCCGATGAGCTGCTGGCGGTGGCGCAGACGGGTCAGTTCCTGGGTTTGGGCGGCCAGGCGGCGGCTCTGCTCCAGGCTGCGGATGCGGGCCTGCTGCCGCTCGGTGCCGAAGCGCACCTGCAGCACCGACAGCTCGTGCTCGGCATCCTGGGCCTGCAGGGTATCAATGAGCACCTGGGCCTGGATGAGGGTGTCGTAGGCGGCGGCGCCCTGGCCCAGGTGGCGCAGGCTGGCGGCCAGGCCGGCCAGGGCCTCGGCCTCGTAGCTGGGGGTGTCGCTGAGGCGGGCGTAGCGGGCGGCCTGCCGGGCCAGCAGGCGCACCTGCGGCCACTGGCCCTGGGCCTTGCGGGTTTGCATCAGCACCATGTTGGCGTAGGCCAGGGCGTAGGGGTCCTGCAGGCGGCGGGCAATGGCCAGGGCCGGCAGCAGGTAGTGGGCGGCCGAGTCGGGCTGGTTGAGGCGCAGGCCGTTGGCGTAGGCCGAGAGCACCTGAAACTCATAGAGCGGGTTGAGCAGGGTGCGGCTCAGGGCCAGGGCCCGGCGGAAGGTCCGGCGGGCGGGCTCGGCCTGGCCAGCTCCAGGTAGGTG
>Ga0247804_10001587_pt1 | contig 10504 bp, 8 predicted proteins | sample UWRJL029104C1_FD_181142 | JGI IMG/M metagenome (GOLD analysis project Ga0247804, IMG submission 181142) | Plant litter microbial communities from Arlington Agricultural Research Station in Wisconsin, United States - UWRJ-L029-104C-1 | ecosystem: Environmental > Terrestrial > Plant litter >...
ATCGTTGTCTTAGTTCTCGATATCTGCCTGCTTTCTCAGGTGCCTCGACTTCGGCTTCTTCGCTCCATTCATCTGGCATCTGTTCTATGATCTCATCTTTGCCTATCATATCATGTTAGGAGCTTCGTTCCTATCTTTTACATATCTCAGAGAAATGTGCGATGAAAGAATAAAAGCTCACGTAAATCCACACCCCTTGTGCACCACTCCTCAACCCCGCCCGTCCAGCCATCCCCTTCCTTGGTCCCCCAATACAACTGATCGATCTGCTCTGCCACATGTCTCGTAGCTTGCGGCCCATAGACCAACTTATTATGCTTCTTTAATAGTGCATTCGCTTTGCGCAACGCATCATCAATGGCTTTCTGTCGTAAACCATTCTCGGCTTCAGTAATGGAGGTTAAGGCTGAAGAAGAGGGGCGAAGAGGTTGAGAAAGCTGCAGAATTTGAGTACGAAGGAAGGAGGATTTGAGATCGATGATTGTTGGTGGAGCCATTGTGAGTCTGGTCGCAGTTCGGAGTGTGGTTGTGGGGGTTTCGGGATGAGGTTGAGGTTGAGTAAGACGCGACAAAAATTAAGGTTACGACGCGACAAAGAGCAGGTGAGCACGTGATATTACGAAATATAGATTTGATCAGGTTATTCTGACTGAGACATGGAAATTTATGGAACACGAGCAATCTTCTGTTGTTGAAAGATATCTACTTGGGTCTCTGGGTGTCTCCAAACACAGGTTGATATGGTGAATATGCTCTTATTGACTTTTCCCCTGAGTTAAGCGAGGGAGTTTAGTGTATGTAGACGATAAAGGTCTTCCACCTAGCTAGTTTCACCTCTAACATCGAAGGCGAGACCCGATAGACTTAGCTAGTAAAGGATCAAACTCGAATTTGTACGACTTGTGGGAACTGGCATTATCATGAGCCAACTTTCCAATATTGAACGCAGAGCAGAGGATATATTCGAGTTCATTCTGCGGCTGCCTACTTAATGATGGAGCAATGTCAACGTAAGAGACGATTCAACTAACTTCTTACGCCTAGTAGATTTGCTTGACTTTGCTAACCTTTTTTTGCACACTCGAACACTTATCGTTTTCCCTTTCGTAGCATTTTGTAAAGTCTAATATACCCTAAATTCCTTTATTCAGACCACTGCCAACAACTAGTGACGTTTCTAGCACCACAAGGATCGAATCTAGTTGTCGGGTACTTTCGAGGTTAGTACTAGACGTATAATACCATCAAAGTTCTACAAAGTTCTATCAGTTTGGGTTGTAGTAGATTGGAAGTATAGAAGCTCATCGCAAGTCTAAAACTCTCATGCATGACCCCGTAAGTCAATATTAACCTTAGATTACTCGAAATCCTGTCTTTTGACACCAAGTTAGACTAGAGTACACGAAGACTAGAACTTAACGCCTGTTGCCAGTAATTATCAGCTTTTCTTTTCTCGACGGTGACCTACCCACTCGATACTTAGCAGTTACGGATAACCGCTTACTTTACCACAGGAAGAAAACGAGAAACGGCTTTGCCCCAAGACAAGTAATGTCCATTCAGATGTAATTCCTCCGAGTTTAATGAGGTGTTTAGACAACTAACAGCAAGCCTAACAGTTAGACAAGCCTTCGTCTTTCGTGCACATTATTTCACGGCCGCTTATCACACCCATCATCTTCGGGCGGAAGGTGGACTCTGCCGTTTGTGTTTCCCGAAGTGGGAGGGCGGAGATTGAAACTGCCGTTGACGCTTCCCGAGGGTTTGGGGAGGGAGGTGGAAACTGCCGCTTCCCATTTCCGAAGTCACGAAGTAGAAAGTGGAGTATGATTCGAATCAATTAAAACCACCCGACTGATCACAACCTCCTGGAAGCAACGCGTTCCAATTTTGGAAGAACATGAATGCGACGTCACCTACAAGAAGCTGTACTGGTTTTGCAAAGGTTTGTAGCCAAGTGGAGTAGTGGTTAAAGTCAGCGGCTTGTTTCTGAATCCGCCAGTATTCAGGCTTGAGATTCTGGTTGTTTGTGGTATCGTATGTTCTGCAAGAATTAACGCCTTAGTATTTTCACGCATCACTTCGAAATTTCAGATTAATGCGTGAATGGCATACGTCAGATGAGGCCGAATGACTACGCAAATTACTATTCGAATAGTCCTGGAAAGAAAATGTCACACTGGTCCGCTATTTTTGAGTGCATAACCCCTGAGATAGGAACTAAATCTACACGTCTATATTGACCTATACAAACATAATGTTTAGCCGATTATAGGTCAATGGCTACTCAAATATATTCTTGTTCACTCCGCAGCCTAAAGCCGCTTAATCATTTTGAGATATTTACAACAAAGATGAAAGGTATAAATATGATCATTCAGAGCCCTTTTCAAAGCATGTTCACTACATCCTGCCCTTGATTCCACAATTTTGAGAAATCTCGTCAGCTGCCAGAACATCTGCTTCATCATGCAACTACCAATCTTCTCTGCCCTGGCGCTTTTTGCTGCCAGCGGCTTTGGCGCGAGTTTACAGGCGGTGTCCGACTTTGGTTCTAATCCTACTAGAATCAACATGTACATCTATGTTCCCGATAAGCTGGCTACCAATCCCGCAGTCATTGTAGCTGTAAGTTGCAAATTTTGGAAACATTTATGATGACGGCTACCACATGTTGTCTATTGGCATTGTTCTATGCACCAAAACATCTGTTGACTGATTTCTAGCTACACCCTTGCGGTGGAACTGGGCAGCAATGGTATAGTGGCACTAAGCTTCCTTCCTATGCTGACACGAATGGTTTCATTCTCATTTACCCGAGCACACCTAACATGAACAACTGCTGGGACGTCCAGAGTACCGGTAGCTTAACGCACAACGCGGGTGGAGATGCTCTCGGTATTGTCAACATGGTGAAATACACGCTCAACAAATACCAGGGCAACTCAACACGTGTTTACGTTATGGGCGGTTCTTCTGGTGCCATGATGACCAATGTGCTCGCGGGCTCATACCCGGATGTTTTCGAGGCTGGATCTGCCTTCTCAGGAGTCGCACACGCATGCTTTGCTGGAGCTCCAAGCGCAACCCCGATGTCGTCCAACCAAACCTGTGCTCAAGGTCTCACACACACTCCCGAGCAATGGGCAAACTTCGTGTATAACTCATACCCAGGCTACACAGGCCGACGCACACGAATGCAGATATTCCATGGAAATGCAGATACCTTAGTGCGTCCTCAATGCGCCACCGAAGCTCTTAAGCAGTGGTCTTCTGTGTTGAACGTGCCCTTCACCAGGAATGTTACGGGTGTCCCATCTTCGCAATACACTCAAATGATATACGGTGATGGCACCAAGCTCCAGGGTTTCTTCGGCCAAGGCGTTGGACACATCGCACCAGTGAACGAACAGTTACTGCTCAAGTTCTTTGGCATTATCAGCTAAATCTTCCACGATTGGACTAAGCGTCTGAGACGAGCAGTTGACATCTTCTTATAACGATGATCAAAAGATGTAACTCTGCTATACCGGAAACTGTTTCATTCTGAAATAATTTCTGGTAGTTACACATACACAATATGACAATGCCTAAAATCATCTTATCAATCTGAAACAACGTTTGCCTCTGCCAGTGATATGTGACGCTAATTAAAATAAAACGTGATTGATAAATGCTCAATTGGCTTAGTAAATATGTTTCAACTTTAGTAGAGTTTCCACGAAATCAGATCATGTTTGGAAGACAGTTGTCTGTCGTAAGCAGGCAAACATATCTTGAACCCAGCTCAATGTTCAGCCCACCTGAGGGAATCCTGCATTAAACGGTACATGCTTTCGTTCGTCTTGTCCATAGTATCGCAGATGAAGCTATGTTATTACTGATAGCCGTATGAACATTCTTGGACATATATAGGGTTGCGTGTGTTCCGATGCGAGAGCACGTCTAATGGCTACAATGCGCTTGCTCTGCAGTCAAAAGAACTCATAGAGCAGGAGCAGGATTGCATGAGCACCGTGGCTCATGTAGTTATAACTCCTCGATTCTCTTGGAGATGAGACATTAGGGATTAGCGCATAATACCACAACTTGATATCCAAGAGCCGTTTTAGTTCCACCTCTTGACGATCCGTAACTCGGATTTTAAGCAGACCAATCAAGTAGTAGTTTCGTACAGTACAAGGCTCTATGTTAAGAAGCTTGTGCAAGCAAGCAGAGTTGACGTTGAATACATAAAAGTTACCATCACGTGATTGACACAGTGTCAGTTGTGAATGTTACGCAATGTATAGTGCAAAACTAGCTGGTCAAAGCATTTACTGTCTATCATTCTAATAGGAGACTCTGATTGTACCTAGTAAGCTGGTTTTATCTCGGTTCACCTGACTAGAAAACAGAGGAGCAAGTTTAGTTCCCATAGTCCCGTCTCTCGCATCAAGCTTGTGAACGGCAGCAGACCTACCCCTGGTTATGCCGTTTCAGAGTCCCAAATAGTAGACAGCTCAGATTCTATACGGACAGGGGAGGGTACCCGAGTGGGTTTCACAAACCCTGAAGCTTCTTCTCAAAACATCTCCTCTCCAAAAACGTTTGTGCGCTGTCAGAGAAATGTAGTTCTTTAATTAGTGAACATCATTCAAATGATTAATGGTCATTCTTTAGACCAACTGTGTCAATTGCAGATATCACAAACCAGCGCGCGTAATCCACGAATAACTTATACTGCAAACAGCGGTCACCCAATGGCCCTATCACTTCCATAAGAGGGCCGGCGCGCTTCAGAAGCGCGCCATTTAGTAGAAGAAGCTCGATTGGGTAAGGGAGTTCCACGACCGAGTAATGTTTGCTGCACTCTGCACGTTCCTTTGCTCCCTCGCTGCAAGTCACCCCGCGACGAGCATGCCTTTAGCCATAATTCGAAGATTATTCGACCGCCATGCCAGACAAGGAGGCGAGGCCTTGCATATTCTCCTTCCCGCAAGCGCCTACGATCATGCTATGATCGCCCCTGAATCACGCGACAAAGTCTCTGTGGACAACTGGCAGGATGAAGAAGGCGAGGAGGGGGTGTGGTGGCACGCACAACAGCTTCTATTCACTTTCGTATAAAAATACTTCAACCCTCTTGTTGACTCAAGGTCAGAAATAATCCAATGATCCAAGGATCCAATGCTCCAATGATGGCTCTGAGCAGCACTGGACTTGTGATTTGACTATTGATCGGCGAGGGTGGGGAACAAAGAAAACGGGTTAATTGGACTGGGGGGCCACATCGCTCTGTCAGAAACGGTGGACTGCAGTGCAGTGCGAGGACTACTAGCGAGCTACGAGGATATCGGTTGCTTGTGTCTTTTGGGTCGGACCAAGTCCGTCCAATACTGGTTTTGGATCGGGATCTGGTACTTATTTCTGGGTGGGTGGTTAGCCAGTGCTTGCTCCCTATCATCCCGGCTCCGAACCCTGAGCCGGGAGCTGGACCAGGAGCTTAAGCTTGAGCTTGCGCCTTTCGGCTGTGAAAGACCAGCCTTTGCCTTGTGTTCCTCGAAGTTGCTCGTTGCAGGTTCCAGGAATATTTATAGCTCAGGAGCCACTTCCAGAACAGTGGATGGAACAGCTGCTCCGTCAGCTAGGGAGCGCACAGCGATGATTACGAGCAGAGGAAGTCGCAGTCGCAGTCGCAGGGAGGCAGTGGTGGTTGTCGCTCCATCTCATCAATTGACCAGAGCCCCGTCGCCACGAGGGATATGACTGTGAATAGAGTAATAAGGTAGTGACTGTTTGCATAATATGCAATTCCCGATGGACCTGGGTACGGTCAGCATGTCCATCTTTGTGCCCTCCATAGGGGGATTCTCACCATCTTACAGGCTGCAGTATTGCCAAACCCAAGCTCTGGGGATTCGCCCCCCTGAGCACTTCAAGCCCTTTTTGTGAGAGGAGAGGCCTTCCATTCCAGCATACACACACACACACACACACTCTCTCTCTCTCTCTCACCAGGCTGCAGCAGTGGTTGGAAGCACCATGCTACATCCAGTACGGCGGTGCACATAGCCACCATCCGCCATAAAACCCCCCATGTAGAGGGCATCCAAGGACAGGTCTGAGCGGGTTTCTTGGGGGTGTCGAGTATACTCCGTAAGCGTGTAGCGTGTAGCGTGCAACTGCAAAACCCAAACCAACGGGCAAATTGGTCAACCGTCACTTTGCCGCTTGTCCCGAAGCGGACGTAGTGTCATTGTCTAGCAGCACGTCCACTAGGCCCCCCCTGCCTTTGCCAACCAACTTGCTTCTCCTTCTCCTTCTTAACCCTCATCTCATCTCTTTCTTCTACACCGCACATCTTTCTCTTTTTCCTGTTCGCCGTCGCTGTCGTTGTTCAGTAGTCTTCTCCCCGCCCACAGAGTGACTTCTACCACAGAGGAGTGTGATCGACTTGAGTGTTGGAAAAAGGCTTTGCTTTGAGTATTAATTCATACGTTTGTGCTGCAGTCGTCAAACCCGATCTTCCATCAATCCAACCCCGTCCCAAACCTTTGTGCGGGCCTGTCGGAACAAGCACTGCCAAAAAAAGTCACCAAGACACACCATTGCTCTTGCTCTTTCATCGACTGTCGCCTTGTGCAGCACTTCCCACGACTTCTGCTCTTCAAGTTGCTATCGCATCGCTCTCTGTTGATTGCAGAGCAACGCACCTTCCGACCCGGAATTAGATCCATCAAACACATCTGGTATCTCCCTTCGACGCGTTCTATTTGATAGACCACCTGTAATTTCCACCGACTACATAGTCCGCAAACCCTTTCGTTCTGGATTCTTCGGTTTTTTTGTGTGCAACATCTTGGATCAACTCGAACAAGCTATTCATTACAAACTTTTCCCGAAAATTCTGTCTGTTACCTGTGTTCAAGGCTTGCCTCTGAACCGGTGTACAAGCTCTTCCAAACTCCTTATACTACAACATAATTTGCACACACTTCATACATTACGTCCTATCGATCTGCATATCCGGTCATTTAATTCACCTAATACTTTCAAGCTCGTTGCCTTCAGCTGAGCTTTACACTACATCGACAGCCTTCACTCACTAGACGTCGAATTTCCGATCACCGATCCCTTAAACAGCTTCAAACGCTCTTTCTCTCACACCCTCACACCTGTACAGCATCATTCTTGAGTATGGACGCAGGCGGTCTTGCTCAGATGTCTTACAACAACTTCCCTTCCAGTAATGGTTTGGGTATGCCCGGTTCTGGCTTTGCTTCTAGGCGCGCAAATGGCCTCAACGTGAAGCGTCTCTCATTTGAGCCTTCGCGTTCTGATTCCCAGGACAACGGTGCTCCTACACCTCGCACTTCCCGATCTCACCTCCTTGCAGGTTTGAGAACCGCACCAAAGTCTGCTACATCCAGCACCTTCCCGTCAACCGCACCTCCCACTCAGCTCCACCATCAGAACGGGCTTGGCGCCAGCATATTCGCCGAGAGGGAAAAAGAATCATACGGAGGACCAAAGACTTCAAACTACCTGGGCCAACAAAATGGTTATGGACCATCGACCGGTAGAGGCCAAATGTATCCGGTCCCTGAACAAATTCTCTCGCCACCTGATATTCAAGTAGATGATCAAACCCAGCAGGAGATGGACCCAAATCTGTATGCTCAGCTTGTTGCCACCAATATGTATCTCGCCGAGCAACAACAGCGTCTCCAACAGCAACTCGTGAGTGTTCAGGCCGCGGCACAGCAGTTCCAGGGAATGAACTTGGGAATGGGCAACCAAATGCAACAGTTTCAAACACCTCCCATCACTCCTCAGAACTTGGGAATGTACCAGCATCAGCAGGTCAAGAACAGCATGCAGCCAATCATCACTCCTGTAGCGGGTGCTCAGCCTGGTGTCTTTTCATACTATGATCCAATGACCGGGCAGCAAAGCTATTTCATGGACAACAATGCTCAACAGAACCACTACTTGAATTCCCAAGCTCCCCAGCAGTCTGCCAATTACTCTCCACCGCAGCAACCCGGCACTCCTCGATTCCAAGTTTCTCCGCCGCCTCAATCCGATGCTCCTGTATTCACCAGAAGCATTAGCCCTCCCAAGAAATCTCAATCACCGCCACAGGATCACGCTCCCCTTCCACCCCCATCGGCTAGTGCATTTCGCCGTGGACACCGCAAAGCCAACTCATTGGCTCTTGGGGCAGATAACACAAGTGCTACTGAAGGCCCCAAAACCGCTGGCCTTCCCAAAACATCGAGTTTCCCAATGACTCCCATGGCCGTTGGGTTTGGTCCTGGTCAAGGCCGTGCTGGTGAACACCCAGTTCGCCAGCCACGCGGACCCCCTCCTTTGGATGAATTAAAGGCGAAGCCAACTACTCGATTTGAGGGTAGCAAGAATTTTGCTACTCGCACCCGTCGTAGTGCTGTGCATAATCTTGTCCGTGCAGGGATGGAACGCCGCAGGGCGCCTGGAAGCTCAGGTAGCATGTCCCCTGTGTCTGAAACTGGAGAAGTAACCTTTTCTGTCTCTTCGGATAACGATTCAGATAGCGGTCGTAGCGGAAGTGGAAGTCTTTCCGGACGACCAAGCCTTGGTAGCCCCCGCACATCTGCTCATGGAGCTATTGGATCCAACCGTCCATCTTCACGCCAAAAGGAGCACTCTATGGAGCGCAAATCCATCGCATCTCTAGACAGCGCTTTCACAACCGCTAGTGTCAGCAGCGACGAGGGAACCTCTGTTGGTGGTAGCTTTGCAGCAGTTTTCAAGAATGGAGGCAAGAAGCCAGAGGTCAAGGAGGTTCAACGAAAGGCTCCCATGCTCGTTCTTACATCCGCCGAGAAGCGCAAGAGCTCCCTTTAAAATCCTCACCGAAATTGTCAACGGGTAGATCCCGGCTTGACATCCGATCATTCATGTCAATTTGATATTGCATTCAACTGTGCATATTTCCTGATTTTACTCTTAACGACGAATGACGATACCGAATGCCTAATTCGAACATAAATTACATAAAACTTTCCTTTTTTACCCTTCTATGGAGGATGATCAATTGTGCAACTTGGAGTGGAGGACCATTGGATTGTATCCATGGTCAGGCATATTTCACTGGATTGCTTGCTTGGGGTGCGCGTTTTTGATATTGCTAAGCATGCGATACTGGAATATTTCAAGAAGAGGAAGCTTTATTTCTGATGATACGCAAATTGATTTGAGCAAAATATGATTATAAACCAGCCTGGATTGCGAGGTATGATGTGGGTTCCTGGGCTTTCCTTAAATTGGGTTGGGGGCTCATCATATCATGAGTGCGTGGAGGAATTGGAAATGGGAAGAAATATGGGATAAGCTTCAGCTTTTATGCTAGCTTCCTGAGAATAGAGAGATACATTGTAGCAATATACACACTCTTTTGAGATGACTCTCCTCTAAATCTTTTTGTACTTGATGTGCCCGTTTGATCTGACCGTATAGATAGTGAGGCGATATTAAGAAGGTAATGAATGTATGCAGTGCGTTAGCGGATGGGCTTGGAGTTGCTCTAAAAGAGACTGCAACACTCATAGCAGTGAAGTTAGACGAGACTGTTAAATAGTCCTGTATATCTTCTATACATCAGAGACGTGTGGATTATCTTGTACTTTGACCAAAGACAGCGAAACATAGCATCTATTCTTCTGGACGGTTTAACCAACTCACTTCACTCGTAACCAACAAGCACGTGTAAGGATGTATCAACCTCGCCTGCATTTCTAGCAAAGATGTTTTCTATCTTGCTTCAACACAGAAAATCAACATACAGCCTGTCAAACCATTGTCATAGTTGAGTTACAGGTAGGTCATTTGAAAGAGGACCCTTTTGAAGCCAAACGTGTAGCTAAACTAGAATTAACCTAGACAATAGGTCATGGCTTCTATCATATACAAATGCTGGGATGTAAAATACAACCGGCCGATCGTAGGATGCAAAGTAACCAATCCCACAAGCGGAGAAGTCGAAGAGGCAGGGCTCATGGTGAAGGCAAGTCCTCCAAGCATTCGTACAATCTGGTGTAACGTGGCGTCGCAACTCGCCATCAGGATGGGCAGACCTTTGGCGCTTCTCTTAACTGTCCGATCAACAAAGCTCGGTGGCAGGTTGCGCTGCACATTCAACGGGGCATGTACGTGATCGTGAGCCTAGCCTCAACACAAGCGGGTTTTGTCTACCCATTATATGCAACAGCACAACGCCACTCGAAGAATTTCCTCAGGTTATACGCGCGATGAAATATGCTTTAGACGAGGACCTTAGATTCCGAACTGCTCAAGACGACAAAGGTGTGTTTCTATTTGCTCCTCAAGTCAGAGATGTTACCAGGGACTGGTTCTAAATCAAAGAGGACATCGTTTATAGAAGACAGTAGTGTTCAAGAGCTTTTGAAAAAGCACAGCAAAAGCAGCAGCAGCAAGTGTAAAGGATGGTATATGCTTATCTCTGATTAGCGCTTTAGCT
>Ga0247804_10001589_pt1 | contig 10497 bp, 9 predicted proteins | sample UWRJL029104C1_FD_181142 | JGI IMG/M metagenome (GOLD analysis project Ga0247804, IMG submission 181142) | Plant litter microbial communities from Arlington Agricultural Research Station in Wisconsin, United States - UWRJ-L029-104C-1 | ecosystem: Environmental > Terrestrial > Plant litter >...
CGGCTCCGTCCGGGTGACGCTGGATGCGAACCTGGGCGGCTGCACCTGCATCCTGTCCGAAGCTCGCCTGATCGGCCGGGCATCCACTGCGCACCTCGTGGTAGCGACGCTCGACGACGGGCGTGAACTCCAGCTGCCCGCTGACCTCCTACCCGGCGACCTTGTCGTTGTGCCGTGCCTTGGGGTTACGGCCCGGCACGACGTGCTGACGGCGCGTCAGCCGGTCGTCGACTAGCGCTTGATGACGAGCTTCACGGTGCCGAGGTTCTTCGTCGCACCCGAAGCGAGTGAGAACGGGCTCTTGCTCTTCGGAAACTCGATCCAGAACGGCGTTTTCGGCTGTAACAGCTTCGCGCTGTCGACGTTCCTGACGGTGTACTTGCCAGCCGGCGCAGTGCCGGTAAAGCGCGACTTCGCAAAATCGAAGAAGAGGTAGTTGTCGGGAGTTGAGCCGATCGCGGTGACATCCGCCGTAATCGTCTTGCCCTTGAGCGTGAGTTTGCCCTTGACGTTGCCGAACAGTGCTCCCGGCGCAAAGTTCCGGGTGGTGGATGCCGAGATGGTGAGCGGGTAGGTCTTTGTCACTCGCCCGGTCGCGTACACCGAGACGGTGTACGTACCGGGGACGATTCCGACCAGGCTGAACTTTCCGTTCTTGCCGTAGTGCTTGCCCACGGATGGCCGGCTGGGGGAGTCGAGGAAGACGTAGTTGTCGTAGTCGTACTTTGCAGTGCTCACGCCCGACACGGTGCCGCTGAGCTTCGCGCCGGTGCTCGTGAGCGTGACTCCGGTGAGGGTTACCGTCTTGCCGACCGTGAGCGCCGCAGATTTCTTCACGTATTTGCCGGTGGCGGAATTGGTGACGGTGACGGTGTAATTGCCGGTGCCGATCCCGGAGACGCTGAAGGCGCCCGTCTTCGAGACATACGACGAGGCGACGATCGTGCCGGTCGAATTTGCGACGTACGCCATGTGGTCGTAGTACTTGGTCTTGCTGGCGAACGTCACCGTGCCGTTGATTCGTCCGGCCTGCTGCAGCGTCACGTTGTGGGTGACCGGAGTGCCGGCCGCAACGCCGGACACGATGGATGACTGGGGAACGAACGTCTTCGCGACGCTCTGGCCGGGCTCGCCGAACGAGACGCGGTAGGCGGACTTGCTGAGGAGCTTCAACCGGTACTTGCCGGCGCTATCCGTAAAGGTTGAGTCGGCGACTCCGGTGGCGTTGCTCGCCTCGACGTAAACGTCTGCTGCTGGGGCTCCTCCCGGGCTCGTCGCGGTGCCCTGGATGATTCCGCCCTCGGTTGCTTCCGGGTCGACAACGGTGCGCACGCCTTCGGTCACGACAATCGGATCGCTATTCAGGCTCAGGATGTCGTAGGGGGTGGCATTGCCGAGCCGATAGCGGCCGGGCACCAGCCCGAAGAATGCGAACCCGCCGTTGTTCGCCGCCGTGGTGTCGGCACCGACAGGTTGCCCGCCGAAGTTCTGCAGATAGACGGACTTTCCCTTGAGCAGCGGGTCGACTCCGCTGATCGAGCCGGGCTTCACCAGTTCGATGTTGACGGAGTCGCCTGAACTCTTCGACTTGTAGGTGCTGAGTGTCTGGAACGCGAAGTCGCGCTTGTCGCCGGCACCGTAGAACACGCCGACGTAGCTCGAGGTGACCCGGGCCGGGGCGCTGTGCTTGAACGACAGGTTCGCGAAGAGCACGTATTTCTGGCCCGAACCGGGCAAGCGAAGCGAATAGGAGCCGTTTGCGGCACTCTTCGTCGTTTTGTAGCTTCCCGACGACGGCTTGTACCAGCCGACGGTGATGCCGCTCACGGTCGCGCCGTGCCAGCTGACCGTTCCGCGAACGGTCCCGGCCGCCTGGGCGGAGGTCGCTGGCGCAATTACGCCTGCCGCGACGACGAGCGCCACTACCGCTGCCATCCATCTCGACTTCATGGTGCGCTCCCGTCTCGCGCCGGTGCGAGCAACGCGCCAGCGAGTCTAGGGGGCCATCCTAGGCAGACTGTCGCACCCGCGACATCCCCCCAGCGATGTATCCGGCCCCCTGGACCACGCCGCTTACGCGAGCAGCTCGCGCACGCGCGGGGCCACGACCGTGCCGTAGAGCTCGATGCTGCGCATGAGCTTTTCGTGCGAAAGAGTTCCGTTCGCGTACTTGAGGTCGAATCGCTGGTTGCCGAGCGCGCGCATCGTCTTCGCGATCTTCTGCGCGACGGTCTCGGGGGACCCGACGTAGATCGATCCGACCTCGGCCTCGTGCTCGAACTGCTCGCGCGTCATCGGCGACCAGCCGCGCTCACGGCCGATGCGGGTGACGAGCTTGAGGTAGTGCGGCCACAGCTCTTCACGGGCCTGCTCGTCGGTGTCGGCGATGTGGCCGGGGGAGTGCACGCCGACCGGAGCTGTCGGCATCCCGAATTGCGCGAGTGCGCGGTGGTAGAGGTCGACGAACGGGGCGAAGCGCTCCGGCTCGCCGCCGATGATTGCGAGCATGAGTGGGAGCCCGTAGCGCGCGGCACGTACGACCGACTCCGGGCTTCCGCCGACGCCGAGCCAGGTGGTGAGCGTGCCTGACTCGGTGAACGGGTAGACCTGCTGGTCGGTCAGGGGTGCGCGCGTGTTGCCGGCCCAGGTGATGGGCTTCTCCTTGATGAGCTCCGAGAACAGGTTGACCTTCTCTTCGAAAAGCTCCTCGTACTGGCTGAGCTCGAATCCGAACAGGGGGAACGACTCCGTGAACGAGCCGCGACCGAGAATGACCTCTGCGCGGCCGTTCGAGATGCCGTCGAGCGTTGCAAAGCGCTGGAAGACGCGGATCGGGTCGTCCGAGCTGAGAACGGTGACGGCGGTACCGAGGTGGATGCGCTCGGTAACGCTGGCGATTGCGGCGAGAACGATCTCGGGTGCGGTAACCGCGAAATCGTCGCGGTGGTGCTCACCGATACCGATGAAGTCGAGTCCGACCTTGTCTGCGAGAACTCCCTGCGCGACGATGTTGCGCAGCACCTGCGCCTGCGAGAGCACCACGCCGTCGGCGTCGGCCGTCACGTCTCCGAAGGTATCGATTCCGAATTCGATCGGCAGCTGGTCAGTCATCGTTCCCACTCTCAAGTAAATGCGTTTGCATGTTTATGTGCAGCGTTCAGGTCAACGATGCACTCGTCGAAGCTATTCCCGCCACGAGTGCACTGGCTCAAATCCGAGCAGGCGCCGAGCCTTGTCGATACTCAACAGCGTTCCGACACCGTCGACCGGCGACGCGAATGGAACCCTCGGAAACACCGTTGCGGCAAGCTCGTTCGAGGGCGTTGTCATCACGGTGTCGGATGCTGCAATCACGAACACTTCGGAACCCGTGATCCGAGACTCCAGCGCCAGTTGCACGGCCTGCGCACCGTCTCGTGCGTCGATGTAACCCCAGGCATTCCACGACCGCGCGTGGGGGTCGTCGTTGTAGGCCGGGAACGCAGCGTAGTCGGCCGGCTCCATAACGTTCGAGAAGCGGAGGCCGATGAACGACGCGTCCGGATTCCAGCGTGCGAAGTGGCGCGCGACCTCTTCGTCAACGGCTTTTCCGAGCGAGTAGGTGCTGTTCGGCTGCACCGGATACTCCTCGTCGACCGGAAAATAGGGGGGAGGGGTCGTCGCAAACGGCAGCCCAAGCAGAGTTTCGCTCGATGCCCAGACAACTCGCAGTATCCGCGCCGCCTTCGCCGCGGCGAACACGTTGAATGTGCTCGTGACGTTGCTGGCAAAGGTTGCGGCGTTCGAGGTGAGCCCCGGAGCGGGAATGGCTGCGAGGTGCACTACGGCGTCGATGGAGTCGTACCGGTCGTCGATCGAGGTCAGCGCTTCGAGCACCTGGCCGTAGTCGGTGAGGTTAATGCGCAGGTAGGTTCCCGGCGCGTCAGCCGGTGGCGGCATCCGGTCGATGTTGATGACCTCGTAGCCCGCTCGCGCGAGGTGGGCGACGACTGCGCGCCCCAGCTTTCCGCTACCGCCGGTGACGACTACTCGGGTCAATGGGGTTCCTTTGGTTGGTTAGTTGCTCGGGGCCAGCGCATCCGGCGACATGCTGATGAAGATTTCGCTGATCACGGGTTCAGCGACCTTGAGCGAGACGACGTAACCCTCGGCCGATTCTCCGACGAGGGCGGTGACCGGAAAACGGTCGGCGTAGCGACCGGCCCGGAATTGCTCGAGCGTGGTTGGTTCGAGCGCCCAGTTCCAGCCGGTACCGTCGCCGACCTTGGCGAGGTCGGTCACCGCGAGCTCCCGTGATCTCTGCTGGTCGAAGTCGCTTGCCGCAACGGATACCCGCACCGGGTCGGCGAGATAGTCGACAATCTCGCCCGCAGCGCCCGTGCCGATCGATTCCTCGATGAGCGCGACATCCGCATCCGACAGCACGTCGTCGCCGGGATCGGGGCTTGAATCGGCGCTTGAGTCGGCACTGGGTTCGGCGCTCGGCTCGGCGGTGGCAGTCGCGCTTGGGGTGGTGGTGGCGCTCGCCGCGGGAGATGCAGCGGGCGTTGGCGACGCTTCAGGCTCGTAGTTCACCCAGTAGACGAACACGAAAAATGCCGCGAGAACCACCACGATTACGGCAATGCCGATTGCGGCGAGCAGCCGGGCGGGTGGTCGGCGTCGAACTGGCGCGCTGTGAGACATCTCTTGCCCTTCGCGTTACCGCAACCCTGATGAGCCAGAGTAGCTGACGGCCTCTCGGCAATTAGGGTAGACCAATGACCTCAACGGCTATAGCGGTAGCGCAATTCGCGCCGGGTCCGGACTGCGCCTCGAACCTCGCCCAGATGCGCACTCTCGCCGAGACCGCGGCAGCGCGCGGTGCGGCGCTCGTCGTTTTTCCCGAGTACTCCTCTTACTTCACTCCGGTGATGGCGCAGGACTGGGTGGATGCCGCCCAGCCCATCGACGGCGAATTCGCCACCGGTGTGGCCGCGATCGCCGCCGACTTCGGTGTACACGTGGTAGCCGGCATGCTCGAGCGCCGTAACGAGGACGCGCGCTTTTCGAACACCCTCGTCGCGTTTGACTCCAACGGAACCCTCGTCGCGAAGTACCGCAAGCTGCACCTCTATGACGCGTTCGGCCAGAAGGAATCGGACTGGGCGATCCCCGGCGACATCGAAGAACCCGAACTGTTCGAGCTCGACGGCCTGCTCGTCGGTCTGCAAACCTGCTACGACATCCGCTTTCCCGAGGTCACCCGCCGACTCGTCGACCGGGGCGCAACGCTGGTACTGCTGCCCTCCGAGTGGGTTCGCGGACCCCTCAAGGAACACCACTGGCGTACACTCGTCACGGCGCGAGCGATAGAGAACACGGTGTACTTTGCCGCCGCCGATCACGCACCGCCGATCGGGGCCGGCAACAGTATGGTCGTCGACCCGATGGGCGTAGAAATTGCAACAATCGGAGAGTCGACCGATGTCGCACTCGCCTGGATCGACCCGGCGAGGATTGAAGCGGTGCGAGTGACCAACCCGGCGCTCGCCCTTCGTCGGTTCGCGATCAAAGACAACTAACAGGACAGGGCGTTTAGAGTGAACGTTACAGTCCATCATGGGAGCCGCACCGTACATGCCTGAGCCGTATCGCGTTGTCGTCGTCGAGGACGACGCCGACGTCGCCCTCTATACGAAGACCGTTCTGGAGAAGCGCGCCGGTTGTCACGTCGCCACCGTCGGAAACCCGTTTGACGCCCGGGCGGTCATCGCCGAGTTCAATCCCGACGTGGTGATCACCGACATCGAAATGCCCGGAATGACCGGACTCCAGCTCATTGAAGAGACCAGAGTCGACCACCCGGCCATGCCCATCGTTGTGATGACGGCCTACATCTCGACCCACTACGCCGACGCGAGCCTCATCGCCCAGGCCGATGACTTCCTGCTGAAGCCGATCTCCTCCGCCGATCTCGTCGCCGTGGTGACGAGGCTCGCCGAGGCCAGCCGTACGCGCCAGAACTCCGGCGTCAGCCGTGTCTCGGTGCTCGCAATCGGCGCGAACGTCGACGACGTTGAAGCCGGGCTCGGCGGAACCCTCGCTCGCCACCGCGCCTCGAGCGAGAGCGTGGCGATTCTGATTCTCGCCGGTCGTAACGAATCCCCCGATCGCGAAGCCGCCGCTGCGGCATCCGCTGAGCTGCTCGGTGCCCGCCTGATTCTCGACTCGCTCGCCTCGTTCGAACCGCACAGCCAGGGCGCAACGGCCAAGGCCATCGAGGCCGTCGTCGCCGAAATCGAGCCGACGATCGTTTACACGCACAGCGCACAGGACTCCGACGAGGGTCACCGCGCGATTTTCAGTGCGACCCAGTTCGCTACCCGCAGTGTTCCGGCGATCGCGAGCTACCAGAACCGCACGTCGACGATCGACTTTCACCCGAATCAGTTCGTCGAAATCGACGACTTCATGGAGACGAAGCTCTCGCTGCTGTCGCTGTTCGAGTCGACTGATGTCGACCGCAACTACCTCGACGCCGACACCGTCATGTCGACCGCGCGGTACTGGGGTCGCTATGTCGACGGGCACCTTGCAGAGCCCCTCGAGATGATTCGCGACGCCAACGGCTCCACGGCTCCGTAGCCCGCGCCGGGCTGGGGATTTCGCAAATCGTGGGTAAGGACTCTCTTCGTATAACTACTAGTCTTGCGACTGACGTAGTTGTGAATCCCCGAGAGGTTGTCGCCTAAGTGAACGGTGTCACAAGCGCCACTGACAAGGTGGCTGTTCTCGTGGTTGACGACAGCCCGGACCAGCGGATGCTGCTGCTGAAGTACCTGGAGCGAGCCGGCTGCGATGTCATGATCGCCGGCACAGCCGAGGAAGCGATCCGAGCGTGCGACGAACGCGACCAGGAGCTCGTGGTAATCGATCTCGTACTGCCCGGAATGGACGGCTGGGATCTCGCCGCTCACATTCACGCCTCCCACCCGACCGCTGCCCTCGCGATCACCTCGGTGCTCGACAAGCGTCGGTACCCGATCGGCCTGGCGACCCTGCCCAAGCCGTTCACCGGCGAAGAAGTTCGCCAGGTACTGCGCGAGACGGTTCCACGATGGTCGGTGGCATGACTGACGCGCCGCTGAGGGTAGTCATCGCCGATGACGACCCGGACATTCGCACCCTCGTATCCATCGCCGTTCGCCGCGCCGGGCTCGACCTCGTTGCCGACGTTGGCGCGGGCGACACCGCCCTCGACGCTCTCAAAGAGCACAAGCCCGACATCGCGATCCTCGACGTGTCGATGCCCGGCATGACCGGTATCGAAGTGACACGTGCGCTGCAGGACGACGCTGAGCTCCACGGCATCCGCGTGTTCCTGCTGTCGGCCGGAGTGACGGACGTCGCCCGCCAGGCCGGCATCGATGCCGGAGCTGAAGACTACTTTTTCAAGCCGTTCAGCCCGCGTGAACTCGCAGCCCGACTGGTCGAGATCGTCACGAAACCGGGAGCAGCTCTGTGAGCGTTCGCGAACTGCTCAACAAGTTCATCCTTGTTGACACCCCCTCGCCGCTGCTCAAGCAGGCGCCGACCACGATCGCGTTCCTCGGCGCAGTGGCAATTGTCCTGTCGGTTCCCGGACTCGATTTCACCGATCGCACTGCGGCCATCGGCGGAATCTGGGGCGTCATCCTCGCAACGGTGCTCGCGGCTGTCTTCTCCTGGCAGCCAGCGTTTGCCCGGGTCGCGCTCATCATTCCGTGTGTTGACCTGCTCGCAATCGGATTCTTTCGTGTCGGCACCGGCGGATCGCAATCGCTCTTTGCGTCGCTGATCATCCTGCCGGTGTTGTGGATCGCCGTGACCCCGCAGCGCCGGTACATCATCCTCGCGGCCATCGGCACCTCGATCGCGTTGATGATGCCGTTTATTCTCAGCGGAACACTTCCGCAGGGACCGAGCGACTGGATCCGCGGAATCTTCACGCCGATCGTGTTCGCGATCGCAGCTGGAATCGTCAACGAGATGTCCCGTCAGGGTCGGGTGCAGGTCGCGGCGATTCGCGCCCTCGCCGAAGAGCGCGACGTCATGCTTCGTGGTGCCGTCGACTACACCAACCGGCTTCGTGACAACGAGGAGCGCCTGCAGGCCGCCGACCGCCTCACGCGCAGTGTGCTCGATGCGGTCACCGAGCAGTCGGTCGTCGGAACCGACGTCACCGGCCTCATCGACGTCTGGAATCCGGGTGCGGAGCGGATGCTCGGACTCTCGTCCGCCGACGCCCAGGGCAAGCGCTACATGCACGAGTTCCACCTCATCGAAGAGCTGCTCGCGCTGTCGAAGGAACTCAACTACCCACCGGGCGAGACCGTGCTCAACCCTGGATTCTCAGCGCTCGTCGAGAGTGCCCGACTCGGTCGCCCCGAAGTCCGCCAGTGGACCTATGTGCGCAGCGACGGATCGTCGATTTCAGTGGATGTCGCGGTCACGCGTCGCGTCGACGAAACCCAGCGCACGGTTGGCTACATTTTCGTGGCGACGGACGTCACGCAGGCTCTCGAGGTCTCGCGACTCAAGGACGAGTTCGTCGGGCTCATCTCCCACGAACTGCGCACCCCGCTCAGCTCGATCCTCGGGTACCTCGAACTCATGCGGGACGACGAAGACCAGCCGCTCTCTGACGAACAGCTGCAGTACCTCGGGGTTGCCGAGCGCAACGCCCACCGCCTGCTTCGCCTCGTCGGTGACCTGCTGTTCACCGCGCAGGTCGGGTCGAGTTCTTTCACCCTCGACGCTACCGACATCGAAGTGTCCCCGGTGCTGCGGGCGTCAGTCGAGTCGGCCGGTCCGAACGCGGCGGCTGCGGGCGTGACGCTCGTCACCGACATCCCCGACATCGCTTCGCCGATCAGCGGCGATGCCGTTCGGCTCGGCCAGGCCTGCGACAACCTCATCTCCAACGCGATCAAGTTCACTCCGCGAGGAGGAACGGTGACCGTCTCGTCGGTCAACACCGACGACCAGGTCATCATCACGATCAAGGACACCGGAATGGGAATTCCGACTGATGAGCTCGACCAGCTGTTCGCGCGGTTCTTCCGTGCATCGACGGCCACGCGCGCCGCTGTCCCCGGCGTCGGCCTTGGCCTGTCGATCACGAAGGCGATCGTGACCGCTCACCGCGGAGAGCTCGATGTCGAGAGTGAAGTCGAAGTCGGGACATCCTTCATCGTCCGGCTCCCACTCAAGACCGCAAAGAAGCCCGCGTAGCCCCAACCGTCGGTAGAGGTTGAGCGCCAGTGCCCTTATCGAGACCTTGCCCACGGCGGGCCCAAACCACCGGGTTACCCGTTGGTCGAGTGCGAGCGCCAGCGCCCTTCGACACGGCCCTGACGGGCCTGCTCAGGAACCGTGTATCGAAACCATCGCTGACGATGCCGGTGTCGCGGGTGATGGTCTCGATACGCGGCGCTCGTTCCTCGCGTCGCGCTACTCAACCAGCAAGTAGATCGGTGGTTGAGTGCGAGCGCCCTTCGACACGGCCCTGGCGGGCCTGCTCAGGAACCGTGAATATGGCGACGAAGGCCGCGTACCTACCGCGCCAGCGTAGCTAACCGCGCCGCGGCATCCTCGAGCACCGAGTGGCGCTTGCAGTACGCAAACCGTACTAGAGACGAGTACTCCGCTCGCCGGTCGTCGCGCACGAAGGCGCTGACGGGCACGCCCACAACGCCTGCGAGTTCGGGAAGCTGGCGGCAGAAGGCGGCGGCATCCGTGAATCCCAGTGGGGCGGCATCCGCTATGACGAAGTAGCTGCCGGCCGGGCGAGTGACCTCGAAACCGGCGGTTTCCAGCCCGGATGACAGCAGGTCGCGCTTCTCGCGCAGCGCGTTGGCTGTGTTCGTGAAGTACTCGTCGGGCAGGCCGAGTCCAACGGCAATCGCCGGCTGGAACGGTGCGCCGTTGACGAACGTGAGGAACTGCTTGATCGCCAGGATCGCGGTGAGCAGTTCGTGGTCGGCGGTGATCCAGCCGATTTTCCAGCCGGTGGTGCTGAACGTCTTGCCGGCGCTGGAGATCGTGACGGTGCGTTCGGATGCTCCGGGCAGCGTCGCAATCGGAATGTGCGGCGCTTCGAAGGTCAGGTGCTCGTAGACCTCGTCGGTGACGATGATCGCGTCGTGCTGGTGGGCGAGTTCGACGATGAGGGCGAGCGTTTCGCGGTCGAGCACGGTGCCGGTCGGGTTGTGCGGGTTGTTGATCAGGATGAGGCGCGTGCGACCAGTGACCGCCTTGCGCAGGTCGTCGTGGTCGGGCTGGAAGTCGGGCCAGCGCAGCGGCACCGTGACGTGGGTGGCTTTGCTCAGGCCGATGATGGCCGCGTAAGAGTCGTAGAAGGGCTCGAAGGTGACGACTTCGTCGCCCTCGTCGGTGAGGGCGAGGATCGTCGCTGCGAGTGCCTCGGTGGCACCGGCGGTGACGAGCACTTCGCGGTCGGGGTCGACCTCGAGG
>Ga0247804_10001595_pt1 | contig 10479 bp, 10 predicted proteins | sample UWRJL029104C1_FD_181142 | JGI IMG/M metagenome (GOLD analysis project Ga0247804, IMG submission 181142) | Plant litter microbial communities from Arlington Agricultural Research Station in Wisconsin, United States - UWRJ-L029-104C-1 | ecosystem: Environmental > Terrestrial > Plant litter >...
ATGGCACATACTAAAAATAGTTTCGCACATGCAGCCGAGTTTCTGTATAAAGCTGGCTATGATGGTGTCGAATTGCATGCTGCGCATGGCTATTTGCTTGGCCAATTTCTTGCTCTTTCTACAAATAAGAGAACAGACGAATATGGTGGAACTCTACGAAATCGTCTACGCTTCATTGTTGAAATTGCTGACGAGTGCCGCAAACGCGTGAGCAAGGACTTCATTATCGGTATCAAAATTAACTCTGTTGAGTTTGAAGAAGGCGGGTTTTCTCCCGAAGAAGCCCAGACGTTGGTTGAGCAGCTTGAAATCGCTCAATTTGATTTTGTGGAGTTGAGTGGTGGTACATACGAGAAGAGCGCCTTCAAGCATCAACGTGAAAGTACTAAAAATCGAGAGGCATTCTTTTTGGAGTTTGCTGAAGATATAGTAAAGAATCTCAGGAAGACAAAAACATATGTCACAGGTGGTTTTCGGACTGTGGGCGCTATGGTCCATGCTCTCAATATAGTTGACGGGATCAGCCTTGGACGCACCGTCTGCCAGGAATTCGATCTTCCAAAGAAAATGTGAGAATAACACAGAATTTCTCTTCCAGTTATTGTACTGACAACAGGGTCATAGACTAGAGCAGTCCGTACTTGGAGCCATCAAAGGTTTATTAAATGAGGATGACTTCGGACTTACAAACCTTGCCGCAGGGACGCAAATGCAGCAAGTAGGGAATGATCTGCAGCCTATAGATCTAAGCAATCAAAATGATGTTAAACTCTTTGGGGAGGAATTAGGGAACTTCTTCCAGAAAATGGCGAGCGATACCGAAATGAAAGAATATGGATATGTCAAGCTCACACAATTGGCCAAGCCATATGCCACATTTACAACATAAAGACATGGCAAGACTAAAACCTATCTAAGGGATATTGAAGATAATTTGAATGACTAGATTTGTCAAAATTTTCATTGTGCACGGGGGTTTGGCTTGCGCTACTTGGGCAACTGTAGTCGTCCGTCATAAATACTGGTCAATGATGTCAATGAGCTGTGACTTGTTAACAATGATGAGTGCAAGAGTTGGCTAAGCTCATTGGTAAGTAGTTTTAATTAATTGAATCTGAGTTCTTGTATAATGTGTATTGAGGGCAAATATGAGGAATCATGTGCGCGATCCCCTTTTCATGGAACATGTGCGAGCAGCCAAATTAGTAAGCACTTTTCACCAGTTTCTAATACTGTGCATGCACATCTGGGTTCACTTGGCATAATTTTACATGAGTACTGGAGACATGTCCATTTTTCAACATATTGAAGCATGATCAAGACTGTCATCTTGAGCAGTTATGCTTGTAGTGTGGTTTTATGCCATGCTTTGTGATGATTATTGCAAGCTACTCCATAAATGCAATAAATTTATCCAAATCCAATATATTGAAAGTACGCAAATGCAAAGCCTGAACAACTAATATACATGATTCCAAATTTCTTACTATTTACCCATTCGGCTATCTTCTGTTCCAACGCCCCCAAACCCGATTACTAGTCGTCTTTAAATCCGATACTAATAGTTCTTTCTCATCTTGTTCTATAGAGCTCGCGAGGATACTTTCCAATCTGATCGAGTTTCTCCCCCTTAATAGCAACTTGTTGATAATAGCTCCCGGAAGGATCTCTGGCAGGGCGGTATCTTTCGAGTGGCGGCATATGACTGCTCTGGAAATGACTGCTATGAGTATCGGCAATCGGACCGGAGGTAACATAGCTTTTCTGATCTCTCCTTTCTCTTCCAGGAAGAATGTCACCTCGACGATCATGATAAACCCGCTATTGCTAAATATTAACATATGCACGAATATTGTAGAAATATACTTTACATACTCGCTGCCATTCGTCGTTTGGTTCTGCTTCATACACTTTTGCGTTCGGTCCTCGAAGAAAAGACACAGGTACTGTCTGCTGAATTACGCGGCCTCTAGGACCCGCGTACTGAACCGCATACTTGGGATCGTACGCAAAGTACGCTGCTGCTTCACCTCTTCGATTAAAGTCTCCTGGGTTGGCGTTTTCGATATACTTTCTGTCGCCGGTTGCAATATAATCATTGGCTCTTTTCGGATCGGTGCCACGATAGATATTCTGGGTCCTGTTTTGTCTGAAATAACTCAAATCAGTCATTGTATACACATGACAGGATAATAGATTCTCGCTACCAATTAAACTACTGGTAACTCTGCTAGATAGAAGGAATTGGGGAATCGGTAACAGGTTGACTTACTGTTGATGATAGGCTTGCTCGTTTCTTGCTTTCCAATCGGATTCAGCAGCACTCTCACTCCGATAACTACGAGATGACATATTATTATAAAGCTTTTATGCGAAATAATAAAGCAGAACAAACAAGATGTAAGTAGATAGAGAGTGGGACAGAGATAGAAATGCAAAATGAAGAGTGAGGAAATAGTTGAAAGTGTGAAAGATCTGATTATGAGAAGTAATTGTGAATAAAATAGGGACTTATATATAATTCAAATTCTTAGATATGCTCGCTGTCCAACAATGCCAAGAAAGTTCTTCTTGTTGGACTTCTATCTTCTACAACTAGATAAGGCTTAGTCGAGGTATTACCGCTTGCAGGGTTCTCATTATCAAACACCAACATATGCTCAAGGCATAAGAGCTTGAGTGTTGAGTGCTTTTATTAAGTATAAAACTATCAGCGGTTAGAAATCAATTGGGTAAGACATACTCATTAGTAAAACATGGCCTTGTGTGACTCTGGCGGTTAATTTCGGGTGTACAGCTGTGCCGCCGACCCGACTTTGTGCTAGCCGCCCCTGAAGCCCGCTGGATTCCCGAGCGGCTCGGGTGATAAAACAGGCGCTTAAAATGCTGTTCTTAAAATAAGTTTACAACGACAGCAGGCATCGTTGCCTGCCCCACTTATATGGAACAAAGAGATATAAATCCCCAGTTCACATCCTGCATATCTTCTCCAAACCACACCTCAACTCATATTTCCACATATCTTCACAATGTCTGTAACGAAGCTCGATTTCGAGATGACGCCCGAGCTTCAAGAGATTCTTGATCGAGAACCCGGCATGGTGCTTCACCCTACCATGAAATCCGATACCAAAGTGGTGGAGTGGGAGGCAATCTACGACTCGAGCATGAAGTTCCCGGAGATCAACGACAAGGAAGGTATTCTAAAATGGTTGGGAATCAACGAAGCCGCATCGAAAGCCACGCTAGAGAAATATCAGGAAGAAATCGCCAATGACCCAAAAAGACAGGATAACGAAGAAGGACGAGCCTTGGTGAATAATCTATGCAGCGCATTCTTGCGTACTATTGGTGGGGAATGGGATGGTGATGAATCTGAAGGCTTCGGTATGAAAGCATCAAAGTTAACCTGCATAAAATAAAGTTGTTCACTGACACGTGCTGAATTGATAGAGGGATATGTCAATTCGGCTTTTCAAATTGGATTGCGGCCAGAATTTGCTTTGCTATGTGGAATACATCCAGACAACAAGTATATTTCGGATGGTGAGAAGGAAAGATGGTATATCCAGACACCGGCGCAACATGTTGAGGATTTAGTGAGGATGTACGCTTCTATGCTGGGGCAGATGTGGGAAGCTAGAGCAAAGGATAAATCGTTTGAAGGTGATCTAAAGAAGGGCACAGATCTGGAAAAAGTTGATACATAAGAAACGAGGCCAGAAAGCAAATACAGACTCTCGCTGTTTTAAATATCCTTTGCCACTCAGTGCATACTCCTTCCCTTCAACCATTTAGCTTCTCGTGAATCAGGCTTCAGGGCACCATATTCAATGTTCTCGATAACCATGACACAGAACGATGCCATGAAACCCCCAGCTTGCTCACAGCAGTAGTCGAAAGAGCGTAGAATCTCATGGGCAAGTTTTGTGGGATCATAGCAAAGGCCCAGTAGTGGCCCTTCATTGTCGTTGGCGGATAGATATGTTTCGTTAACCCTGTCGCTGACAATATCAAGTTGATCGCCGACAAACATGTCCAAACAACGCTGTAGGTATAATAATATAATTCTACCACAATCATAAGTGCAAGCAAGATAAGCTGCTGACAAACTAGTATACCGTAAAACAGTTGGAAACAAGGGGCCGTCTTCATCTATTATAACGGTAGAATCGATAGTAGATTCGATCTCGTAACATGCTTGCGGATCTTCAATTATCCATCCATGCCACCACTCGTCAAGCTCAGCTAGACTTAAAGCTACTCGGCCTGCAAGCTCTTCTGGTGTCACTTTTCTCTGTTCTTTGTTTATAGTTTTCATGTCTTCGAGGTGGCCGGGGATATCACACATGATATCTATTAAAGACTCAAAGGACGGCTTTGGTAGGATGTCATCCTCCCATGGAATCCTTTTCCAATCTGGGTGGCCTAGTATTGTTCTCTTTTGCTCTATGAGTGCTTTGGATACCTGCTATTATCAGGAAAGCGTCCTGCTCAAAGTGAACGACTTGCAACTCACAATGATAATTCGCTGTTCGAGAAACATGCTCTTCTCAGGATCGTATTTCTGTTTTGCAGGACCTCTAGCCTCCATCAACCGCTCAAGAGCCTCAGCATGTTTCATCCATCCCGTTTCCGTACTATATGTTGTCAACTATTTTGTATTAGTAATCAATTGTTAAGTATTGGTAGAAGAGAGTCGAGACACTTACTTCAAACATGCAAAATGAGGTTAGCGAAGCAAGAACACTAAAGTCCATAACGGATTCAGATCTAAGCAGGTTCTTTCTTAAATCTATCAGAGCTTGGCCGTAGAGCTGCAGGGAGTCTACGGTCATGCCGTGTAAGCCGTGTGCTGGGCCAAACCACTGGGACGCAAGCGCACTCAATGGCGCATGTGGAACCTTTGCGAAAGCACCGATCCATTTAACACGAGTTCGAGGCGCGATCAGTATCAAAGGAGGTCCATTCCTTGATCCAAGGGGGAGTTTATTACAATGACTTCTACCTTGGTGTAACTTGTCCATGAGAAAAGCTATGGTCATCTCTTCTTGAAAGCCAACCAGAGGAATCTCCGCCGGAGGCTCGGCTGCCAAGTGCGATAAATGACTGGAGTGGTAGAGTTGGCGGTGCTTGTACTGGATTCTATACTCGCGTTCTTGAGTTTGAGCAACAACTTGGGTATGCTTAATGCGTGCGTTCTCGTCAATGAACTTTAGGGCGGATTCATAGCCTTTACATTTCATACCTGCCCGGAAACATCGACGGCATGACGGGCGAGTCTCATCACATTTGACCCTTCGCGATTTGCAAACTATACAGCCTTTGCTACGAGCACCCATGTATACAGACCCTTAGTATTCGCGAAACATAAATCAACTTAGAACTGGAGAAGGATAATCTCGTGTAGCTACTATGCGAACTCCTTCGGTGTGCACATGTCAACATTCAACATACCATGAGCTGATTCTTCTGTACCTTTGCTGCAGTTTTGGATGGCAAGAGGAGTACTCGCGAAAGTTCCCTGAATTGGGCATAGTGTGATTTTATTTGTAATATATTGCATGCTAATCAAAGTTTTGGTGATTGGTTGATAAGGCTTAGCTCCTGTACCACAATTTGGCAAGGAACTCCATAGACTGACGAAGCACGCGTTTAAGCACTTCAAAGGTAGCCTTTCAATGCAGCTGTCTTATATAATATATGACATTTCCTAGATAATCTCAAAGATAACACCAATCAATTTATAGTTGAGCAAGTGTGCAACCTCATTGTACCGCAAATCTCAATGCAACACGAGAAAAGACTCTGTATGAAGGTAATTAGTAACTAAATTTGGGTATTAAATATTCTAAGCGCTAGTCGCAGCCCATCCCCTCGACGATTGTTCGCTATTTAACGGTTCCATGATAAACTCCAACTTGTCTTCAATTGTCACCCACCCAGTCCGTTTCCCCAACACCGCATGCCGTATACTATCCCTCCAGTCCACGAACCACCTTTCCTCGTCCTGAACAGCTACTCTTCTCTCGCTACCAGGCGTACCTCGTGCCACATCAGCGTACGGCCATATTGACTGTACCACTTCGTACTTATTCGTGCCTGCAAGGACCAATCAGCCAACGATTTCGTATGACAGTGAAATTGATGATCAGTCAGGCAAAAAAACGGGCAAGCCTTCGAAAACATTGGGGTTAAGTGCGTCTATGCCACCAACATACCTGTGAACACTTTCGTAACAGATGAGAAGAATTTGTTGACTTTATCGGGATTACGGATCACAACTTTCGAATGTGTGAGTGGAAAGGTAACCGTGACTCGCCCTGGATATCCAGTGCTAGACACGAGCGAAAGGAGACGTCCTTCCAAGTATGACGTATCCCAATTAGTTACGCATCGCTCAAGGACAAAACTAAGTGAATTATTAGCATTTACTATGATCATTAAAGACAACTAGGTAGCGCCGACAGGCAATGTCAACTTGACGGGATATTCTATAAACACAATCTCTCGAAGTCTGAACACAATCAAATATAAAATCTCCACCTCAACACACACCCTGTAAAACTTACTGCTTTATGGCACCATTATCTGAACAAAATCGTCTGGTCCACTCTTCTAATCCGCCTGTAACGGTAGGTACCGTCGTATGTTTGCAATCACCTCTAAATCCTGATTCGCCTGGCTGTAAGGTCCGAACATAATTCATACGTCTTTTTGTATCGTCGGGTATTATAAGATTCATACAGTTTACCCAGACACTAAAATCAATACCTCCAGCACTATCCCGCCCTTCAATTTTTATCTGAGGTTTTGGCGGGACAGTAGCGAGTGATTGAATGAGATTCAGTAGCTTCGCTGGGTAGATACTAAGCGTGGGATCTTGTGAAGTTAAGGTTATAGCATCTGAAGATCGGGTAAAGGATGGTGGTGAGTATAAGGAATAGTCGAGACGGGGTAGTCCAGGGTGTTCGGATGGAGGTTGTTGCGGCGGTATAGGCGTTGTTAGAGGGCTTGTTGGAGCTGAATATGGAGGAGGTGTATTTGGTCGATTGTCTTCCTGTGTAGAATCTTGTGGCCGAGGAGGAACAGCCGGTCCTGCTTCAGCTCCGGGACGATGCACTGGATAGCCTGCTCTGGAATTAGCATTGTGTAAAAGAGAGTCCAAAAAATAACAACAAAGCAAGCTGGACCACAGCTTCTATACTTACTGGGTTCTGATATACCCTTCTGAGGAACTGGAGGTTGTGCCATTGCGGGGTAGCTAAGGTAAAGGCGACAGACACTGGAACGATCTAGTAGCACGCGCTCAACTTCACTATTTTGCTGCAGTTGACAGAGACAAGAATGCTTAGTATCAAGTTCCCCTAATTATATACAGATATGAGCTTTTGTCAATCGAAGATGGGTGTCGTCGGTCGAAAACCCCAACAGACGAGGCTGGGCGTCATGATTGTGGCGCAGCCTTGAGTATCTTCTGGTTGCCTAATCACTTCACTATTGTAGCAACCTCGGCAATATTATATACAATCACGATACAAAAAAGCAATTTGAAGCCGGATTCTTAAATAAGCTACTGGCTCTATTAGGCTGTATTAGAGACTCAATAAGGGATTGATGAGATATAAAGAACTGTTGGCCGAGGTAGGATGGTCGGTCCTGCTTTAGCTCCAAAGCGGTATTCTTGATAACCTGCTATAACTTTAGCATTTGTATCTGAAGGGCTAAAATGTGTCTATAGCAAGTTCTTTCGTAACTTTTTTGCTTACTGGATCTTGATACTCGCTTTTTCTAGTATAAACAATAGAGTATACATGAGACTTTAATCCCTGCTAACGCTAAAACATTCATATATCTTGTAGAATGGGCTCATTGACCCACTGTATAAGCTTTAATTGCGTAGCGAGGATGATTGATTCAGCGCTACTGCGTAGTCGCCGGTCTGGTATTGAAAAGAGCCAAACTTCAAACTTTCTACGCCGATTATTGTCCTCGATACCAAGTGATGATATCCAGTGATGTTTCATACTTACACAGATTCAATAAGATTAAAGACATCTTCTATGCTCTCTCCAAATTTCTAGTTTGTGCAAAGTACGATATATTGCCAAAGGCTATATGGTGGCTCAAAAGACTGGAGTACGAGGTGTTTGGCACGGAATGAGGCTTGCCCATTAATTATTTAAAATATGAGGCTTTGGATTTCAACAAGGGTAGTCACATCCACTGACACATACCGTAGCAGTAGGATAAATGATCTGTACATGTCAGGGCAGCGTTTTCGAGGCGTGGATGGAATCATATGAAGAACCGGGGGTCCCATCATTCTGCACTCTTTCACTTGTATATATTTAAATCCAATGTATGATCTCTTAGTAACCACAGAACATTCGGCGGTTAATACAATTTGATTCGCTGCCTCACGATAAGCCATTATTTCTAGTTGTTACTCTCGCCAGCACAACGGAGGCAGTATAGTTCTAGAAATGACCGAGATTTTAGAGGCGCATAGCGATTTATTCCCATGCCCAAGCACTGGGACTCTTGGTTCTCTCTCAATTAACAGGGCTGATATAGCTCCGAGCCATGAAGAATACTACAGAGGAGATGACATCCTATCAGTTAATTCAGCTGTTAATACTGTCCCAATTTCACTGTTTACTCTATATAGCGAGGAGGACTTATCTCTATTTTCTATTGAAAATGATGACACGAACAAACTGAAGCCAGAAATTCAATTTACACCTACGCATTGCTTATTTTGTAAGCATCCCAGCATTGCTCTCGGTGAGAATCTTGAGCATATGTTTGAGAGACCTGGTCTTTCCATACTAGATAAACCCTATCTAATTGTGGATATTGAGACTCTTGTTAAATACCTCCGCCTTGTTATATTTGTCTACTTTGAGTGTTTGCACTGCAGATCCCAAAGGAATAGTGCTAAAGCAGCGCAGCAACATATGATGGGTACAGGGCATTCCAAAATCGACATACTCAGTGAGGATTCAGAGTTCAAGGACTTCTATGATTTTCACTCTACCACTAATGACAGCGATGGTAAGACATCGGAATTAGTATGTAGACCGCGCCTCAACCAACACCGGACAATTTACAAAGAAGCTCGGCGCGACTCTTCGACAAGTCTATCTACAGCCCTCGATAAGTATCGGTCCCAGTCAAATTCAGCTCTCAACCAACCCGCGCTTTATGGCTCAAAGAATATTGTAAAACATCAAGCTACATTTCACAACCAACTGGCCATTCTACGGGCTGGAGAATGACGATGTCTCACGCACTTACCTGCGCTACAGGAGCGAGCAATTGTTTCCAGGAGCTTAAGCAGGTAGAATTGGGAAGGAAGGAAGAAAACAATATGCGACTCAAAATCCAATTCAAGGCTAATCGCCGTTAAAAATAAATAAAAGAGTATGTGTACTCTCCGTTTCTTGCACTAGGTAAATCTCAAAGGCAGAAAGTCTCGGAGACCAGAACTTTGTTACAAAGATAACGTTTTTGAAACTGTTGGTACACCGTATACCTTGAATTTGTATAGTAGAACACGTGAATTTGCCGACTTATCATTGATCTCCTGCTCTTGTATCCGACGTTGACATTTTGGCAAATCGTGCTCTCTAAATTCTGCTTCAGCAATGGAACTACTAGGTCTCAATATAGATGAATCTGAATGGTCATTTACAGCGTACAACTTTCCAAGTAGCCAACGTCATCAGTATACTATACCATAGCCAGTCCGCAAGACCTGTAGCTCAGCCCTGCAAAGCATCAATATAACTGATCTGGCCTTGTACTTGACTATTTAACATCACTAAGTGGCCCAATAACCAGGTATTTTAATACCATAAAGAGTCAAGCCGATACTTTTAATAACCTTTTGATTTCTACGTCCTTTGTAAAGAACCCGGAGCCTAGAGTCTAGAATAAAATTGTTGATAAAAAAAAGCCATAAATAGCTAACGTCTGTCCCTGCGTCACGAGAGGCACTCCGTCACGAGACGAATCTATATTTTTGATTTCATAACTTTTTCTTTGTTTAGTTTTGAACAGAGTTGATAAGCTGATGCAGGTAGAATGTAGAGCAGTAATTGATCCCGGAGAAGAAGAAAGTAGAAGCTGTAGTGAGTGAAAGCTAAAATTGCTACGTGATGCATCAATAAGGTACATGGAGACTGCCAGTCAGCTACAGGACTCTTCATGATAGGCAGGTAGTAAAGGTAAGTATTAAGCAAGCACCATAGACACTTGTCTCGTCTATTCGAAAAAGATTTTCCAAGGCGTGTGGTATTCTGTGCTACATAGTGCGTAAAGTCTGCTGTTTATGGCAGAGCATCTTCCAAATACGCATTGACGCAGAGATCGTGATTAAAAACAATTTCTTTCCGCACAATACACCACTTGAGTTCGCCTTCTTCTCTCCAACCACCATTTACATGGATATTGTCATCTCTTGCTTGCTCAATG
>Ga0247804_10001596_pt1 | contig 10478 bp, 10 predicted proteins | sample UWRJL029104C1_FD_181142 | JGI IMG/M metagenome (GOLD analysis project Ga0247804, IMG submission 181142) | Plant litter microbial communities from Arlington Agricultural Research Station in Wisconsin, United States - UWRJ-L029-104C-1 | ecosystem: Environmental > Terrestrial > Plant litter >...
AGAGCAGCACCCCGGCGCCGAACAGCACCCCGGCCGCGAGCGGGATCCCGACCACGTTGTAGCCGGTCGCCCAGAACAGGTTCTGCTGCATCTTGCGATACGTTGCGCGGCTGAGCGTGATGGCCGCGACAACGCCACGGGGGTCGCTCGAGGCGAGCACGATGCCGGCCGACTCGATCGCGACATCCGTTCCAGCGCCGATGGCAATCCCGATGTCGGCCTGGGCAAGCGCCGGCGCATCGTTCACGCCGTCGCCGACCATCGCGACGCGCGTGCCGCCCTGCTGCAGGGATGCGACGACCTCCGCCTTCTGTCCGGGCAGCACCTCGGCGAACACCTCGGTGATGCCGAGCTGCTCGCCGACCCAGTTGCCGACGGCGCGCGAATCGCCCGTGAGCATGGCGACCCGGATGCCCCGCTTGCGAAGCGCGGCGACCGCCTCGGCCGACTCGGGCCGGATCACGTCGGCGAGCGCGATGAGCCCGAGCACCGCATTCTCGTCGACGACGTAGACGACGGTCTTGCCCTGGCACGTCGCCTCCTTGAAGGCGTGCACGAAGTCGGCACCGACGGTGCGACCGCGCTCGATCACGAGTCGCTGGCTCGCGACGGTGACGAGTCGCCCGCCGACGACCGCCTCGGCGCCCCTGCCTGCGAGCGACGCGAATCTCGACGCGCGGGCAACTTTCAGCCCTCTGGCCTTCGCCTCGGCGACGATCGCCCGTGCGATCGGATGCTCGGACTTCGCCTCGACCGCGGCCGCGATCGCGAGCACCTCGTCGGCATCCGCGGCCGTGCCCACCACAACCTCGGCAACTCCCTGCTTGCCCTCGGTGAGGGTGCCGGTCTTGTCGAACAGCACGAGCTGGACGGTGCGCGCCTCCTCGAGCGCTGCACGGCTGCGGATGAGCAGGCCGTTCTTCGCTCCGATCGATGTCGAGAGCTGGGCGACGAGGGGGATCGCGAGGCCCAGTGCGTGCGGGCAGGCGATCACCAGCACCGCCACGACGCGCTCGATGACGAACGCGGGGTCGTCCGGGCTGATGAGGAACCACGCGAGGAGGGTGAGCACAGCAGCCCCGAGTGCGACGTAGAACAGCAGCGCCGCCGCGCGGTCGGCGAGCACCTGGGCTCCCGATTTGCTCGCCTGTGCGTCGGCGACAAGCTTCATGACCCCGGCGAGCGCGGTATCGGAACCGACGCGTGTCACGCGCACCGTCAGCGATCCAGAGCCATTGATGCTCCCGCCGATCACGGTCGCGCCCACGGCCTTGTCGACCGAGGTCGACTCCCCCGTGAGCAGGGACTCGTTGACGTCGGACGCGCCCTCCACGACCTCGCCGTCGACGGGCACCGCCGCGCCGGGGCGCACGAGCACGAGATCCCCAATACTCAACGACGACACGGGCACCCGCATCTCGTGGTCCCCATGGAGCACATCCGCTTCATCCGGAATCAGCTTCGCAAGCTCGCCGAGCGCGTTCTGCGCCCCCATGATCGCCGACATCTCGATCCAGTGGCCGAGCAGCATGATCGTGATGAGCGTCGCAAGCTCCCACCAGAAGTCCATACCGGGAAGCCCGAGCGTGACGGCGGCGCTGTAGGCGAAGGCGACGACGATCGCGAGCGAGATGAGCGTCATCATGCCGGGCTGCTTCGCACGCAGCTCCGTCACTGCGCCCTGCAGGAAGACGAGGCCGCCGTAGACGAAGATGACGAGTCCGAACACCGCCGGGATGTACTCGCTGCCAGGGAACCGTGGCCCGTCGAGCCCGAGGATCTCCTGCAGGCCGTGCGAGAACACGAGGGTCGGGATGGTAAGTGCGAGGCTCAGCCAGAACTTGCGGCGGAAGATCGCCGGGTCGTGCGCACTGTGGTCATGGGCACTGTGGTCATGGGCACTGTGGTCATGGGCACCGTGGGTCGAGCCTGTCGAGACCTCACCAGCGTGGTGCTCGTGCGCTGTGCTCGTCGAGGCCTCCTCGACGGGATGCTCGTGTGTGTGCGTCATCGGATCACTCTCCGCGGTTGTTGTTGAGTTCGTACACCTTCAGCAGCTCCTCGATCGCGAGCTGCTGCTGGTCTCCCCCGGCCGCGAACATATCCGACACATGGGTGCGCAGGTGGTTCTCCACTAACAGCTTGTTGAGGCTGCGCAGCGACTTCTGGATGGAGAGCGACTGCGTGATGATGTCCATGCAGTAGTCCTCGTTCTCGATCATCTTCTCGAGGCCGCGCATCTGCCCCTCGAGGATTCTGCTGCGGTGCAGCGCGCGCTTCTTGATATCGTCGATCATGTCAACAGGGTACCCCCCGGGGGTATTCCTCGCAACCGCATCGCAATAGGCTCTGGTGCATGAAACTCACCAAGCACGAGCACGCCTGCCTGGTGCTCGAGAAGTCCAACGATGTGCTCGTCATCGATCCGGGCAACCTCACGATGCCCCTCGCCGACCTGCGCGGTGTCGTCGCGATCGTCATCACGCACGAGCACGCCGACCACTGGACGCCCGAGCAACTCGATCGCATCCTCGATGTGAATCCGGATGCCACGATCTTCGCGCCGCGATCGGTGCAGCGGGCGGCGGGCGGCCACACGATCACGGCGGTGGCCGACGGCGATCGGCACGAGGTCGGCGGCTTCACGCTCGCGTTCTACGGCACCCAGCACGCCGTCATCCACTCGTCGATTCCGATCGTGGAGAACGTCGGCGTGTTCGTCGACGGCGTGCTCTTCTACCCGGGCGATGCCTACACGGTGCCGCCGGTCGCCGTCGACACCCTCGCGGCGCCCGCGGGGGCGCCCTGGCTGAAGATCGGCGAGGCGATGGACTATGTGCTCGCCGTCGCGCCGAAACGTGCGTTCCCGACGCACGAGATGACCCTCTCCGTCGCGGGCCAGACGCTCGCCAACGCGCGCCTCGAGACCGTGACGAAGGCGGGCGGGGGCGAGTACTTCCCACTGCAGCCAGGCGAGTCGCTCGACCTCTGAGGTCGCCCGTCGGGCGCGCGCACCGTCGGCGGTGCGGGATAGCATCCCTGCGGAGGTTGCCATGGGAACGATGAACGAACTGCTCGACCGCACGGCGATCGCGCGGCTCTCGTCGAGCCTGCGGGAGGCCGCCCCGGGGCGGGCATTCACGGCGACGGATGCTGCGACCGACGACCTCGGCGACCTCGCCCTGCGCGCCCGCAGCGACCTGCTCGCGGCGGCACTGCTCCGCGATCTCCCGGGCGACTACCCGGGCATCGCCGCGATAGTGCGCCGCGCCCTCGAGCAGCCCGGCTTCCGGGGCTGGATCATCTGGCCGGTCGGCGAGGCCGTGACAACCGCCGCGATCGCCGACAACGAACTCACCGACGGACTCGCCCTGCTCGCCGAGCTCACACCGCGATTAACGGCGGAGTTCCCGATCCGGCGCTTGCTGCGGGCCGACCTTGCGGCATCCCTCGCCATCATCACAACCTGGACGACCCACCCCGACGAGCACGTGCGTCGCCTCGCGAGCGAGGGCACCCGCCAGTACCTGCCGTGGGCAGTCCGTGTTCCCGCGCTGCTCGCGCAGCCGGCGAGCACCCTGCCGATCATCACCGCGCTCTACCGGGACGAGAGCGAGTACGTGCGCCGCTCCGTCGCCAACCACCTTAACGATCTCAGCCGGGACAATGCGGCCCTCGTGGTCGAGACCGCGGCGGCCTGGCTGCGCGAACCCGACGCGAACACGGCTCGACTCGTGCGGCACGCGCTCCGCACCTTGATCAAGCGGGGCGACCCCGGCGCACTCGCCCTGCTCGGGTACGGCACGGCGACGATCGCCGTCGACGACCTGCGGGTGGTGTCACCGGTTGTGCAGTCCCCCGGTCACCTGGAGTTCGAGGCGACACTCACCAACGACGGCACCGAGCCCGCGACGGTCGCGGTCGACTTCGTGATCGCGTTTGTGAAGGCGAACGGCACCCACGCCGACAAGGTGTTCAAGCTCACGACCGGCACGATCGAACCGGGGGCGAGTCTTCGGATCGCCAAGCGGCATCCGATCCGCCCGATCACGACGCGCGTCTACTACCCCGGCGAGCACTTCGTCGACCTGCAGGTCAACGGCGTGCGGGCCGGTCGCGTTCCTTTCCGGCTGGAGTTGTAGCACGCGCTGCGGCGAAGAACCAACGAGCGGGCACTTCCCGCGACCCGCTCAATCCTTGGAGCGCGCAGCAAAAAACCCGCCTCATCGGGGGCGGGCTGCTGAATCAGACTTGCTGGGGTACCTGGACTCGAACCAAGAACAAAAGAATCAGAATCTTCCGTGTTGCCAATTACACCATACCCCAATGGCCAGAACCGAAGTCCGGGCCGACTGTCTACTTTAGCGTACCCGCGGCGCTCAGGGAAAATCGGCGTCGAACGGAGAGCGGATCGAGCCTGTCGAGATCTCACATCCGCCTCGGGTGAGCGACGGTGCGGTCTCAACACGCTCGACCCGCCTGCCGCTCGACCCGCCAGACCCTCGACCCGCCTACCGCAGGCCGAGCAGCAGGTTGTCGTCGGTGCCGCCGGCGTGGGCTCCGAGGTAGGTGCCACCGCTGTCCTGCAGGGTGTGCACCTCGGCCTGCCGGTGCTCGACGACCACGAAGTAGCTGCAGCTGCCGAGCTCGATGTCGAGCACGGCATCCCGCACCGACCGCGGGACCACTCCTCTGCCGGGTTGCAGAGGAGCGCGACATATCCGCTGGTGCTGGTGACCGTCGCCGTGACCAGCCGGCGGGTCACACCTTGGCTGGAACGATGCTGCGGATGCTCCAGCCGAACAGAGCCACGAGCAGGCCGAGGCCGATCGCGAAGGCCGCGACGCCGAACGAGACGACCGAGGTGAAGAGCGACGTGCGCAGGAACGAGGCGTTCATGACGGTGTCGCGCAGCGGGTCCTCACGGTCGAGCTCGGCGTAGGTGAGGCCCTCGCTCATGTCGAGCGCGTGGTGGTTGATGATGTCCGCCTCGGCGTAGGCGCTGAGCGGCCCGATGACGGGTGCACCGGCGAGGAACGCGGCATCCTCGGCGACGGTGATCTTCTCAGCGGCGAGCTGTGACGACACCGTGCCCCAGACCGCGCCACCGGCGATGATCATGACGACACCGCCCAGGATGCCGGCGAGGCCGACGAGCCGGATGATGCGGCGCTTGGCAGCGCTGAGGTGACTCGTGGAAACTGCTGTCTCTGTCGCTGCGGTCATGATGTGCCTCTCGTGGTGGTTGAATACCCCAAGTGTTTCGGCAAAGCTGACTCGCGGTCAGAGTCGAAGGTCCTGACTGTCGAAGCCCGCGACTACAGCCGTGCCCGCAGGCGTTCGAGCCGGTACAGCGACGACTGCTTGCCGAGCAACTCCATCGACTCGAACAGCGGCGGGCTGATGCGACGGCCGGAGATCGCGCTGCGCAGGGCGCCGAACGCGACCCGCGGCTTGAGCCCGAGCCCGTCGATGAGTGCGATGCGCAGCGACGACTCGATCGACTCGTGGTTCCAGTCGACGAGGTGACCCAGGGCGACGAGCGCGGCGTCGAGCACGGCAGCGCCGCCCTCGCCTGGCAGCGCGTCGGCCTCGACCTCGAGGTCTTCGTCTGCGGTGAACAGGAACGCGAGCAGTGTTGGCGCCTCACCGAGCAGCTGCATGCGCTCCTGCACGAGCGGAGTCGCCTCGCGCAGCAGTTCGCGCTGCGCCGGCGTTGTCACGAGATCGCCCAGGTACGGCTCCATGCGGCTCGCGAGGTCGTCGACCGTGAGCAGGCGGATGTGGTCGCCGTTGAGCGACTCGGCCTTCTTCACGTCGAAGCGCGCGGGGTTCGGGTTGACGTCGGTCACCTCGAAGGCGGCGACCATCTCATCGATCGAGAACACGTCGCGATCGTGGGTGAGCGACCAGCCGAGCAGCGACAGGTAGTTGACGAGCCCCTCGGGAATGAAGCCGCGATCGCGGTGGTGGAAGAGGTTCGACTCGGGGTCGCGCTTGGAGAGCTTCTTGTTGCCCTCCCCCATGACGTACGGGAGGTGCCCGAACCGCGGGATGAAGGTCGTGAGCCCGATCTCCACGAGCGCCGTGTACAGGGCGATCTGGCGAGGCGTCGACGAGAGGAGGTCCTCCCCGCGCAGCACGTGCGTGATACCCATGAGCGCATCATCCACCGGGTTCACAAAGGTATAGAGCGGAGCACCGTTCGGACGCACGACGACGAAGTCGCTGAACGAGCCGGCCGGGAAGGTGATCTCACCGCGCACGAGGTCGTCGAAGCTCAGGTCGGTGTCTGGCACGCGCAGGCGCAGCGCTGGGCTGCGGCCCTCGGCTTTGAAGGCGGCGATCTGTGCGGCGTCGAGGTCGCGCTCGAAGTTGTCGTAACCCTGCTTGGGATCGCGGCCCTGCGCGATGTTGCGGGCCTCGATCTCCTCAGCGGTCGCGAAGCTCTCGTAGAGGTGACCGCTGACCTTGAGCTGCTCGATGACGCCGAGGTAGATGTCGGTGCGCTGCGACTGGCGGTACGGGCCGTGCGGGCCGCCGGCGTCGATGCCCTCGTCCCAGTCGATCTTCAGCCAGCGGAGGGCGTCGAGCAGCTGCAGGTAGCTCTCCTCGCTGTCGCGCTCGGCGTCGGTGTCCTCGATGCGGAAGATCAGCTTGCCACCCGTGTGGCGCGCGTACGCCCAGTTGAAGAGGGCGGTGCGGATAAGCCCGACGTGCGGCGTTCCGGTCGGCGAGGGGCAGAAGCGAACGCGCACATCGGCGCCGATCGCGGTGGAGAAGATGGGGTTCGACATAGCCCCCCGAGTCTACCCGCGGGCCTTCACGCGCCTCGCCCGCACGAGGAGGTAGACGAGAGTCACGAACGGCAGGACGATACCGATCCAGGAGAGCACGACGAGCGCGAGCGGGGCGGGGAACAGCGGGTTCGTGCCATCCGCCGCTCCGGGAAAGAGGATGCCGCCGCCGGTGATCGCCGCGACGATCCAGTAGCCGCCGAGCGGCGGCGCGAGCGTGCCGATGAGCTTGTCGGCGAGCGTCCAGGTGCGGGAGGCCCAGAGCAGCACGACCCCGATGAGCCAGCCGATGATCGGGATGGCGATGCCGCCCACGAGCAGCAGGAACCCCGTGGCGATCGTGTACCACGCGGCATCCTGGCTGCGACGAATATCGACCGCCGGGCCGTCGCCGAGTTCGAGGCGCGCGGATGCCGCGATGAGCGCCGGGTCGCCGAGCTGTGCGATCCGCCGCGTGGCACCAGCATCGTCCAGCCCGACGAGTTCCTCCTCTATACCTGCCACGATCTCGGCTGCGACCCCGTACGGCAGGTCGGCTACGGCCGACCGAACGTCCGCCAGATATCGGGTTGTCGTCGAAACTGCGGTCATGGCGTTGCCTTTCGGTCGATGAGCGTGTCGAGCGCGCCCGAGAAGACCGCCCACTGCTCGCGGAAGTCGTCGAGGCTGCCCACCCCGGCTGGAGTGAGTCGGTAGTAGCGCCGCGCCGGCCCGGTGGCGGAGGTCTCGTCGTAGGTCGAGACCCAGCCCTTGGCCCGCAACCGCGACAGCACGGGATACAACGTGCCGATGCTCGCGATGAACCCGCCGCGCTCGATGAGCTGCTGCGAGAGCTGCCAGCCGTACATCGCCTCGGTCTCGAGCAAGGCGAGGATCGCGAACTCGACAACTCCCTTTCGGAGTTGCGCGCCGGCATCCACTGTCATGCATCACAAGCTACCTTGTGATGCACGCTACTGCAATCCTCGGCGGATCGAGCTTGTCGAGATCCGGCGGATCGAGCCCATCGAGATCCGGCGGATCGAGCCCGTCGAGATCTCACGCGGTCGAGCGTGGGCGAGGTCTCGACAGGCTCGACCCGCTACGCACGGGGGCGGGTGAAGAGCAGCGTGCCGACGACGACCGCGACGAGCACGAACGCCACAGCCGACAGGCCCGCATACCCGAGGGCGGCGAGCACGATCCCAGCGAGCGCTCCCCCGACGGCGCCCGATCCGCTCATGAGCAGGTCGGCCCTGCCCTGCGTTCGCGTGCGCGTCTCCGGGTTCGCGGATGCCGCGATGAGGGCCGAGCCCGCGACCGTGCTCGCGCTCCAGCCGAGGCCGAGGAAGATAAGTCCGGCCATGACCCAGCCCTCCTGCTCGGCGCCGAGGGAGGTCATGGTGAGGCTCGCGGCGAGCAGGCCCTGGCCGATGAGGATCGTCGGCACGCGACCGAGCCTGTCACTCAGGATGCCGAACACCGGCGCGAGCGCGTACATGCCGCCGATGTGCAGGCTGATCGTGAAGCCGACGATCGCAAGCGTCGCCCCGTGGTCGGTGAGGTGCACCGGCGTCATCGCCATGACGGCGACCATGGTCGCGTGACTGAGCGAGATGCTCACCATCCCCACCCGCACACCCACCGGGTCGCCGGTTGCGACAACGGCGCCGGGAACCACCGCCGCCGTGCGGCCGAGCTCCGCCGCGATGGCGAGCGGATCGGGTCGGAGCCCGACGAGGTAGATGATGGCCGCGAGGGACTGCGCGACGATCGTGAAGAGGAACGCCCCGGAGAGCGGCGGCAGGCCGAGCGCCGCGCCGAGCTCGTCGCCCGGCGCGATGAGGTTGGGGCCGGAGACGGCACCGATCGTGGTCGCCCAGACGACGATCGACAGGTCGCGGCCACGGCTCTGCGGCAGCGACAGGTCGGTCGCAGCGAAGCGCGACTGCAGGTTGACCGCCGTACCGACACCGATGAGGGCGAGCCCGACGAGCAGTAGCGGGAAGACCTCGACGATCGCCGCGACGATGCAGAGCAGCGCCCCGAGCGCTGCACCGAGCGCGCCGGTCGCGAGCGCGGGCGAGCGTCCGCTGCGGGCGGCGAACGCGGCGAGCGGGATCGCCGCGGCAGCGGCGCCGAGCGTCGACATCGTCGCGGCCATGCCCGAGAAGGCCGGGGAGCCGGAGAGGGATGCCGCGAGCAGTGCGCCGACGGAGAGCGTCGATCCCATCCCGAGCCCCGCGAGAATCTGCCCGGAGACGAGCACCGCTCTCGTGCGTCGGCGTGTTGTCGCGACGAGCTCGGGCGTGACGATCACGCCGCCACCTCAGCCTCGGTCGCGCGCTGGGTTCGAGAGCGTGCCGATGCCCTCGATCGTGATCTCGATGGTCTGTCCGGCGGTGAAGCCGCCGAGGCCCGCCGGCGTGCCGGTCATGATGATGTCACCTGGCAGCAGCGTCCACACGTTCGAGACGAACTCGATGATCTCGGGAATCTTGTGCAGCATCTGCGACGTGTTGCCCGTGCGTCGCGGCTCGCCGTCGACGAACGTGGTGATCTCGAGATTCTCCCAGTCGAGTTCGGTCTCGATCACGGGGCCGATCGGCGCGAATGTGTCGAAGCCCTTGGCGCGCGCCCACTGCCCGTCGGTCTTCATGAGGTCGCGGGCGGAGACGTCGTTGCCGACCGTGTACCCGAAGATGTAGTCCGCGTAGTCCGCCGCCGTCACCTGCTTGGCGATCTTGCCGATCACGACGACGAGCTCGCCCTCGTGCACAACCTTGCCGACATCCGGTGGCAGCTGGATCGCGTCGCCCGGCCCGACGATCGCCGTGTTGGGCTTGAGGAAGATGAGCGGACTCGTGGGCCCGGCATCCCCCATGTCGGCCTTGTGCTCGGCGAAGTTCAGCCCGACACAGACGACCTTCGAGCGCGGGATGACCGGTGCGAGCAGCCGAGCCTCGGCGAGCGGAACACGCTCCTCGGTCGTCTCGAACCCCACGAACATCGGGTCCCCGGCGAGCACGACCAGGTCGTCTCCGTCGACGATGCCGAAGCGGGGGTCTCCGCCGGTCGTAAAGCGCGCAATCTTCATAGCAACGAGCCTACGCGCTGAACCTATGCGTCCAGCCGCGTCATCCAGCCGTGCACGTCCTCACGACGGCCGTACTGGATGTCGGTGAGCTCCTCGCGCAGGGACATCGTGAGCGGGCCGGCCACGGCATCCTCGGACCCGACCTCGAAGCCCTCGCCCTTCAACAGACCGATGGGGGTCACCACGGCAGCTGTGCCACACGCGAACACCTCGACGATGTCACCGGATGCGACGCCGTCGCGCCACTCGTCGATGCTCACGCGGCGCCGCTCGACGGTGTGCCCGCGGTCCTCGGCGAGCTGCAGGATCGAGTCGCGCGTGATGCCCTCGAGGATCGTGTCGCTCTTCGGGGTGACGAGCGTGCCGTCCTTGTAGACGAGCACGACGTTCATGCCACCGAGCTCCTCGATGTACGTGCCCTCCTCGGAGTCGAGGAACAGCACCTGGGCGCAGCCGTGCTCGGCGGCCTCCTGCTGCGCGAGCAGGCTCGAGGCGTAGTTGCCGCCGGTCTTCGCGGCTCCGGTGCCGCCCTTGCCTGCGCGCGAGTACTGGGTGGAGAGCCAGATCGACACCGGGGCGACGCCGCCGGGGAAGTAGGCGCCCGC
>Ga0247804_10001597_pt1 | contig 10472 bp, 10 predicted proteins | sample UWRJL029104C1_FD_181142 | JGI IMG/M metagenome (GOLD analysis project Ga0247804, IMG submission 181142) | Plant litter microbial communities from Arlington Agricultural Research Station in Wisconsin, United States - UWRJ-L029-104C-1 | ecosystem: Environmental > Terrestrial > Plant litter >...
TGGTCGTAGGTATAAATAAGGTTGCCGTAAAAAGATACGAACCTGTTTACCCCTTCGCTGAATGCAGTGGAGTTGGGTATTTTGCTTTTCGGGCCGATGTTGTTGTACAGCAAATAGGAACTGTCATAATTTATACTGCCGAATGTAAGCAGCGAATGGTCATAGCCATATACCCTTCCTGAACGGCTGCGGCTGTAGGCCTCTTTTACTTCGCTGCCCGCCAGCGCATCCAGCTTGTGGCGCTTGCCCAGGCTGCCGGCATAATTTACCTGCCCCCTCACGGCGTAGCCTTTTAAATTTCCATCCGTATTGTCGATGATGCCGCCGGCCGGTAAATTCAGCCTGATGTTGTTGCCGTTGCGGATGGTAAATCGGTTCACCATATTGCGCGCCAGGTAGCTATCATAGCTGTATATGTTTTCCAGGGTGGACGTGGCTTGCTCCAGTTGCCCGCGCAGTTCAATGCTCAATTGCTTGCTCACCTGGTATTGAAGTCCCAGCCTGAAGATGATATCCTGCAGCCTGCGCGTGTTATTGGCCATTTGCAGTTCATCCAGCGGGCGGTAGTTCCAATCCTGCAGCAGCCCGCCGCCCGCGGTATCAATATAATCCTGGCGGTAATCTTTTTCCACGGCTTTGTGGCGGCCCTGTTCATCTACCAGCCGCGCATAGGGGTATATCCTGCCTTTGCTGCTGCTTACGCCGTCGAGCCCGTTGCTTTCCGTTTTGGTAAAACTGTAATTAATGCCGGTTTGTATCTCCAGCCGCCGGGCGGGCTTAAAATTAAAGCTGCTGTTCACGGTTGTGCGGCCCAGCCGGTTACGGTTTACGCTCGCCAGGTTGTCGTCGTAGCCCACGCTTAAAAAATAGTTGTGGCTGGTAGCGCCGCCGCTGAGGCTCAGGGCGTATTGCGTGTTGTTGCTTTTGCGGTACAGGTATTTAAGGTAATCTTCCCTTACATCGTACCGGGCCAGTGTATTTATTTGTTCGTTGGCCTGCGCTTCCGTTAACTGGCCGGCAGCCTGTTTGGCCAGTATCTCCACCACCGGCGATACAATGGGCCGCGTTGTGGTATTCAACAATGCACTGCTGTAATAACCTTTGCCGTACAAAAAGCGTTCTGATTCAATGAACGAGGCGCTGTTTAAAAAACCGGGATCATCATAAAGCCTGGGTTTACCGCCGGTGGTCGTGTTCACATTCAGGTTCACCTTCATGGGCTTGTTGTAGCGGCCCTTTTTGGTGCTGATCACCACCACGCCGTTGGCTGCCCGCGCACCCCATATAGCGGCAGCTTCTGCATCGCGTAAAATGGTGATGCTCTCCACATCGTTGGGGTTAATGTTGTTGATGTCGCCGTCGTACACAAAATTGTCAACCACCAGCAGCGGATCCATGCTGGCGTTAAGGGTACTGATGCCCCGTATGGTAAAAGCGCCCCTGTTCAGCGTTTTGGAAAAGAACACGCTGTTGGCAGTGCCGTCCAGCCGGCTGAGGATGTCGGTGCTCACGCTCCTGTTGATAAGGTTATTGTCCACTTTTTCATAGGAGCCGGTCAGCTTTTCCCGGGCAATGGTTTGAAAGCCGTTGGATACGACTACTACTTCGGCCAGGCTCACATCATTTTTTTTAAGCCTCGCCAGCAGGTTGCCGGTGTGCAGTTTATCCGCCTGCAAAGTAACCGGTGCAAAGCCGGTATAACTAACGGTAACGGTTACGGGCAGTTGGCCGGCAACAAGGGTAAATTTTCCATCGGCGCCCGTTATGCTGTTGTTGCTGCAGCCGGTGCAGGTTACGGTGGCGCCGGGCATGGGCTCGTTCGTTTCCCCGTTCAGCACCGTTCCTTTTAAAATGTTTTGTGCGTTGGCTGTTATGGACGCGGCCAGTATCGTTAATAAACAAAGAATTATTCTCATAAGCTTTTTTTAAAATCGTTAATCAATCAGGTTTCACTTGCCGGTTACTACCAGCATCATCATTTCTTCGGTTTGCATTTTCAGTTCAAGCCCATAGGCGGGCAGCAGTTTTTGCAGTTGCGGGATGTTGTTGAAAGGCAGGCCGGGCAGCAGGTACAGGCGTCGTTTGTTCGCCCGTTTGTCAAGCATCGGCATTTCATTGTAGCGGTTGTTCCATTGGTACAGGATGTTGGCCAGCGGCACGTCATTTCCCCTGCTGTTCTTTCGCAGCCAGGGTATTTGCAGGCTGCTGTCCGCATCCGTCAATACCCAGGCGGGCCGCGTCATTTTTTGTACGGATATGCTTACACCAAAGTACCAGGCCAGGTCGTCCAGCATTTTTTGTTGCCGCCGCGCTGTATCCACTTCTTTACTGAATACGGCTTCATAGCAATGCCCGTGCGCGGCATGCCAGTCTTCCCGCAGGTCGGTGGCAGGGTCAAATACGTATTGTTTTTTGTGGGGCACGCGCAGCAATACCTGGCTTTTTTCGAAGTGGCGCATACCGGGCAGGTGTAGCAGCATGTCGGCCAGGCCCATGTTCACCAGGGTAAATTTCAGGGTGTTGCCCAGGCTGTCCCAGCGGGTATTGTATTGTTGTACCACGTTGGGCAGGTAAGCGGTAAAGCTGCTGTACTGCTGTTGTGCCGGCAGGCTTTCTTCCCCTACATTTTCCATGTTCATGGCCAGCAGCGGCTGCCTTTTGTTGTAGCTGGTAAAATCATTTTTTACCGGCCATTGGGTGCGGGTACCGGCCAGCATGGCGTCGATGGTTACCGGCCGTACATAATGCGCATGGGTAATGGCAGTTACTTTGCGCCCGGCTTTGATCCATACAACGTGGCTAAGGTATTGGTGCGGGAACAGTGCGGCCAGCAGGGTATCGTTGCAGATCACTGGTAATTTTAAATTTGCATACGGTTCCCTGCTCATTAATCGGGTAAAGTGTACCGGCTTTTGGTTGCTTACCAGTATAACCTGTATTTTATTACCGTATTTCGCCTGCAGGCTATCCAGTTCGGGTAGCTTTTTAATGCAGGCGCTGCAGTTGGTGGCCATAAAATCAAGCACTATTATTTTGTTATCAAGGGAAGTGGTAATTGGATTAAAAACGGGACTTTTCAATATATGCTGCCATACTTTCGCCGGGATGGTATCGCCAACGCTCAATGCCTGGGCATTGCTTACATAGGGGCATAGGAATAGCAGCATGCAATAAAGCAGCTTCATTGCAGTTGAGTTTTAAAATGATTAAACTAAATTACACGCGGGAGATGGCCGCACCGGAAGTGCAGCGCAGTGGGAAGGGGAAAATCACACAGGATTTTTAGGTTTGATGGCGAATTTAGTCTTTACAAGGTGTATGGCCCTGTTGATGCAGTAGCTGATCATAGGGCGGCGGTTTCAGGAGTGGGAGTATTTTGCGCCTCGTTATAGGCCTGGCAAATGGCCAGGGTCAACCGCCTTAATTGTTCTTTCGTGTTTTCCTTTTTTAAAGTATCCGGTAGTTCATACCAGGCTTCAAACACATCTTTTACCAATCTTTTACCCGCGAATTCATTACCTGTCAGTTGCTTTGCGTAACGGCTAAGCAGGGCATCATAATCCACGATGAGTTGAACAATACGGGGCACTTCGCTCATAGGGCAACTTTTATAAAACAATAAAAAGAGCAGGTGCCTGGGTATAGATGGAGATGCGTTAATTCTGGCTGGAGAGTCCAAACGCAATAGAAAATGCCGGGGGGCAAAAAAATGGCGCAGACTCAACTTACCGTTCTGAGGCCCTGGTAAGCCCGCACACGAATAAGAGAGCCCACGCCAGAACGTGGGCATTCTACTTATCGTCTCGTGTGCTTTAACTTACCAGATTTCAGAACAAGACAAAAAAGCGAATGCTTCAACTTTTTTTTGAAGTATCGCAAATATAAACCAAAACTAAGCAGTAAATAACCTTTAGGCCCTTACCATAGTTCAAATATACTTAATTGAATATAAATATACAAATAAATATAATAAAACAAACAAATGTGGATATCATTTTAAGCACAGATGTTTATTTCTTTACGAATTGACACGCAAAAAACAAATACACCGGGGCGAAGTGCTGAAGCAAGCCATTGCTGAAAGCGGCCTTACCATCAAATACATCGTTGCCAAAGCGGGTTATAAAACGAGGGCGAGTTTTTATGCGCACATCAATAATCCCGACCTGCCTTTCTCAATTTTAGAGAAATATGCCCGCGCGTTGAAACACGATTTCTCTGAAGACTTCCCGGAAATGCATCCTCAAAAACTGGAGGACCCGTTACCCAACTATACTACCCTTAAACCTAAAACCATCGAGGAAGCGGTGGAGCAACGCAACCTGTGGAAAGAGAAATATTATGAGTTGCTGGAAAAACATTTGAAGCTTATTGAGCAGCAGGGGTTGATCAGGTAAACGGCAACTGGTATTAAAACCGGTACGTTTTATCCGGCTTTATTATTCCTATTTAACGTGTGGTGATAAAAGTAGGAGTTAATTTTTGAATGAATTTTTTTATAAGATACGCATCCCGGTCAAAGTCTTTTTCTTTTGCTTGACCCCCGAGTTCCGCTGCGCTCGTCGGGACACGGCAAAAGAAACAAAAGTCAAGGCCTGCGGAAAAATAAGCTAAAGATTGTTGAGCCGGGCCGGAATGAAAAAGTCCGGTCAGTTGAATATAACCGAACATTGGTGCGACTTACCAGCTAAAAATTTATCCCGCCATTTGACCATTGCTTTCATTCCCCTTCTTTAAGGTTAACATGGCCTTTTAACTGCCTTCTTCGTCGGATAAATTTGGCCCAACCCAACAATCTTCTTAACGCATATTTTTCCAAGGGCCGGGCTTCAAACGCTGCTGAACGGCGATGAGTGAACTTCGTGCTTATATTGATGCCAGTGAAACTGAAAGGATCGTCCCCGTGGGTGAGCGTACAATAAGTTCCGATTCTCTCACGGCACATATATTTCGTTGCGTACGGCATACAGGATAATGCCGGCAATATTGCGTGCGCCTATTTTTTCCTGTATGCGTTCCTTGTAGCCTTCAATGGTGCGTACACTCAGGTTTACTTTGGCAGATATTTCTTTCAGGCTCAGTTCTTCGCACATCAGTATCATCACTTCTTTTTCTTTTTCCGTAAGTATTTCCTGTTGCCGGCAAAAGCGCGGGTCAAAGCCTTTGAGGGTGATCAGCAGGTTCAGCTTGGCGCTGGCCGTTTTGCAAAAATATTGCTGGTTGCGGTTCACGGTTTCTATGGCTTCTATGATCTCTTCCTTGCGGGCGTTCTTGCTCAGGTAGCCTTTGGCGCCGGCCGTAAGCATATCGATGATGAGGCGGTCGTTATCGAAGGTAGAGAGCGCGATCACCCTTACGGAGGGATAACTGTGGTTGATAATGCGGGTTACTTCTGCGCCGGCCAGCAGGGGCATTTTTATATCGGTCAGCACTACGTCGGGCAGGTGCTTGCGTACCTGGTCAACCAGCTGTTCGCCATTGGCCGCCTCATCCACCAGTTCTATACCGGGACAGGTTTTGATCATACTTTTAAACCCATCGCGGAATAATTCATGATCGTCGGCAATAATGATCCTGATCGTAGTATAACTCATAGCCTATTTTTTTAAAAGCGGTATCTCTATGACCATGCGGGTACCTTTCCCGGGTTTTGTTTCTATTTTAAATTCACCGTTCATTACGTCCACCCGGCTTTGCAGGTTCATCAACCCTACACCGCCGGCTACCTGCTTTGGTCCGTAGCGAAAGCCGCGGCCATTGTCGGCCGTTTTTACCAGCAGCAGGTTTTCGTTGCCTTCAAATACGATCAGCAACCGGCTGGCGCCTGCGTGCTTTAATGTATTGTGTATGATCTCCTGTACAATGCGGTACAGGTGTACGGCATATTCGGCAGGCAGTTTCAATTGCAGGTCGTGCTTAAATTCTACCAGCATTTTATGCTGTGGCAAATGATCGATGAACTCTTCCAATGCATCGATTACGCCCTTTTTCAGCAGGGTGCCGGGCATCAGGCCGTTGGCTATTTCGCGCAGTTCCACGGATACATCGATGATGTGGCCCGTGGCTTCATCGATCAGCCGCTTGTCGGTACCCGGTATGCCGGTCATGCTTTCCAGTTTCAGCTTAATGGCCGACAGGGTAGCTCCTACGCCTTCGTGCAGCTCTGCCGCAATACGCCGCCGCTCATTGTCCAGGGTCCTGATCTCGGTTTCTACTTTCGACAGGTGTAGTTTTCGTTGCCGCCGCTGCTGCCTTACAAAAGACAGTATGATGTATAAGAAGATCAGGCCTAAAACCGTGAGCACTATGAGTAAAGCGGTATAAACGCTTTTTTCCTGGGTATCCATAAGATCGCTACCGTGAATATAAGATTTACGAAAAGGTTGATGTAGGTAAATACGTAAAATATACTGATCATAAAATCCGTGCTTTTATCCAGTGCATACCACCAGAACGCTTCGATCAGTATATTGAACGTAAAAAAAATGATATAACCCGAACAGATAAGGAAAGCCGCGTTCTTATATAAAGGTTTCCGGTAATTAACGATGAGCAGGTTGTTATAATTGATGCTTAATATCACAATGGCAAAAGAAAACAATACCCTCAGGTACATTGATATCTTACTGATGTTGTGAATGGCTAACGTATCAAAAATCCATATAAAAAAGAAACATACCTGTAATAAAAAATACATCCCGCGCCTCCTGCCGAAAATGCCCCATCGCTTAAACTGCCAGGTTATCATTAATGTTTCAATAAGTTGGTAAACATTATTGTTAATGGCGGTATTTATTCTTTGCTGTGTTAAAATATAACTGATCGCTTCATTGATGCAACCGACCCAAATGCAGTAAATAAAAGGATGGTAAGTAGGGTCTATTTTCTTAAACCTTATCAAACCGATAATACCAGCAATAAGGATACTGGCGCTGAATACAATCACAAGGTCATAATTCATACATCTTTATTTAACCGTTCAGCACCGACTCTGGCGGACATACTACCGGGCAGCGTTGCCCCTGCTCTACGATATAAGCTGGTTCCGTTTCTATATTCGACCCGGGCAATATGTCTTCATTATTTTCATCTACGGCCACCAATATAGCATGCACTTTCGAATTTTCGTCCATCCCGTAATAGATCCTGATGCCTTCGCAACCGCTTTTGGCGAGCAGCGCATCCAAAGCAGCACGGTTAAAGGTTTCGCTTAAAGGCAATACCGCCTGGTTTTGAACGGAGGGTGCGAGTATGGCTTCATAATTTTGGCGGTATTCAGCCGTCATGGTAATGGCGGTACTCAAAGAAATAAAATGTGATCCTGTTGGTAATTCACTCGATACGCTCATGTAGGGTACTTTACTGGGTTAATAATACCTGCAAGCTGGTTGATAAATAAAATCAGGTACCCGTAGTATTACGCAAAATTTATCGAAAAAAAATTGTAAAGAACCAGTATAAGTACGCTGGTACTTCAATGCCCGCCACCCTATTTTGGCGGCACCTAAAATTACCCTGTTATGAAAAAATACCTTGTTGTTGTATTGTTGCTCGCGGGCATTATTTATGCCTGTAACCAACCCGGCCCGGGCGATACCGGTGTTGCCACCGATCCCTTTATCGACAGCATCAACCGCTTTTGTCCCGATACTTCCATGCCCAACGAACTTTGTTCCATGTTGCCTTGGGAGATCGACGAAAAATTCCAGTTCGGCTATTCTTCCACCCTCAGTCCTACCATACAACCGCAGTTCGATGTTTTTAGCTGGCAAAGCTTTGTAGCGCTCAACTGGCCGGCAGATGTTAATGGCAAACCCCTGGGCGGCAAGATCGGCGATCACCCCACTGCACCGCGGGTATGGGAAAGCTATAAAGACCTGGCCGAAATATTCAATGACAATGCACCGCTGCTGCTGAAAATGAAAGGCGCGGAGCAAAGCAACCTCAAATTCTTTTACCGCACTTCCAAAAGCCCGCACCGCCTCGACTCTATGGGTTCCTTCCTGGATGCTGAAGGGCAACCGCTTATCGACCGCAACCTTAATTTTGTTGTATTTGAAGTAAAGGCCAACCCTGTTGAAGCGGATTTTATCAAAGCCAATAACCTCATTACAAAAAAAGGGATCGACAGCATTTCAACACCCATCAGTAACAATCCAAATGCCCGGCAGATAGCGATGCCTTCCAGCAGTGCAGCCAGCAAAAATGTTGGTGCGATGGAGATCAAAACGGCCTGGCGCATCCTTGATTCTTCAAAAGGCGATGACTATTCAAGATACTATACCCGCGATGCGGTCATCTCCATTTCAGCAGGGAACAGCACCAGCAATACGGCCTTCAGCATTAAAACAAAAGTTGGTTTGGTAGGCATGCACATCGTACGCAAAACCGGGCTTTTCGCCAACTGGATCTGGAGTACGTTTGAGCACATCGACAATACGCCCGACAACCTGCAGCAGGCGCAAATGGACCAAAAACGCACCACGCCCTGGTCTTTTTATTATCCCGAAAGCCTGGGCCTCCAGCCCAATGACGAATATGATACCATTGCAGGAGATGGTGGTAATTACCGGTTCGATTCTACCTGGCCTTATGCCAAACGCTACGCACGTACCGTTGGGGGCGAAAAAGGCATTTACGGCACGCAGGTACAAAGAATGTATCCCATTTACTACCGTACCGAACAGGTAAATGAATTGTGGCGCCGCAAACTGGCGGGCACCGTGTGGGCCAATTATAAACTGGTAGGCAGCCAATGGGCCACGTCAACCCTAACGCCGGGCAACCTTTACCGGCAGCGCCTTCCATGATGGGCAACAGTACCCTCGAAACTTATATCCTTGGCTACTCGTCGTGCGTTAGCTGCCACATGGGCGCTTCCATTAATTACAATGGCAATTCCGTGCTCACCGACCTGAGTTATTTACTGGCGCTGCACGCGAAATAAAAAGGTTGCTGGTTAAAGGTTGAAAGTTGAAGGTTGGGTCTCCGCTACGGCGGTGCCCTTACACAGGCGTTACATTCCCTGGTTCGTGGAGATACGGACCAGGGCCGTACTCAACCTTCAACTTTCAACCTTCAACTTCACTACCGCAGGCTGTAATACACCGTTCCGGCCGGCAGGATCGCTACCACCATATTCTTATACACCGAACCAAGGTTGGTGTAATTGGCCGGCAATATCAATTTCCCGGTTTTATTCACCATGCCGTATTTATCATCCAGGTTCACCCAGGCGTAACCGTTATCAAAACCGCCGGCCGCTTTGTACAGGAAGCCGGTGAGTTCTTTGCCGGTATTGTCGAGCAGGGCCCACTTGCCATCTTTCAGCGCCCAGGCGCGGCCCTCGCTCATGGCCGTAATGTTGCTGTATTTAAAGTCGATGATGTTCTTTCCCTTGCTGTCGATCAGTCCTACCAGCTTGTTCTTCATCACCGGGAACGTACCATTGGCAGGCGTGCCCGCACCTTCATACGCCACATCATCCACCGGCTGGCCGTTTTTATCGATGAGCTTATACTTACCGTTTATCTTACCAATGGCAGCGCCGCCGGTAAAACCCGCAATCTCGGTATAGTTCATCGGGATGGCCAGTTTGCCCGTAGTATCTATGAAGCCCCAGTTGCCGTAGTTTTTCACCGGCGCCAGGCCTTCGCTGAAAAGGCCCATCTGCGTGTAAGCGCTGCCGATAGTCTTCCCCTGGCGGTCAACGTACTTGTAATCGTAGCTGCTTTTGATCCAGGTACGGCCGTTGGTAAACGGGCCGCCTTCGGTACCAAGCAGGCTGAAAACGATCTCTCCTTTTTTATCGAGGTACACCAGGGAGCCGGTATTTTTTGCAAGGGCAACGCCTTCGGAATATGGACCCACAAATTCGTAGCTGAGGTCTTTTATTTTATTAAAATTCTTATCGGCCAGGTAAAATTTTCCTTTGGCAGAATCCTGCAGCGCGGCAATGCCTTCACTGAAAGTGCCGGCCGAATAATAATCTTTCGTGTTCAGCTTTTTGCCGGTATGATCATAAAAGCCGTATTTTATTTTTCTTACCATAAAAACACCCGTTTCACTAAAGGGCGAAGCCGATGTGTAAGGCAATGCTTTTTTTACGCCCGTTGCCAGGTTGATGAGTTGTACGGTTGCGTCATACTCTATTTTAAGCGAATCTTCGTTCGCTACAAAACCGCTGCTGTACGCTTTGATGTTATCGGCGTAATGTGTTTTCAGTAGCTTCCCGTTGTTATCAAATACTTTTACTTTGTTGCCGCTTAACAATAAGATCCTGTTCTTGCCAAGGCTGGCTTTCTCCGCGGAGTCGGCCGGGATGATGACTTTCATTTTATTGTTCATCACCTGGTATTTGCCTTCGCGCATGGCGTAAAGTTTGCCATTTGTTTCCCCGGAAATATAATCGAACTCGGGCTTCATGATCAGGGTGCCGGCCTTGTTCATCATACCGTACTTACCCCCGGGTT
>Ga0247804_10001599_pt1 | contig 10468 bp, 7 predicted proteins | sample UWRJL029104C1_FD_181142 | JGI IMG/M metagenome (GOLD analysis project Ga0247804, IMG submission 181142) | Plant litter microbial communities from Arlington Agricultural Research Station in Wisconsin, United States - UWRJ-L029-104C-1 | ecosystem: Environmental > Terrestrial > Plant litter >...
GAAAGTAAAATTGAGACAATAAAAATTTTTAATTTCATTATAAACTGTATTAGCAATGACTGGTTAGAAAGCCTGCAAGACTTATTATAACGCCAAAATAAGAGTTTAACTTAATAGAATAGAAGGAGTTTGGTAACAATTTAGAAACGGTAATGAGGAAGCCGTCCTGCTGAATTTATTTAAGGTTCTTAATTAAAGGGAAAAATCTGAAATATATTAATAGTGACGACCACCTAAAAACAACAAACCCTTTAGAATTTTGGTTCTAAAGGGCCTAATTAAACCTTTTAGGTTTTAAAAACCTCATAGGTTAATAAAAATTTATCCCAGCATGGTCAGGCTTTCTTCAATTATCTTGATTTTTGCCTCAGCATCTGCTTTCTTATTGCGTTCATTAGCAATAATTTCTGGTTTTGCATTTTGCACAAATCGCTCATTATTCAATTTAGCATCAACGGATTTTAAAAAACCCTGCAGGTAAACCAAATCAGCATTTAAGCGGGTACGTTCTGCATCAACATCAATATTTTCTGTTAAAGGAATGAAAAACTCATCTTTACCAGCCATGAACGCTGTTGCACCTGCTATTTTATCGTTAACGATTTCGGCTTCAGAAACATTTGCCAATTTGAAAAGGATGTTTAGCCATTTTTCATAATCGATATCAGAATTTACTTTTAAGCTTAAAGGCAAAGCCTCTTTCGGTGAAATTTGTTTCTGGTTGCGAACATTCCTGATTTCTGCAACAACAGTTTTAATCACCTCTGCATCTTTCAGTAATTTCTCATCAATTGAACCACCTTTAGGATATTCGGCAACGATACAGCAATCCATTTCAGCACGTTCAGCAAACAAATCATCATGCCATAATTCTTCCGTCAGGAAAGGCATATTGGGATGCAATAACCTGATGATATTTTCAAAGAATCCGACAGTTGCTTTATAACTCTCTGCATCAATCGGTTTTTGGTAGGCAGGTTTAACCATTTCCAGGTACCATGCACAAAAATCATCCCAAACCAATTTATAAGTTGTCATTAAAGCCTCAGATAAACGATATTGTTTAAAGTTTGCCTCAATTTCTGCCAATGCTTCGTGGAAACGATTCTCGAACCAGGAAATAGCCTGTGTATTCGGGTTTTCCAGGTTTTCATCAACTTCCCAACCTTTTACCAGACGGAAAGCATTCCAGATTTTCGACGCGAAATTACGCCCTTGTTCACAATAGCTTTCATCGAACATTAAATCATTCCCTGCCGGAGATGACATGAGCATACCAACACGAACCGCATCAGCACCATATTTTTCAATTAGTCCGATTGGATCTGGCGAATTACCTAAAGACTTGGACATCTTGCGACCTAACTTATCACGAACGATACCAGTTAAATAAACATTCGTGAATGGTTTTTTACCCATAAACTCATGCCCTGCCATAATCATCCGGGCCACCCAGAAGAATAAAATTTCAGGTGCCGTAACCAAATCATTGGTAGGATAATAATAGTTGATGTCTTTATTATCCGGATTTTTAAAACCATCAAAAACGGAAATCGGCCACAACCATGAAGAGAACCAGGTATCCATTACGTCTTCATCCTGTCTCAAAAAAGGTTCCAGTTGATGTTTAAATCCGGCCTTTTCAGCTTCCGAACAGCTTTCATCTAAATGTTTTTTCTTCCAGAATTCTTCTAGTGCCTCATCTTTTGTTTTGGCAACTACCCAATTTCCTTTGTCATCGTACCAGGCCGGAATGCGTTGCCCCCACCAAAGCTGACGAGAGATATTCCAATCGCGAACGTTTTCCATCCAGTGGCGATAAGTATTCTCAAATTTGTTCGGAATCAGGTTTACATCGCCGTTTAAAACATCGTCTAAAGCCGGCTGAGCCATTTCCTTCATCTTCACAAACCATTGCATAGAAAGTTTGGGTTCGATAGCTGCATCAGTACGTTCAGAAAAACCAACCTGCGATTTATAATCTTCAACCTTATCTAAATGACCTGCCTCTTCCAACATTTTGGCAATCTTTTTACGGGCAACAAACCTGTCCTCACCCACTAAAATAACCGCTAATTCATTTAAAGTTCCATCATCATTTAAAATATCAGTAACAGGTAAATTGTGTTTAACACCCAACTCATAATCATTCAAATCATGTGCTGGTGTAACTTTTAAACAGCCTGTACCGAACTCAATATCAACGTATTCGTCTTCGATAACCGGAATTTCATGGTTAACCAGAGGTACAAAAACTTTTTTCCCTTTCAGGTGCCTGAAGCGTTCATCGTTCGGATTGATACAAATTGCAGCGTCGGCCATAATCGTTTCCGGTCTGGTTGTGGCGACAGTTAAGTACTCCGGCTCATATTGATTCTCGCTACCCGATACTTGATACTTACTACTTACTACCTGATACTTAATATAATATAATTTCTGATTTACTTCTTTCCTGATTACTTCCTCATCAGACACCGCGGTTTTACCGGCCGGATCCCAGTTTACCATACGGATTCCGCGATAAATCCAGCCCTTTTTATACAAGTGAATGAATGAATCGATAACTGCCGCAGAAAGGTCTTCCTCCATCGTAAAACGTGTACGGTCCCAATCGCAACTTGCGCCCAGTTTCTTCAATTGTTCTAAAATGATGCCGCCGTATTTTTCTTTCCACTCCCAGGCGTATTTCAAAAATTCTTCACGGGAAAGGTCTTTTTTATTGATGCCCTGCTCTTTTAACATGGCCACAACTTTCGCTTCAGTAGCGATAGATGCGTGGTCCGTTCCCGGAACCCAGCAAGCGTTTTTTCCCTGCATACGGGCTTTACGAATCAACACATCCTGAATCGTATTATTTAACATGTGCCCCATGTGCAGCACTCCGGTTACATTAGGAGGCGGAATTACAATGGTGTAAGGCTCCCGTTCGTCAGGTTCTGAGTGAAAAAATTTTTTCGACAGCCAATAGCGATACCATTTATCTTCGGTTTCTGCAGGATTGTAATGTGTGGAAATGCTCATGAAAAATTGTTATAAAGGCCCAAAAATAGATAATTAAGCTGAAAGACTAAAGTGTAAAGCTAAAAGTTTGGCACCATGTAATTCCCATCTTCCAGAAAGGTGCCTGTAAGGCGGGGTGTTTATTTTATTTATAAGGGGTGTTTATTTTAATAAGCAAAGGGAGCTTTATATTTTAAAGTCAGTCAGTGTGAAGATGCTAAGTCCTGCATTGAAAGTATTTTCACGGCAACCAAGTTTAGAAATACTGGTTTGTACTTAAAATAAAACCCCGAAAAAATTATATGATGGTTATAGAAAACGAAGGAAAGACCTTTAATATGCAGTAGAGGGGGTTAGAATTCAGCTTTGGTCTTTTTTCTTTAAGCTTTATTAATCTAAATTTTCGAAAACATCATCCAGAGCCAACTCAAAACCCGGTAAAACAGATGAGGTAATTTTTTCGCTTAACGTAAATAATTTCGATGGCTGAAACTTTCCTGAATCATTCAGGGTATAAATTAAAATACTTTGATCGCTTTGGCTGACCACCCAATATTCTTTTACGCCAAATTCTTCATAAACCTGGTATTTATAAAGCAATTCTTTTTTGTTGTTTCCTGGCGATAAATTTCAATTACAAGATCAGGGGCACCGATACAACCGCGATAATCTAATTTGCTTTTATCGCAGATTACACAAATATCAGGCTGCAACACGGTAAAAACCTCTTTATCCTCTTTACTTTCCTTTGGAAACCGGACGTCAAAAGGTGCTGCATAAACCTCACAAGATCTATTTTTTAAAAAATTCACTAATGGAACAGAAATCCTAATCGATATCTTTTGATGTATGCGTGATGGCGCAGGACTCATCTTAAAGATTTTACCTTTAATGAGCTCAACCCGATCCTGAAAAAGCCAGTTTAAATAGTTCGCATAGCTGTAAGTTAATGATGCGTCAATATCATTAAGTTCATTAACAGGCTCATCATGCAAATCTAGATACGGAACTGGCTTATTCATAACCAAATATACTAAATTTTGTAGTATATAAAAAAGTAATGAAATTGTCTTTTAGTTTATTTCCGATTTTTTTTGACCAGTTATTCCAGGTCGTAAAATATTTCATCTAATAATAACTTAAAACCTGGCAAAACTGATGAAGAAACTTTCTCACTTAAGGTAAACAGTTTAGATGGCTGGAATTTCCCTAAATCATTCAGGGTATAAATCAAAATACTTTGGTCGCTTTGGCTAACCACCCAATATTCTTTAACACCAGATTCTTCGTAAACTTTGTATTTATGCAGCAGTTCCATTTTCGTATTTCCTGGCGATAGAATTTCAATTACAAGATCAGGAGCACCGATACAACCACGATAGTCTAATTTACTTTTATCGCAGATTACACAAATATCAGGCTGTAATACTGTAAAAATAGCTGCATCAGCTTTACTTTCTTTCGGGAAGCGTACATCAAAAGGCGCAGAATAAACTTTACAATTTTGCTTCTTAAGAAAATTAACTAATGGATTGAAAATGTTTCTTGAAATCTCCTGATGCACACGCGAAGCTGCAGGACTCATTTTAAAGATTTTCCCCTTAATCAGTTCCACCCTATCCTCAAAAAGCCAATTCAAATAATTAGCATAGCTGTAGGTTAGCGACGCATCAATGTCGTTAAATTCATAAACGGGTTCATCATGTAGTTCAGGATATGAAATTGGCTCTGACATAACCAAATATACTAATTTTTATAGTAATTTAAAAATTCATTTTTTGAATTCTGACTGCATTTAAAATCGCTAATAAAGCGACACCTACATCGGCAAAAACTGCCTCCCACATGGTTGCCAAGCCGCCTGCACCCAATACCAGCACCAACGCTTTTACTGCAAAAGCCAATACAATGTTCTGAATTACAACATTTTTTGTTGCCTTACCAATTTTTATGGCAGTTGCAATTTTCGAGGGTTGATCAGTTTGAATAACCACATCTGCCGTTTCGATAGCCGCATCACTGCCCATTGCGCCCATAGCGATACCAATATCGCTGATGGCCAAAACAGGTGTGTCATTTATTCCATCGCCCACAAATGCCACAACTTTGGTTTTATCTTTTTTAATTTCCTCGAGTTTAGCTACCTTATCCTCAGGCAGTAAATCACCGAAATAAGAATCAATACCTAAAACACTGGCAACTTTCTTCACAATTGAAGTTTTGTCGCCGCTAAGCATCACAACTTGTTTCACACCGTTGGCATGTAATTGCTTTATCGCCTCGGCAGCATCTTCTTTAATTTCATCGGCAATTAGAACATAGCCAGCGTATTTTCCATCAACAGCTACAACGACAATGCTTTCTTGTATATCTGTTATTTTAGAATCGAATTCGATGTTGAACTTTTCTAAAATCTTAACATTTCCAGCCAAAATCTCTTTACCATTTACGATGCCTTTCAAGCCCATACCGGCAATTTCTTCGATATTTTCTGCAGAATGAATTTCTTTTTCTCCGGCATAATCTACAATGGCTTTGGCAATCGGATGTGTAGACTTTGCCTCAACCGCAGTTAAAAAATTCAGGAAATCTTTTTCCTCAATATTACTTTCTACTTTCTGAACCTTAAAAACACCTTTGGTAAGCGTACCTGTTTTATCCATTACAACCACATTCAACTTGGTAATTAAATCTAAAAAGTTGGATCCCTTAAATAAAATGCCGTGAGAAGATGCAGCTCCGATTCCACCGAAATAACCAAGCGGTATAGAAATAACTAAAGCACATGGACAGGAAATGACCAGAAAAACCAAAGAACGGTACAACCAAGTTTGAAAATGATATTCGCTGCCGAGAATTAAAATCGGGATGGTAACCAGCGCCAGCGCCAGAAAGAAAACAATTGGCGTATAAATTTTTGCAAATTTGCGAATAAACAGTTCTGTTTTTGCCTTACGTGTCGTTGCGTTTTGAACCATTTCCAAAATTCTGGAGAGTGCACTATCGGCAAAAGCTTTAGTTACTTTTATCTCGATAACCTTATCCAGATTTAGCATTCCCGCCAAAACACTTTCGCTTTTATTAATGGTTTTCGGTTTGCTTTCACCTGTTAATGCCGCAGTATTGAAACTGCTTTTTTCTGATAACATTTCACCATCTAAGGGAATTTTTTCGCCCGCCTTAATTTGAATTGTCTCGCCTATTTCTACCTCTTCGGGACCGATACTTTCATATTTACCATTACGCAATACATGGGCAACATCGGCACGAACATCAAGTAAAGCCGAAATATTTCTTTTGGCCCGGTTAACCGCTGCCATTTGAAAAAGCTCGCCAATGGTATAAAACAACATTACCGTTACACCTTCCGGATATTCGCCAATGGCAAATGCACCGATAGTTGCTACAGACATCAATGAGAACTCGGTAAAGAAATCTTTAGCCTTAAAGGTTTCCCAAACCTCCTGCAAAACCGGAACACCAACTGGCAAATAAGCTACAATATACCAATAAGGGCGAAAAATTTTAAAAGCCTCCACCTTGAAAACATTATCGAAAGCAATACCAATAAGCAACATGGAAAGCGTAACTATCGCTGGCAAATACGTTTTAAAAGCTGAGGGGTCACCTCCATGGTCGTGATCGTGTTCATCGCCATCTGGATGATTATGTTGGTTCGTTTTACTGGTACAGCAGCTATCTTCTTTATCGTGGGAATGACTCATTTATTTATATTTTTTTTTGAATTGAAAAGAGACACCAATTACTTTTCGGTTCTCTGTTCCAGCCATCTCTGCAAATCCCCGGCCAAAGAAAAGTTAGCCTCTGCGTTTTACACGTTGCCGGGTTTAAGGGGCGTAAATACTTAAATAATAGCACTGTAAAAAGTAAATTAAACCCGATTGTAGCGAAAACCAAAAGCTTCTTCTGCTTTTGTTGCAGAAAAAAGCGGAGCTACACACTCCAATGAAGTGCTGAACATTCTTTTCTGATTCATGTAAAGCTAAACAGGCAGTATCTCAAATTTAGTATTTTATTCTGAATCATTCTTAATAATGAAATTTTTCATAAACACACAATAAAAGATGTTAAAAATTGTTAATAGTGTAATAAGATTTAAAAATCATGAAATCCTTAAAATTCCATTTCTCATCTGCCGAATTTCTCAGGAGGTTTGGCTTAACAAAAATCTATTACTGGTTTAACAAGTAATATTCTTATTATAATGTTTCAGTATTAATTAGTATTTCATAAATTTCGCTATTATAACTAACTTATTAAGCGAATGAAATACCAAAATTTGAAAAGATATTTTGCGGCACTGGGTATAGTCGCTGCTGGCTTTTCTGCAAATGCACAAACCACCAAAAAATTTATCGACCCTGCAAACATGGATTTATCTGTCAAGCCTGGCGATGATTTCTATACCTACGCAAGTGGTGCTTGGGTAAAAAACAATCCTGTACCAGCTAAGGAGACACGTTGGGGGTCGTTTAACGAACTTCGTGATTTCAACATTAATGCAGTCAAATCACTTGTGGAAGAAGCTGCTGCTGATAAATCTGCACCTGCCGGATCAGTAAAACGCCGTGTTGGAGATTTTTTTGCTGCTGCAATGGATACCGTTGCTATTGAAAAATTAGGCTACACTCCGATAAAGGCTGATTTGGAAAAAATCAAACAAATTAAGGATGTTCAGGGTGTTTTAGATCAGGTTGCTCACATGCGTGTTAGTGGCATTGGTAGTCCAATGTTCGGCCTTGGGGTTGGTCAGGATCGTAAAAACGTTAACAAATACATGGTTAACATTGGTCAGGGTGGAACAACTTTGCCAGATCGCGATTATTATTTAAAAGACGATACCCGTAGTGTAAAAATCCGTGAGGCTTACAATACTTACATGATAACACTTTTTACCTTAACAGGAAGTACACCTGAGGTTGCTAAACAAAAAGCGGAAATGGTTTTCAAAATTGAAAAGCAATTTGCTGAGGCGCAGATGAGTCGCCTGGAGATGCGCGACCCTTATGCAACTTACAACAAACTTACTGTTTCTGAACTGAACAAAAAAACACCAGATATTAACTGGGCAACATATTTACCAAAATTCAAAATTAAAGGTCAGGATACATTATTAGTTTCTTCGCCAAAATTTATGACTAGCCTTGATGGCATGTTGAAATCAATATCAGTTGCTGATTGGAAAACTTATTTAGAATGGAATGTTTTGAAAAGTTCTGCTGGCAGTTTGAGTTCTCCATTTGTTAAAGCAAGTTTTGCTTTTACGCAGGCACAAACTGGTCAAAAAGTTCAGACACCACGTTGGCAACGCATGTCATCGTTAACTGATGGCACTATTGGCGAATTATTAGGACAGTTATATGTGGCTAAATATTTCAAGCCTGAGGCGAAGGCACGTATGGATGCTATGATTGTGAACTTACGTAAAGCATTCGAAATCAGAATTAAAGGTTTGGAGTGGATGAGCGACGAAACAAAAAAGAAAGCGCTTGAAAAGCTGGCTGCATTTGAGCCTAAAGTGGGTTACACCACTAAATGGGAAACTTATACTGGTTTAAATATCAATAAAGCTACATATTTTCAAAATTTACGTAACGCAAGTGTTTGGGGTTATAATGAAAATGTTGGAAGATTGGGTAAACCTGTAGATCGTACCAAGTTCGGTATGACGCCGCCAACTGTAAATGCATCATACAGTCCAACAATGAACTCAATACGTTCCCCGCTGGAATTTTACAATTTCCTTTCTTTGATCCGAATGCAGATGATGCACTAAATTATGGTGGTATTGGAGCAGTTATAGGTCATGAAATGAGCCATGGTTTTGATGATAGCGGTAGCCAGTATGATGCAAAAGGAAACTTAAAAAACTGGTGGACTGCTGAAGACCGCAAAAAATTTGAAGAAAAAACCAAAGCTTTAGGCGAGCAATTTGATGCGTATACAGTTTTAGATACTGTTCATGTTATCGGGAAATTAACGATGGGCGAAAACATTGGTGATTTAGGCGGATTAAATGCAGCTTACACGGCTTTCAAGATGACTAAACAAGGACAGAGCAACGAAAAAATTGATGGATTTACACCAGACCAACGTTTCTTCCTGGCCTGGGCACAAGTTTGGAGAGGTAATATTTTACCAGAAAGCGCTGCGCAGTTAATTAAGACCGACCCACATTCTCCTGGTCCGTACCGTACAATTGGTGCACCGGTAAATATGGATGCATGGTACACTGCATTTGATGTTAAACCTGGTGATAAATTATACAAAAAACCAGAAGATAGAATTAGAATGTGGTAATTTAAAGCCAAAGGCGCAAAGGTTGAGGGCGAAGGTCTCGGCATAGTCCTTAAAAATTTATATATGGAATTTAACCTATTATATGAACGTTCCGATTTATTCGGAGCGTTCTTTTTTTTAGCAATCAAAAGTTACAACTGAATTTAAACCGTTTCTTAATAATTCCTGATTATCATTCTATCTTTGAAAAACATAAACCTCCAATATGAAAAGCATTTTCAAGACTCTTTTTATCTTAAATTTAACCCTGTCATCTTCTATGGTTTTTGCTCAGGATAATCTGATCAGTCTCAATTCACTAATAAATAAAACTGACCCGGCCTGGCCGCTTGTTAAAAAATGGATTGATTCTGCAAAAAACAAGGTTGAGGTTTTACCCGTCGATTCTGCAAAAGCTAGGGAAACATTATACAATGCACAGATTTCTACTTATGCCACTTTGGGTTCTGTAATTTATAATACTGGCGGAATCATGGTTGATAACGGTTGGATAAGGATTTTAGGGTCAGGAAGTGAGCGATTGAATAGAAATATCGCTGAATGGAATAAGGGTAAAACGATAAAAGAATACGGTGATAAAATCCCTTATCTTTTAATTGCCGATGATGCGATTGGTGGCTTTTTCGCCATAAACTATGGAGGTTTAGGTAAAGACATTAAAAATGTTTATTACCTGGAGCCAAATAGTTTAACCTGGCAGCCACTTGGTGCAGGTTATGGCGAATTTCTTGTTTTTTGCTTTGATAGCGATTTATCTAAATTTTATAAAGGCTTGCGCTGGAGTACCTGGGAACAGTTTATTGGCAATTTGGATGGTACAAAAACGTACAGCTTTCGTCCTTATTTATGGGAAGAGGGGACCGATATTGAAAAATGTACAAGAAAACTTGTTGGTATTGAGGAAATGTATCGTTTCAACATAATGAAATCAAAAGAAATAAATGCTGATAAAGGCATAAAGAAAGATAATAGCAAACAGTAGGTGTTTTTGTGTTAAAATTTATAGGTATTTGGCTTGCGTTTTCTTTGGTAGTTTAGCCAACACCATTGCTCTTGAATCCGCTACACGGCTTTTCAATTCCTTGTCGGTCAATGCATCAAGGTTCTCCACTTGAATCCATTGTCGCTTTGCCAGATGATAAGCCTG
>Ga0247804_10001601_pt1 | contig 10466 bp, 12 predicted proteins | sample UWRJL029104C1_FD_181142 | JGI IMG/M metagenome (GOLD analysis project Ga0247804, IMG submission 181142) | Plant litter microbial communities from Arlington Agricultural Research Station in Wisconsin, United States - UWRJ-L029-104C-1 | ecosystem: Environmental > Terrestrial > Plant litter >...
TGTCGTCGGCCAGGAGTATTGCGCCGCCATGCTGGTAATTCTGGATTTTTAGCAGCAGCCTGGAAAAAGTCTGGATCCATAGTGAGTCCAGAAAGTCTTCCCATTCTGCGTAATCTTCATTCGGGTAAATGTTCTCCAGGTATGCCCTGATGTTCACCTTTAAAAAATCCGCATTTTTTCTGAGTATCTTCGAGATAGGGCCAATAGTAAGCACATCTAAATAGCGTTTCACCAGCACATTGTGCTTCAGGGTAGCAAGCAGTTCGTAGTCGAAAAGTACATTTATGGTGCCTATATCATCAATCGATGCCTGAAAAATCCCGGGTTGTTCCGAATCCGTATCTGATTCATAATTCAGAAAATTCTGATAGTGCATCGCCTGATCTATCATTCCCCAGCAAAACAGTGCACCGCTTTCATCATAATAAACGGCTAATGAGGTGCAGGCAGGATCTGCGGCCTTAGAAAGTTTAGCGAGTGATTTGGATGATAATGGAATATACTGCTCAAAAGTTACGCAGCTCCAGCGTTCAGGAACTAAATGCTTTGGCGGCATCGGATCCGGGTTCTGCGGATCGATAAATGTAATCGTTACCCTAACCAGCTCACTTTCCTCCTTGCACATACTAGAATAGAAAAGGCAATCGAAAAGATTTTCGAGTACAGCAATATCAGGAATCGATAATCCGGTTCTGATGATTTTCAATTTACCTAATACCAATGCGGCTAGGTCCCAGGGTTTTGAATTCTGCATTGGTTTTTGCTTAAACTGGCATCTATTTAACAAATATTGTTTACGAAAGTTTAGCTAAAATAGATTTTGAGAAACCATTTAAGCTAGGCTTTGCTATATCTTGTTCTTCCAGCCGGCGAGCTTCTCAACAATGGCTTCTGTGCTTTTGTCAAAACGATAAGGCACTTCCTTTGGATGGTCATGGTAAAGCTTGATGTAGCTTATAATGAACTCAACTGGGTCTGAGGATACCATGGAAGCAAGGTTTTCCTTTCCCAGAAATCGGTCCAGTTGAATGGCCATTTCTGCACCTACGGAGTAGCCGAGTTCCTCATAAACCGGGCTGAAGCCAATATCGTAAACTGCGCCATAGCGGGCATTTGTGTCCGTATAGATTTTATAAAGCATCATCTCTACCACCCTGAAATTCACCAGTAATCTGGCATCATTTTTCTTTATATTTTCCTGCTGTGTCTTAGAAAAGGTACCTGGATTTCGCATAGATCTGAAATTCTCTAAAAAACTCGCGGTACCCTCCGACCACAGGTTGTAGGCGATAAAATAGGAGGCCTTCATATTATAGGATGGCTTCACACTCAGGTCTTTTTTCCTTAAACCCTGACCCGACTGCTGTACTGAGTGGTAGAGTTCATGCACCATAACAGTTTTTAGGCCATCAAAATCGTTTCCGAAATATTGCAGAGCTACACAGAAAGTTCCGTCGTCTCCCATTACAAACCCTGTCGCCGTTCCGCCCAATAAAAGACATGCTCGAAGATTGCTTGCCGGGATTGAAGCGGGGGTGTAAGCCTTTATACGGGCAAGTATATCAGAGACAAAAGCAGCTCTGTTGCGCTTAAGGTAGGCTATTAGGTATTTGGTATTTGGAAGTTCCTTTTTCACCCTCGACCATTGGTAAGGATCAGCACCCTTAACCCTGCCTGTGGTAATCATTTCTTTTAAGGTTGTTTTAAAAACCTGTTCATTCCCCCCGGTAGAACCGCTTACTTTTTGGATCAGGAGCTTATTTGCATCCAGGGAAGCGACCCTGGATAATTGTGCGTCGCTAACGCTTCTTAGATCAACTAATCGAATCAGTTCCTCTGCTGCCTGGTAATCGAGTGATAACTGGTGTCCTGGTTGTTCCCTTACAGCCGCCCAAGTGCAGATATACGATAGCATCGATAGCATCAAGATGGAGAACGTAGATATTTTTAACATGGTGTTCGATTGTTTATAAATTAAATCCCGAAGTTAAAGGATTTTATGAAATTCGTACCTGCATATTATAAACCCCGTATTAAATAATACCGTCGATCTTTTCATGCTGTTTTTGTGTACCCCCCTTGCCTTGCAGGGGCTCAATAAAACCATTATTCACCATAGCGAACCTATAAAAGTCGCCTTTGTTTTATAGGCTTTCTCTTTACGGCCGGTAATTTCCACCTGCTGTAAATCAAATTCGATTCGATAAGGACGATATTTTCATTGGCATCAGCAGTAATTTCGATGTTTTTAACCACCTGCTTAAATCCGATAAAGTTATAATAAAGTATAAGGTTGCCCGTAGAAACCTGGAGTTTGTAAAAACCCTTATTGTTGGTTGAAGCTGTTGCTTTTGTATTTTCAACGCTTATTGTTGCGCCCGGGATTGATTTACCCTGGCTATCGCGAAAAGAAAGTAGCTAAATAAATGCTACAAACCTGCTTTGGTAGATATAAATCAGAACCTTCTCATAGAAGTGCAGTTCTGAAATGGGTAAACATTTTGCAGATGCGCGTGTATACAGAACATAAGAGCATTCTTGAACTTAACTCCAGATAAATTTGAAAAGTAACAATAGTAGTGACTGGTCTTAGATCAGTCTGACAATCAACAGTTTGATTTGGAAATATTGGAGCTAAACGGCAGCTTACTTCATTTATCCTGACCGAATATATAGATTTCGGCCTTGATGTTCCTGAAAAATATCAGTTCCATCGCACCAAAATTGACAGATGTCATTATTTTTATGGTTAAATCTCCGAAAGAATCCGTGCCCTCACCTCCTCATATATGGGTTCAACCAGGCTTGCAATAAATTCGATTGTCTCGCTAGAAACCTTGTTTGATATTTTAGAATAATTAAATACTGGATAGGAAGAAATATCGTTCGGAAAGGTAATGTCCTGTAAATAGGTTCCGAATTCGGGAGACCTGGCCCTGATTATCGCCTTTGACTCCTCTTCCATTGAGAAAGCCAGCAACCTATTTTTTTTGGAAGCTGTCTTGCGGGGTTTAACCGGGAAATCAGTATTAATTACAAGTTCCATATATACTATTCAATTAAAATATGCAGTCACGGTTTGCAGACTTCCCCAGGTCAAGCGATGCCAATTGCTAAGATGATTATTATCGCTACAAACATTCAAGGCACCCCTAGGGTTTTCAATAATTAAAAAGGTTATTAATATGGCGAAACAACACCGATATACGGCTTGGTATGGACAGGCAAATTTAGCTGACCAATTGCCACATCTGCAATTTCAATATGATTTAGATAAGTTTCAACAGAAAAAAATCAATATTTTTTATGATAATTATCATAAGAATCTGACACACAAGGATACTTCATTAGGGTCTGCTAAGCCTTAAGGCAACTGAAGCCTTAATTTTCTCCATTCTGACATATCCGAAAAAACAGGAAAATATTCTTGTAATGTTTAAATCCCTATATTTAATCAATGAAAAACACCCTATTATTTCCGGTTGAAAAGTGGGATTTTGGTACCCGAGACATGCTTAAGGTACTCACCGCAGACGAGTACGAATACCTAATCGGCAGACAACAGGTTCAGCAGTATAAGAAAGGGGAAATCATTTTCAGGGAAGGACACATCTCCTCGGGTTTTTTCTTTATTAGAGCCGGAAAGGTCAAAAAGTATAAAACAGACAAAGACGGAAGAGAGCATATTATTTACATAGCCAGGGAAAAGGAATTTATAGGCTACCATGCGGTTTTGGCAGAGGAACGGTATCCTGATTCGGCTTCTACCCTGGAAAACTGCCAGCTGTGTTTTATCCCACAAGAGGATTTTTTTCTGGTACTAAAAAACTCACCTCTATTAAATGCTAAACTCATTAAAACCCTTAGCCACGAATTTACGGTACTTTCAAATAACCTGTCGATATCTTCTCAACGGACCGCTATAGAACGACTCGCCATTGCCCTGCTCTTCCTGAACGAAAAATACAATTACAATCCTCACGAACCGCCCAATCCGATACTCCTGTCCCGCCGGGATTTGGCGAACATTGTTGGCCTTGCCCAGGAAAACATAATCAGGCTTCTTAAGGAACTGAAAGATGAAGGCGCGATACGTATTGAAGGTAAAGAAATCTGGATAGACAATGAAAGTATCCTTATCGGGCGGACAAATTATTTTTAAAAATCCCTATGGGTAGGCCAAAAAGACTCAGCCCTGCCCATCCCGGGATTAGTGCTTACGGTGTGGAGATAACAGAAAGCAGCTTTTCAAGCGCGATGTCCCGTTGGTTGAACTCCTGAAATAAAAACGGAAAAGATCCCTTAGTGGTATCTACGTGAATTTCTGGAAAGTCTTTGCTTAGAATGCGGTCTTCATGATCATATTGAACCAGGTCTCTTGGTCTCACAATGATAATACTGTCGATTCTTATGAAAGTGTTCTGAACCCGGACAAAGTTTCCGTGTTGTGATACTGGCATAAAAAGTTGTTTGATTAGTTAATTTTACGAATATCAATATATCTTAAAACATCCCGAAAATGTTTTAAACATATCAGGAATAAATTATGAGTTTATTGACATTTATCAACAACTTTTATCGATGGCTGCTACAGTTATAACCAGACAACGATTCATTTTAATTTGGAAAATACGCACCGTAAAGCCTCGCGTACCATAAAATAAATAAACTAACCCTTGAAGATCGATTTACAGTTCTACGATAGTATGAATCAAACTATCGGGGAAAAATTTGGAGTCAACATTAGGACAGCTGTTCTTAATGAAATTAATAATTATTGACTTTATTCTATTATAGATTTTACAACTACCTGTGTGAACAGATTCTCATTTTCAGGGCCATTCCCTGCTTACCGATCTTTTCCCATCCAGTCCAAACTGGTATGCTTGAAATCATCCGGAAATTTCAGACCATAACCCAACATCCGATCAAATGATGAGTGTGCGACCAAGAGTAAGCCGCTGGCAATAAGTATATCCATGTGCATCAAAAAGCCGACTGCCAGCAAGATTACCGCCACAGCACGGTGATGAAACAAATTATAAGTTAAAGCGCCTGTACGAGGGCTTACCAGGTAACCAATCATAGAAAGATCAGGACTAAAAAAAAGCAACACCCAGGACCAAACAGGCAGACCGAGATTGTATTTTGTTAAGAAATAGATAGCAACTGTAGTTAGGGCAGCCTCTTCAATTCTAATGGTGAAGGCCATCGCTTTTTCCTGATTCATATCATTTTTTTGTTTAGCCAAATGTAGGTGTGAAACAGTGGGTATGCGCTTGACAAAAATCAAGAAACCATTTTTCTTCTTATCCGGCTAAAGGTTTCAGGTGTCATGCCGAGCATGGAGGCCAGGTATTGAAGAGGTACCTGATTGAAAAGCTGGGGCGCATAATCGAAGAGTTTTTGATAACGGTCTTCAGCACTCAGCGAAATGAGATCGAAGATGCGTTTCTCCATCATTACAAAACATTTACCCATAAACAGTTTTTCAAATTCATGCCATTTAGGCACCAATCTTCCCATGGTAAGGTAATCCTCATAGTTTATCGTAAACAAACGTGTTTCCGTCAGTGCCTGAATGTCAAAGCGGGATGCGTTTTGAAACATGAAACCCTGTAGATCTGTCATAAAATAACCGGCAGTGCCTATCCATTGGGTAACTTCTCTTTCCGGCAGGCTTACAAAAACCCTTAAAATGCCGCTTTCTATAAAACTAAGTTTATTGCAAAACTTACCAGTTCGTAAAAAATAGCTTCCCTTTTCAAGTACCTCGGGCTTAAATAATGTGCTCACTTTTTGGCAGTCGTCCGGACTAATGCCGAAATGGTGGTGGATGTAACTTTCGAGTTCGTTCATGTATACTAATTTAAGCAAGGAAAAACAAAATTACCTAAAATGTAAACAATCGCTAGCCCTTAATGCGACTTAGTATCCTGCTTATATAGATGTGTAATGCCCAGACAGAAACCAAGTGACTTGCTACATGAAAGAACAGTTAGTCAAGTTTGTCAAAAAGACAGTCATCAGTTGCATTGAATACATTATTAGCCATGACCTTAATATTTAAACAATGTTTTCTAGCCGGTTTTCATCCGTTGAATAATGCGATTTCTATGAATAAACCCCCAATCTGCTATCGTATTGATGAGTTGCTTTAAGGAGGTTCCATAATCTGTTATCCGATATTCTACGGCAACAGGGGCCGAATTTAACACGATACGCTCAATCAATTCATTTATTTCCAAATCCTTTAATTCACGGCTAAGTACTTTGCCAGAAATGCCCTTTACCTCTTTCAGCAATTCGGAATAGCGCATCGCCTTATAACACAAACACGCAATGATGGACATTTTCCATTTTCCATTTAAAATTTCCATGGTATCGCTAATCGCCAGGATTTTTTGTCCGCAATTTTTTACTGGGTCAGATTCTTGTTTCGCCATATTAACGTGGTTACCTATTTGTCACTATAACTTTTTGTCACTTAGTTACAAATATACATATAACAGTTATAGCTTTGCAGGTAAATAATAAAATATGGAATTGATTAAAAATTTACAGTGGCGCTATGCGGTTAAAAAATATTCAGATGAAATGGTCAGTGAAGATAAGGTTGATCAAATTATCGAAACAGTGAACCTTACAGCGTCCTCTTGCGGAATACAACCTTATCGTTTAATTGTAATAACAAATCCTGAAATAAGGGAAAAGTTAGCTGCAGGCTCGTTTAATACTCAAATCAAGTCCTCTTCTCACTTATTGGTTTTTGCAGCATTTAATGAGATAACAAGCGAATACATTGTAGATTATGTTGCCATGATGGAAGCGCAACGACAGCTGGAAAATGGTGCGCTTAGCGAACTAAGCGACACACTAAAATCCTATTTTTCTACACAAACAACTGAACAACACGCTCTATGGTCCAGTAAACAAGCTTATATTGGATTAGGAACTGCCTTAATTGCTGCTGCAGAACTCAAGATTGATGCAACGCCTATGGAAGGCTTCAATCCACAAGTCTTCAATGATGTGTTAGGCTTGACAGAAAAGAATCTTCACACTTCCGTGATTGTTTCCCTCGGTTACAGGGATGCTGCAAACGATTACCTCGCTTCAATGGCAAAAGTTCGTTTACCAATAGCCGAATTTTCATACAAAGTAAAATAAGCTTAATCCTTCAGCAGTGCAACCGTCGAATACCTATTTCTGGTCATTGAAAGGTTACTGGGGGTGTTTAAAATTGTAACACATCTTTTAACCGGTAAAAGCAACGTCGCTGAAATTTTCAATGCGGTACAAATAATTTTTAAGATTTATCTTCACTCACATTAAAAAAATCAACCACGAAGGAGTCATCTTTTTCAGACCTAAATTCATCCTGGCTTAATAAGCCGGGATGAATCTTAAGGTACAGATCTTTACTTTCTTTTAAACAGCCCAAAATTATATCTGAACCCGGCTACGATGCTCGTATTACTGTTTGCATTCGCGCCCTTGGCAAAAAACTCAATATTGTCGCCTTTTTTAAGCGGTAACTGGTAGCCAATACCATAAGCCTGATAAAAGCCGCTTGAAGCCGTAGTGCCGTAATTGTAACTGGATCCTGTACCATTATATTTATAGTTTACGGTTGAATAAGCATCCTGATAGCCAAAGTCTGCGGATAGGTAAAACCTACCTATATAGTATCTAGCACCAATTTAAAATGCATTTTGAAGAAGTTTGGAATTCACAGCTTGTTTGTTACCATTTCCCGCGTCGTAAATAGCAGAATTATTTTTTTGCGTGTAAGCTATATTGCCACCTGCGGTTAATCCCCATTTTTTATTAAACCTGTATTCGTAGCCAACCTCTGCCCCATAAACCGGTGCCTTTATTGTAGAGTTTATACCGGCAAATGGTGCAACATGAACAGAATGTTTTGCCAGTGAATCCTGAGCCTTTGTTGTGCCAATACCTAGAGTGGCAACAAACAATAATAGATTAATCCTTTAGTTTTCATGTCACGAAACTACACTCCTAAAGTATATCTATCTGATCATTAACCCTTTTTAACCTTTTTTACGATAATTAACATTTACTACACGCTGGTAAGAAAACTAATTATTTTTCTCCATCAATGAAGGCCCGTTCTATTGGCTACATGCTATCAATCTGGTGGTGGTATAGTGATAAGATTAATCGAAAAAATCCTGAAGTAGTTATGTTCAGCATTCCGTTTTGTTGAATAGGATGCCTCCTGGCAAAAAACAATAATAAATTTATTTTAATTATATCACGTCATTATGAGTTACATCGCTAATGCGTATCTTTAAGTCTCAAATTTAAGACCTGTCGGAAGCTCCCTGGTAAACCCATTGAAGTCATTTTAACTGGAAATGATGAACTGTCAAATAATAAATCTTAACACGAATAAGAATTGTGAATAAAAAAATACTTACTGCACTCTTATTTTCCTCAGCTAGTGTATTTGCTCAAAATACAAAGCTACAAAGCGATAGCATGACCATGAAAATGAATGAGCAAAATACCATTTACGTTAAAGCTGTATTCAATAAAATCGACACCCTTACCCTGAATTTTGACACTGGCACCACGGAACTGGTATTGACTAATGAGCTTATGAAGAACAGGCTTAAAACACCGGTCAAACTCTATAACACCCCCTACGAACTAAAACTTGGAAATTCAGTTTTCAAAACCAAAGTTTACGATGCCGAATTAACAGGACACGGCACAGATGGCCGGTTTGGATGGGATTTATTCAGTGGCAAAACTGTCGAACTGAATTACGACAAAGAATTGCTGGTGATTCATTCCACTCTGCCTGATTATGTTAAAACAGACAAGGGCTTCAGCAAATCGGACCTGCAGTTTTACCAGGACCTACTGCTTATCAATGGAGAAATCAAACAAGGAAAAACAATAAATCAGGATCTATTCCTTTTCGATACGGGATACCAGCGCACAGCCATGTTGGATCAAGACCTGCTGGCTGCCGGCGGATTCTCTTCGGAAAAAATGGAGGTCATTAAAAAAGTCATCATGAGGGGCGCCAAGGGAAATGAAATTCCAGTGATAACCTCGAAATTACAGGCGTTAACAATCGGAAGGTTTCAGTTAAAAAATGTACCGGTACAACAAACCACCACCAATAAGCCCCTGAGAGACAAAAACATCCATATCTTAGGAAACGAGGTACTTAAACGGTTTAACATTTTTTTAGACCTCCAGAAAAACCAGGTTTACCTCAAGCCCAATCGCCATTACAAAGATGACTATATCGACAACAGAAAATTGAACAACAACAAATCATGAGTAAATACCTCTCTGTATTAAGTTTCCTAATGTTGCATTTGCTGAGCAATGAACAAAAAAATCATGCCGAGCGTAGAAAATCAACGGGACATCTCAACGGTTTCTGTGGGACGAAAATTGTCTTGCTAAAATTTGGTCTAAGCTTTTTCATGTTTGCTCTTTTCGCCGTTCTGTATTATCATCGCCTTCAGCCCGGCCTGGGTAAGAATAATTTCAAACCAAACCCCATCACCCAAAGAAACTTCTGTGGCTAAATCAGCGAGATGAAAGCTAATATGTTGATCATTCTCGTCTTTAATAACCCCAAACCCGCCTTCGGTTTCAATACGGATAATTAACCCAATTCTCATTGCAAATTGTATTGATAACTAAAAGTCTTTTAAAAGATGGTTACTTAAGCGCCTGGTAAACCAAAACTTTATATTTGTCACCGAGCTCACTATGCTTAAATGGCCATTGCTGGAGAAATAAAAGACCGGAAATTTTTTCTTTGGGATCAGCCCAATAGGATGTTGCGAAAAAGCCTCCCCAGGATAAACTGCCTGGAGATAAACCTAATTTCCTACTCCCTTTCTCCGTCGTGAGTTGAAAGCCGAGCCCGAATTTATCATCACCAAGCGAAAGATCACCGATTTGGTTCATGGTCATTACTTCAATAGTATGCCTTGCCAGCAAATGCTTGCCCTTATAATTCCCCTGATTGATAAAAAGTTGGAGGAAAGCAGCGTAATCCGTTATGGTGGATACTAATCCGGCCCCGCCTGCGAAATAACCGTTATTGTTTAAGGGGTAATCAATTGAGCTCCCGGGAAAAGTATTGTCAAGCCATTTCATTGGCTCATGGTTGCTCGGGTTTTCGGTATATGCAGTTACCAGCCTGCCTTTTTTATTTTCGGGAAGAAGGAAATAAGTATCGGTCATCCCCAGCGGTGCGAATATTCTTTCGGCAAAGAACCTGTCCAGGGTCATTCCCGATGCAATCTCCACAAGCCTTCCCAGAACATCGATACTTAAGCTATAATTGAAACGTTCTCCCGGGTTATATTCCAGGGGCAAAGTACCCAGTTTGTTAACGGCTTCGGCCAAAAGCTGTTTACGTCCCGAAAAGCCGGCTTGTATACCGGCTTTGGCATAGATGAGCTTTG
>Ga0247804_10001603_pt1 | contig 10463 bp, 14 predicted proteins | sample UWRJL029104C1_FD_181142 | JGI IMG/M metagenome (GOLD analysis project Ga0247804, IMG submission 181142) | Plant litter microbial communities from Arlington Agricultural Research Station in Wisconsin, United States - UWRJ-L029-104C-1 | ecosystem: Environmental > Terrestrial > Plant litter >...
CGAGCCAGCTCAGCTCCCGGTCGAGGAACCGCTCGACGGGCAGCGTGCCGTCGTCGACACTCGACGATTCATCGAGGTCGTACTCGTCGAGGGTGTCGGTGCTGTCCGGGCCGCCGCCGAGGGGGTTGTCGCTGTCCATCCGATCATCCTGCCACTCCCGGGTGAACCGCTGCTTAACGTGGGGGCGTGCCCGCCCGGATTGCCGCGGCATCCCGTCGGTACAGCGCGGCGTGCTCGGTGAGGTCGACGCGGCCCTGCAGCGCCGCCTGCTCGTCGGTGAACACCGCGAGGTGCTCGAGTCGCTCGAGCATGGTGGCGATGAGCTCGGCACGGCCGATGCCGCCGTAGGTCTCGAGCAGCAGAGAGAGGCGCGCCTCGGTGTCGACTGCCGGAGCATCATCGGCGCAGAACGGCACGAGCCGATAGGCGAGGTACGCGAGGTCCCAGACCCGTGGGCCCGGACTCGCCATGTCCCAGTCGATGACGCCGGCGAGGCGCTCGCCGTGCAGCACGAGGTTGTACGGCGCGAAGTCGTTGTGGCAGACCACCTCGGTGGGTTCGTGCACGGGCTGGCGCCAGACGGCATCCGTCCGGTCGAAGGTGAGGCTCGCATCGTGGATGTCGCGCAGCCGCGTCACCGCATCGACGAGCAGGGTCTCCGACCACACCGCGTCGGGCAGCGGATACACCGGCACCTCGCCGTCGACCCAGCAGAGCGACTCGCGGCCGTCCCGCATCCCGAGGGGTTCGGGGATGCCAGGAATGCCCGCATTCCGCAGGTGGCGGAGCAGTCGGTGGACCGTCGGCGTCCACGGCCCGGACTCGCGCAGCACTGTGCCCCCGAGGCGCGTCACGGCGCCCATGTTGCCGCCCGCGAGTGTGCGCTCGACCCTGGCGTACTGCAGGTCGACCGTGTCGGTGCGGAACCCGAAGCGGTGGTACAGCCGCACGGCCGCGGTGTTGTCCTCCTCGACGTAGAGGTGCGCCCGGCGGATGCCGCGCTCAGCGAGCCGCGCGAACCCCGCCTCGACCAGCTCGCCACCGAGTCCCTCCCCCTGCCTGGACGGGTCGACGCCGACCACGTAGAACTCGCCGTCGGCGTGCTCGAGACCGGCACCCTCGACCTTGAGCCAGCAGTACCCGACGAGGTGATCGTTTGCATCGCGCAACAGCAGGAAGTCGTCGGCGTCGAACCACGGCTCGCGCGTGAGCACTTCGAGGTCGGCTCGCGCGACGGCGCCCTGCTCGGGGTGCTCGGCGAAGGCCCGCGCGTTGAGCGCGAGCCAGTCGTCGGCGTCGCGCTCGAGGTCGAACGTGGTGAGCGAGGTCGAGTTGCCCGCTTTCGCGGGTGTTTGGGGCCGACCACCCACAGAAGTGGGCAACTCGGCGGCCGGTACGGGAGCCCGCAGGTGCAGCAGCGTGCGCACGGGCTCGAACCCGTGTCGGCGCGCGAGGGCGCGCGCTCCGGGGTGGTCCCCGTGCGCCCAGAACAGCAGCTCGCCGCGAGAGCGAGCGAGCAGCGCCGAGAGCAGCGCCTCGCCGAGACCTCGGCGGCGGGCATCCGGATCCACCACGAGTTCGGCCTCGGTGGCAGACACCAACGCTGCCGCCGAGGAACCGATCGTGAGCACGGTGCGGGATCCGGCGGCCAGTTCGATCAGGCTGCCGTCGGAGAACGGCGGTTGGCCGTCATGCGCGCGAGCGCGCTCGGCGAGACCCGCGAGCCAGTCAGGAGCCGAGGAGTGCGACTCAGGTGGCGGCGTTGGCGGGGAACCGCTCATTGTCGTCTTCGTACACGTTGAAGCGGTATCCGACGTTGCGCACGGTGCCGATGAGCGACTCGAGGTCGCCGAGCTTGGCGCGCAGTCGACGCACGTGCACGTCGACGGTGCGGGTGCCGCCGAAGTAGTCGTATCCCCAGACCTCGCTCAGCAACTGCTCGCGGGTGAACACGCGCGAGGGGTGCGTCGCGAGGAAGCGCAGCAGCTCGAATTCCTTGAAGGTGAGGTCGAGCGGGTGGCCGTGCACTTTTGCCGAGTAGCTCGCCTCGTCGATGACGACGCCGGAGGCCTGGATCTTGCTGCTCGACTTGTTCTGCGCCTGGCGGCCGATTGCGAGGCGGATGCGCGCGTCGGCCTCTGCGGGACCGGCTCCCTCGAGGATGACGTCATCCACGCCCCAATCCGCGCTGACCGCCGTGAGGCCGCCCTCGGTGAGGATGAGGATGATGGGAACCGTCACGCCAGTGGTGTTGAGGATCTTGCAGAGCGACTTCGCGCTCGCGAGGTCGTAGCGGGCATCGACGAAGATGAGGTCGCACGTGGGCGCAGTGATGAGCGACGCCGGTTCCGCCGGAATCTGTCTCGTTTTATGGCTGAGCAGCCCCAGTGCGGGAAGGACCTCGTTGTCGCCCGCAGAGGTCAGGATCAGTAACTGAGCCACGGGTCCTCCAAAGTGCCTACCGGACAGTGTAGTTTGCCCGGGCGCTCTAGACTTTCCCCCATGACCTGGCAGCGCGCAAGCATCCTCCCCGTGTGGATCGTCGCGCTCGCGGGGGCGATCCTCATCGGGGTCGTTGTGCCGCCGGAGTCGCGGCTGCTGTGGGTGGCGTTGCTGTTCGCGGTCATCGTGCTCGGCAGCTTCGCCGTGCAGCTCGCGATCCGCCGCAAGGAGGGCTTCGTGAGCCGGGTGATGTCGAGCACCGGCGGCTCCCTCCTCATCCTCGCGGCGGCGACGCTCGTCTACGTCTTCCTGCAATGATTTCGGTTAGGCTGATACCGTGACTTCGATTCTCGCCCTCGAGCTGTTCTTCACCGGCCTCCTGATCCTGGCGACGCTCGCGATCGGGTTCACCTCGGTTGTTGTGCTCTACAACCTCTACCGGGGCCAGCGCTAGTCCGTGACGGTCGCCGTGCCAACGAACGCAGCCTCATGATCGAGCTCGGCGGCAACGTTCCGTCCGAGCTTGTGCCGCTCTCCTGGCTGGTCGGCCTCTGGGAGGGCACCGGCGTTGTGCACTACTCCGTGGATGACGAGGTGCGCGAACACGAGTTCGGCCAGCGGCTGAGCTTCACCCACGACGGTCTGCCGTACCTCAACTACACCTCGTACACCTGGTCGCTCACCGAGGAGGCCACCCCGCTCATCGGCGAGACCGGCTACTGGCGGTTGAGCCGGCCCGCCCAGGCCGGCGACGCAGGTCCCGGGATGCTGCTCGGCGAGGGTCCGACGCCATACGCGACGACCGAGTCCGTCGAGTCGCTGCGCAACGCCGCCGACGGCTTCGACATCGAGGTGTCGCTCGTGCACCCGGGCGGGGTCAGCGAGCTCTATCTCGGCCAGGTCAAGGGACCCCGGATCGACCTCGCGACCGACGCCGTCATGCGCACGGCGACGGCGAAGGAGTACTCCGCGGCGACGCGCATCTACGGCCTCGTCGAGGGCAAGCTGCTCTGGGCCTGGGACATCGCCGCGCTCGGCAACGATCTCCGCACCCACGCGTCAGGAACCCTGCATCGTGTCGAGTAATCCGTTCACCTCGCTGCCGGGGGCAGTTGGCGACCCGCCAGAGCACTACGGCAACCCGCTCGGCGAGCAGAAGGCGCTCGCCGCCGGCACTGCCATCGTCGACCTCTCCGACCGCTCGGTCATCACCGTCACCGGTCCCGACCGACTGAGCTGGCTCGACTCGCTCACGTCGCAGTCCATCGCCAGCCTGCAGCCGGGGGAGTCGAGCGAGACGCTCCAGCTCGACCCGACCGGCCACCTCGAGTACGCGATCCGCATCCTCGACGACGGTGATACCGCCTGGCTGCTGCTCGACCGCGGCGAGGGCGATGGTCTGCTCGCCTGGCTCACGCGCATGCGGTTCATGCTGCGGGTCGAGCTCGCCGACCGCACCGCCGACGTCGCGACGATCGGCACGCTCGGCACACCCGAGGTGCAGGCGATGGCCCCGAACGGCATCCCGCTCGTCTGGCAGGACCCGTGGAAGGATGTCGCGGCCGGCGGCCACCAGTACGCGACCGCGGCGCAGCATCCCGCCGCCGACTGGACGTACAGCGAGATCCTTGTGGACCGGGCGTCGCTCGGCGGCCTCACGGCCCTCCCGGTCGCGGGCGCCCGTGCCCTCGATGCGCTGCGCATCGCGGCCTGGCGCCCGAGGTTCGCGACCGAGGTCGACGCCAAGACCATCCCGCACGAACTCGACTGGCTCCGCTCGGCGGTGCACCTCACGAAGGGGTGCTACCGCGGGCAGGAGACCGTTGCGAAGGTGCACAACCTCGGGCACCCGCCGCGTCGCCTCGTCATGCTGCACCTCGACGGGTCGGACGGCGTGCTGCCCGCCGCGGGCGACGAGGTGCGCCTCGGCGAGACTGCCGTCGGACGCATCACCTCGGCGGCCCTCCACTGGGAGCTCGGGCCCGTCGCGCTCGCCGTCGTCAAGCGCTCGGTCGATCCCGCCGCCGAGCTCACGGTCGTGAGCGACGAGCTGCTCATCACCGCCGCGCAGGAGATCATCGTGCCGACCGACGCCGGCGCCTCGGCCAACGTCCCGCGCCTGCCGCGGCTCGGCGCCGTCAAGCGCTGAGGTCCGTCGTGGCCGCCGGATCGCAGACCGACGCACTCCGCCGGTTCGAACGCCGCATCCGCCGACGCCTCGACACGAAGATGCGGTTGGCGAGAGTGTGGGCGAGCGTGCCCGCCGCACTGCAGATCGTCGTCGCGGCGACGGCTTCCTATGCCGTCGCGCACTTCCTGCTCGGTCACGAGTATCCCGTCGTCGCCGTGACCGTCACGATCTCGGCGCTCGGCTTCACGCGCGACGCGCGACCGCGGCGGGTGCTCGAGTCGGTCATCGGCATCCTCGTCGGCATCGTGCTCGCCGAGGTGCTGCTGCTGCTCATCGGAACGGGCGTGCTGCAGATCGCGCTCGTGCTGTTCCTCGCGATCCTCGTCGCGCGCCTGGTGTCGCCAAGCAACGCGTTCGCGATCGCCGCGAGCGTGCAGGCCATGCTCGTCATGCTCATCCCGCCGCCCGACGGCGGCGTCTTCCTGCGCAGCGTCGACGGCCTCATCGGCGGCATCATGGCCCTGCTTGTGACGGCCCTCATTCCGCGCGACCCCAGACGCGCCGCCCTCCGCGACGCCCGGCGCCTCGTGTCGACGCTCACCGAGTCGATCGGCACGGTCGTCGACGCGCTGCGGACGGCGGATGAACCGGCCGCTCGTCTTGCCTTGGAACGGCTCAGGCGCACCCAGGCCCTCGTCGACGATTGGGCCGCCTCGCTCGACTCGGCGATCGCGATCGCGCGTATCTCGCCGTTCCTCCGCCGACACCTGCCGGCCCTCCGGGCGCAGTCGCGGGCGCACGCTGGGCTGGACCTCGCCGCACGGCACCTGCGGCTCATCACGCGACGCATCGACTTCCTCGTGCGCGACGGCCACGGCCGACCGGAGATCGCCGACCTGCTCGCGCGTGTCTCCATCGGCATCGGACTCATCGGTAGTGCCGTCGAGCTCGGCGGCGAGTACACCGCTGCTCGAACGCACCTGACGGCGCTCGCGGCCGACCTCGACCCCGCCGTGGCGCTGCCCGGCGCGGTCGTGACCGACGAGATCCTCGTCCACCTGCTGCGACCGCTCGTCGTCGACCTGCTCGTCGCGACGGGCCTCACGGTCGAAGAGGCGCGAGCGCTCCTGCCCGCGATCTAGCCGGAGCGGCCCCTCTTCCGGCGGCTCGTGCGGCACCTGCAGGAGCGTGCGCGAACACGCCGCGCCGCGGCATCCCGAACCGGGGTGTCGCTCGGTGACTCCTGCATTTGCGAAGCCATTAGTCGCGAAACAGGAACGCGACGGCGAAGCTGACCGCTGCGAAAGCAGGGAAGAGCCAGGCCGCGACGAGCGCGCTCGTGCGGGAGGTGGCTTGTACCTTCGCGGCCACCGCGGGGTCGGCGAGCGGCTCCCGGATCGAGTCGTCGACGTCAACGCGGATCGCGCGCGTGCTCAGGATCGAGGCCGCAAGCATCACTGCAGCGGCCGGGACCAGCACGAGCACTGGATCGATCGAGAGCCAGGCCTCGTCGGGCGAGCGGGGTGCCGTGAGCACGGAGACGAAGCCCGACGCGGTGCAGACGACGATGACCAGGATCAGCAGCCACGTTCGTCGGATCAGCGTATTGAGCGTCAATGGGAGTGTCACGACAGCGAAGAGCGGCACGAGCATCCAGACCATCTGCGCGAGGCCGATGTCGAAGGCCTCGCCGGCGGCCCATGGCCAGACCGCCTGTGTGAACACGAGCATCGCTATGAGTCCGATGCCCGAGCGGATGATCGTCCCCGTGAGCGATACGGGACCAATGTAGCCGCTCAGATCCAGGCTCTCTGCGTAGGCACGAGGTGACCCGAACGCGACCGCTGGGTCGTCACCGGAATCCGCGAGGTGCTCCTTGACGGTGGCGAGTGTGTCACCGACACCGACGCCCGAGACGTCCCGGAGACGCAGTTCGAGCGTGAGGTCTTCGAGCCACTTCTCTGTTGGCGTGGTGTTCATCGTGAGCCTCCTGTGGGCTGGTCGGTGAGGAAGGTAGTGGTGATGGTCGTGAAGGTGCGCCATTCGGCGCGCTGGCGTTCGAGTTCTGCGCGCCCGGTGGTCGTGAGGGCGAAGTACTTGCGGCCCGGCCCGCCATCGCCCGGGCGCCATTCGACCTCGAGCCAGCCGAGGGTCGCGAACCTGGTGAGCAGGGGATACAGCGTGCCGCCCTTGAGGGTGCCGAGCCCTGCGCTGGCGAGTTGGGCAATGATGGCGTAGCCGTAGGCCGGTCCGGCCTCGAGTGCCTGCAACGTGCACAGGCCGAGTGCGGCGCGAATCCAGTCGCTCGGCCAGTCCTGCTCGGCTGACGGGTCTGCGGGTGTCGCCATGACTAGATCGTATGCCTAACTAGTCAGTGACGCAACCTAATGGATGTCACCACTGGAAGTGGCGCGGCTCGACCGCGCTCCACGGCACCGTGAGTTCGCCGAGTCGCCAGCGCGCTTTCGAGCCGAGGACAGGCCAGCCGTCGGTGCGGAGCCCCTCGGCGACGGCGATCCAGCGCTGCGCCGGACCGTAGGTCGCGAGCGCGGCGTTGTAGGCCCAGTGCCGATCGAGTGCGAGCAGGAACTCGTGCACGCGCTCGCCGTCGACGTTGCGGTGGATGAGCGCCTTCGGCAGCCGCTCGGCGACGATCGACGGCTTCTCGACGGATGGGAGGTGCAGGCTCACGGTGAGGGACTGCGGGCCGGCGGCCGTGACATCCACCCAGCTGGCGACGCGGCCGATCTCGTTGCAGGTGCCCTCGACGAGCAGGCCGCCGGGTTGCAGGCGAGTGACCATGCGCCGCCAGTGCGCGAGCACGTCCCCCTCGCCATACTGACGCAGCACATTGAGCGCGCGGATCACCGTCGCCAACCGCCCGGCGGGCAGCGGCACCTCGAAGCCGCCGAGCCGGAAGCTCACGCCAGGCTTCGCGCGCAGGTTCGCGTGGGCGACGCGGGCCGGATCGATCTCGATGCCGATGACCTCGACGTCGGGCCGGGTGCGGGAGAGTCGCTGGTGCAGTTCGAGGCTCGTCGTGGCGGATGCCCCATAGCCGAGATCGACCACGAGCGGATCCGTCGCGCGGCGCAGCACGGGGGAGTGCGCGATCCAGCGGTCGACGCGGCGCAGCCGGTTGGTGCCCGTCGTCCCGCGAGTGATGGATCCGATGGGCACCCTCAAGTATGGATGGTCGATGGGCGCGCCGCTGTCGCTAGGCTGGTTTCATGACCTACACGCTCATCCTCCTCCGCCATGGCCAATCCGACTGGAACGAGAAGAACCTCTTCACCGGATGGGTGGATGTTCGCCTGAGCGACCAGGGCGTCACCGAGGCGAAGCGCGCCGGCGAGCTGCTCGCGGCTTCCGGCCTCAAGCCGACGGTGCTGTACACGAGCCTGCTCACGCGAGCGATCCAGACCGCGAATCTCGCGCTCGAGGCAGCCGACCGCCTGTGGATCCCGGTCAAGCGGTCGTGGCGCCTCAACGAGCGCCACTACGGCGCACTGCAGGGCAAGGACAAGGCGCAGACGCTCGCGGAGTTCGGCGAGGAGAAGTTCATGACCTGGCGCCGCAGCTTCGATGTGCCGCCGCCCCCGCTCGACGACGACGCCGAGTTCAGCCAGGCCTTCGACGAGCGCTACGCGGACCTCGGTGCCGACAACCCGCGCACCGAGAGCCTCAAGCTCGTGATCGACCGCATGCTGCCCTACTGGGAGAGCGACATCATCCCCTCGCTCGTCGCCGGCGACACCGTGCTCGTCACCGCGCACGGCAACTCGCTGCGCGCGCTTGTGAAGCACCTCGACGGCATCTCGGACGACGCGATCGCGGAGCTCAACATCCCCACGGGCATCCCGCTCGTCTACGAGCTCGACGACAACTTCCAGCCGACCGGCCCCGGCGTGTACCTCGACCCGGAGGCCGCCGCAGCCGGCGCCGCCGCGGTCGCCGCGCAGGGCAAGAAGTAGCGCGCTCGCCCCACCAAACCGACGTTTGTTGACCACCCCCGCGCTACGGCGCCGCGGTGGTCAACAAACGTGAGGGTGGATGCGGTGGCCGCCCCGCGGCCGGGTCAGGCGAAGAGCGGCAGGCCGGTGACCCCGCGCACGAAGATCTCGGTGCCGGCCGTCGACTGGACGATGACGAGCAGCACGTCGCCGCAGACGTGGCAGCGCACGACGAGGCCAGGTGCGTCCGGGTAGACCATCGCCGCAGCCATCACCGACGCGTCGTGGCATCCGGAGCACGTGCCGACGAGCGTTGTGACGTCGAGGTCGCCGAGCTCGGAGAGCGGGCCGGCGAGCACGTTGCCGTCGAGGTGGGTCATCACTTGCCTCCGAACCGCTCGGTCTTGATACGGGATGGCTCGTGCCCGAGTTCGACGAGCCAGGTGGCGACCGCCTCGACGAAGCCTGTCGGGCCGCAGACGAAGATCAGGGGCGCTTCCGAGGCGGGGAACACCGACTCGGCGAGGATCGCCTTCGACAGCCGCCCAGGCGGAACCGGCCAGCCGACGGGCGCCATGCGCGTGTAGACGAGCATGGTGTCGAGCGACGAGTCATCGAGCGCCGCGATCTCGTCGCGATAGATGACGTCGTCGGGCGTGCGCACCGAATACAGCAGGCGGAACGGCGCGGTGCTCCCGGATGCCGCGTGCGACCGCATCATCGCCATGAGGGGCACGATGCCCGAGCCGCCGCCGATGAGCTGCACGTGCTCGGCCTGTTCCGGCCTCCATACGAACCAGCCGCCGAGGGGACCGCGCAACTCGACCTGATCGCCGTCCTGCAGGTCATCCACGAGGTAGGGAGAGACCTCGCCGTCGGGCAGCCGGTCGACCGCGAGCTCGACGGTCTCGCCCGGGCCGGCCGAGGCGATCGAATAGGACCGCACTGCCGTGTAGCCGTCTGGCGCGGTGAGCCGCACGTCGACGTGCTGTCCGGCGAGATTGCCCGGCCAGCCGGGCACCTCGAGCGAGATCGCCCGCGCGGACGCTGTCTGGGTGCTCGTGGTGGTGACGGTGCCGACCTTCCAGCCGCTCACCAATAGCGTTGTTCGCGCCAGGGGTCACCATAGAGGTGGTACCCGTTCTGCTCCCAGAACCCCGGGTCGTCGCTGTCGTGCATGGTGACGCCCCTGACCCACTTGGCGCTCTTCCAGAAGTAGAGGTGCGGCACCAGCAGCCGGGCGGGTCCGCCGTGTTCGGGGTCGAGCGGCTCGCCATCGAAGGTGTGCACGATCCACGCCTTGCCGTCGAGCAGGTCCTCGAGGGGGATGTTCGTCGTGTACCCGCCGTACGAGTGCGCCATCGTGAACTCGCGGCTCGTCTCGACGTTCTCGAAGAAGGTGTCGAGCGAGACGCCGCGCCACGTGGTGCCGAGTTTCGACCAGCGCGTGACGCAATGGATGTCGGTCGTCACGTCCTCGGTTGGCAACGACTGCAGCGCATCCCAATCCCATGTGTGATCGGTTCCGAACTCGGTGCGGATGGAGAAACTCCACTCCGCGGTGTCGATGTCAGGGGTCGGGCCGGCCGAGAGCACCGGAAAGTCCTCGGTCAGGAACTGGCCAGGGGGCAGGTCTTCATTCACCGCGCGACCGCGACCGGAAAAACCACGAGAGATGATGCCCATGAGTGCTCCTTCGGTTGACTCACTGTATCCAGCGGGCGACCCCGCGCGGAAGAGGGCGCCGCTACTCGAATCGCACGGTGCCGTCGCCGTCGATCGACCAGCCCGGGTTGTGCGCGATCTCCCAGACCACGCCGGTCGGATCGGCGACCACCGCGTGGTGGATGCCGCCGAACTCGCCATCCTGTGGCTCGACGAGCACCGTCGCACCGGCGGCCTGCAGGGCCGCCACCGTGCTCGCAACCGCCGCGGCG